>Ga0189290_100298_pt1 | contig 13477 bp, 8 predicted proteins | sample UW140minimetaG_FD_130318 | JGI IMG/M metagenome (GOLD analysis project Ga0189290, IMG submission 130318) | Marine microbial communities from the Costa Rica Dome - UW140 mini metaG | ecosystem: Environmental > Aquatic > Marine > Oceanic > Photic zone | place: Costa Rica: the Eastern Pacific...
GCCGATCGGCGAAGTCGTGTCGGAAGGCAATGTCGGCCTGATGCAGGCCGTCAAGCGCTTCGATCCCGAGCGCGGCTTCCGGCTGGCCACCTATGCCATGTGGTGGATCAAGGCCTCGATCCAGGAATACATCCTGCGGTCCTGGAGCCTCGTGAAGATGGGCACCACGGCGAACCAGAAGCGGCTGTTCTTCAACCTTCGCAAGATGAAGAGCCGCATCCAGGCGCTGGACGAGGGCGATCTGCGCCCCGACCAGGTCTCCCAGATCGCCACCAATCTCGGCGTGTCCGACGAGGAAGTCGTGTCGATGAACCGCCGCCTGTCCGGCGACGCCTCGCTCAACGCGCCTTTGCGCGCCACCGAGGGCGAATCCGGCGAGTGGCAGGACTGGCTGGTCGACGACAGCGAGACGCAGGAAGACCTGCTGGCCCGCAACGACGAGCTCGACCAGCGTCGCGGCATGCTGCAGCAGGCGATGGGCGTGCTCAACGACCGCGAGCGCCGGATCTTCGAGGCCCGCCGCCTCGCCGAGGATCCGCTGACGCTGGAGACCCTTTCCGGCGAGTTCGAGATCAGCCGCGAGCGGGTGCGCCAGATCGAGGTGCGCGCCTTCGAGAAGGTCCAGAAGGCGGTGCGCGACACCGCCGACGCGACCAACCGGGCGCTGCGGACGGTCGAGCAGCCGGCCGCCTGATCCGGGGCCACAGCCAGAATGAAGAAAGGGCCGGTCCGCAATCCGCGGGCCGGCCCTTTTCACATGATGCACGCATCAGACCGTGCCGCCGCCCGCAACCGTCTCGCAGTCAGGCGTGGCGGGAGATGCCCGTCAGGTCTTGGCCTTCCAGGCCTCGATCGCTTCCTTGAACACCCGGTCGCCCGGCACACCCTTCTCGATCGACATCAGCGCCCGGCGGCCCGACGCATAGGCGATCGGAATGTCGATCCACTGCTCGTTCTGCAGCAGCGCCAGATTGTTCTGCATGGCCTGCTCGAGATTGTTCAGCGCGATGATGAAGAAGCCGTCGGAAATCTTGCCCGCGACACCGATGAGCGGCTCGCCGCGCGCTTGCTCGGACGGTTTCAAAGCCAGCCGCTGGACATTGGCCACCTTGCCGCCGGCGAAGTTCTCCGGCGTCGTGAACAGGAGTTCGATGACGTGGCTGGCCGGCAGCGTCGGATCGGCGTTGCGCCGGATCGTCATGGTCATCTTCAGGTTCTCGTCCGGAATTTCCGCCTCGGCACGGATTGCCGGTTCGGGCGGCTGGCCCTCGGTCGGCGATTCATTGACCACCGACCAGACGACGTCACCGCTCTCCTGCGTGCCCGGAACTGTCTCGGTGCGCTCCTGATAGAAGACCGCATCCTGCGCCACGTCGAGCCCGGTCTCGGCCGGGTCGACCGCCGCCACCTCCGTTTCGCCGGCCGCGGCGTCCTGCTCGGGCGTCGCATCGGCTGGCGTCTCGGCATCCGTCGGCGCACCAACGACTTCCGGATCCTCACCGATTTCGCTGGCGACGGTCGTATTGGCTGACTGATCCTGCGCCTCCAACGGCGAGGCCGCGGCGATATTGGTCCCTTCGTCGAAAGCGTTCGGAGCAAGCTCCGCCGGCCCCTCGTCGACCTCCGTCCCGTCCGGCAGAAGCCGTTGGGTGAACTGGCGCGTCGACGGGCGCTCGGGCGTCACGGCCCCTTCTGGCGTCTCGCCGACGGCCGGATCGACCGGGGTTTCGCCATCCGTCTCCACGGCGGCAACCTCGGCTTCTGTTTCGTCCTGCGGTGCAGGTGCCGGCGCTGTGCTGTCGCCGGTGGCGATGGTTTCCAGCCCCGAGGGATCGACCAGCATCGCCTGGATCTCATCGCGGTACATCCAGCCGGCCGCACCCAGCCCGCCGAGCAGTAGTACCACGGCGACCCCTGCTGCCACGCCCCGACCGCCACCACCGGCCTTGCGGCGCTGGCGTGACGTATAGCGCGGTGCCGTCAGATCGGCTTCGGGAATGAGATCGTCGTCAGAACGAATCCCCGCCGGCAGACGATCTTCGTCGTCGAGATCGGCGTTCGTGCCGGCCATACTCGGTGCGCCGCGCTCGTTCGTTTCGGACGGCACGATGAAGGGCGCGCCGACGGCGGCCGGACGGGCGCCGCCTTCCGGCTCCTCAGCCGAGACCGGGAAGAACGGCGGCGGATCCGTGCGCCCGGCCTCCTTGGCCGATCCGGACGAGGAGGCGCTGCCGGTCTTCGCGGCAGCCGGGCTGGTCGGCGCTGTGCCCCAGGACGAGTGGCGGGCGGATTCGTCCCCGCCCTCGGTCCGTGGGCTCTCGAAAGAGGGCTCGACACGCTTTGCCGAGGATTGGGGCGTACGCGGCCGTTCGGCTGGCGCATCTTCCGGTTCTGGCGCACGTTCTGTTTGGGCCGGGCGGGCGTCGGCCTTCGGCGGCTGGGCAGGCGCAACATTCTGGTCGCGCGCGGTCGGAACCGGCGCGGAAGGAACCGCGGAGGCCGGGCCGGCCGCGTCTGCCGCCGGCGGATCGCCGGCATCGGCCGCGTCGGCCTGGCTCGCATAATGCTGCTCGGTCCGGGAAATCGCGTCCTCGAGCGCTGCCTGACGTGCTGCGACCACCTCCTCCGAAAGAGGTGGATTGGCCGCCTGGATCTGCCGCTGGATCGCCGCGCGGGCCTTCTCGTAGACCTTCGCTCGCATCTGCGGCGTTGCGCGTGGCAGGCCATCAATGGTCTTGCGAAGTACGCCGCTCAAATCCGCCATGGATCGCAGTCACTCACTCGTCTTGATTTCTGGTGCGTCGGCGGCCGGACTCTAGTCCTGAAACGGATCGCGAACAAGTATCGTGTCGTCCCGCTCCGGCGAGGTCGACAGAAGCGTCACGGGCGCTTCCACCAGTTCCTCGATGTGCCTGACATACTTGATCGCCTGAGCAGGAAGATCGGACCAGCGACGCGCACCGGCGGTGGTATCGCGCCAGCCTTCCAAAGTCTCGAAGATCGGCTCGACACGCTGTTGCTCGGATAGACTTGCCGGCAGATAGTCTATCGCCTTGCCGTCAAGCTTGTAGCCGACAACGACCTTGATCTCGTCGAGACCGTCGAGCACGTCCAGCTTGGTCAGCGCAAGGCCGTGAATGCCGTTCAGCGCGACCGCCTGACGCACCAGCACCGCATCGAACCAGCCGCAGCGGCGCTTGCGTCCGGTCACGGTGCCGAATTCGCGGCCCTTCTCGCCCAGGAACTGGCCGATCTCGTTGTCCTGCTCGCTGGGGAACGGCCCCTCGCCCACCCGCGTCGTGTAGGCCTTGGTGATGCCCAGCACGAAGCCGAGGCTGGACGGCCCGAGGCCCGAACCGGCGGCGGCCTGCCCAGCCACCGTGTTGGACGAGGTCACGAAGGGATAGGTGCCGTGGTCGATGTCGAGCAGCGTGCCCTGTGCGCCCTCGAACAGGATCCGGTCGCCAGCCTTGCGGCGCTCGTCGAGCAGCCGCCAGACGCGGTCGATATAGGGCGTGATCTCGTCGGCGACTGAGGTCAGCTCGTCGAGGATCGCTGCCGGGTCGATCTCGCTCTGCCCTAGCCCGCGCCGCAGCGCGTTGTGATGGGCAAGCAACCGTTCGATCCGGCCGGGCAGGCTTTCGGGGCTGGCAAGATCCATCACCCGGATCGCACGACGGCCGACCTTGTCCTCGTAGGCCGGACCGATGCCACGGCCGGTCGTACCGATCTTGGTTCCGGCGCTGCTCGCATTCTCGCGCGTCGCGTCGAGCTCGCGGTGCAAAGACAGGATCAGTGCGGCATTGTCGGAAATCCGCAGCGATTGCGGCGTCACGGACACGCCCTGCTCCTGCAGCCGGTTCTTCTCGGCGACAAAGGCATGCGGGTCGAAGACGACGCCATTGCCGATCACCGACAGCTTGCCCTGGCGCACGACGCCCGAGGGCAGCAGCGACAGCTTGTAGGAGACGCCGTCGACGACCAGCGTGTGGCCGGCATTGTGCCCGCCCTGGAAGCGCACGACCACGTCGGCCCGCTCCGACAGCCAGTCGACGATCTTGCCCTTACCCTCGTCTCCCCACTGGGAACCGACGACGACGACATTGGCCATGATATGTCCTTCTCGCGAATGTTCGCCCGGCATGCTGCTCAGAAAGCGCGCGGACTATAGTCAAGCGCCCGGCCCGAAGCGAGGCAGTCCTCGCCGGGACTTCCGACAAATCGGCCCGACATGCAAGCCGCTGACGGGTGGGAATTTCCCGCCCCGCACTCGTCAGCCCGCCTTATTTTTCGACCGGCCCCACTAGGCGCATCGTCCTCGCGCGCGTAAACGCGAAGCATGACGTCCTATTTCCGCAACGCCTATCTCGTCTTGGGAACCGTCGCCCTCTTCTGGGCCGGCAATGCCATCGCCGGCAAGCTGGCCGTCGGCCATGTCTCGCCGATGCTGCTCACCCTGATCCGCTGGACGCTCGCCTGCCTGTTCGTGGCGCCCTTCGCATGGGGTGACGTGCGTCGCGAATGGCCGGAAATCCGGCGCAACCTGCCCTTCCTCTTCGCCCTCGGCGCGATCGGCTTCACCTGCTTCAACGCCATCTTCTATCTGGCGGTGAACTATACCAGCGCCATCAACGTCACCATCGAGCAGTCGGCGATGCCGCTGATCGTCTTCGTGGCGAATTTCCTGTTGTTCCGCACCGGCGTGTCGCTGTTCCAGATCATCGGCTTCAGCCTGACCCTCGTCGGCGTCGCCCTGACCGCGTCCCACGGCGAATTGTCCGCGCTGCTCGCCCTCGATCTCAATCGGGGCGATGCGCTGATGATGCTCGCGGTCCTGATCTACGGCGGCTATACCGTGGCGCTGCGCTTCAAGCCGAAGCTGCACTGGCGTTCGACGATCTTCGTCCTCGCCCTCTCCGCCCTCGTCGTCTCGGTGCCGCTGGCCGGCATCGAATGGGCGATGGGCCATGCCCAGATGCCGGATGCGTCCGGCATGACCGCAGCGCTCTACACCGCCATCTTCCCGTCGCTGCTGGCCCAGGTTCTCTATATCCGCGGCATCGAGCTGATCGGACCCAACCGGGCCAATCTCTTCGTCAATCTCGTCCCGATCTTCGGCGCCATCCTGGCGGTTCTGATCATCGGCGAAGAGCTGCACGCCTATCACATCGCCGCCCTCACCTTCGTCCTCGGCGGCATCATGCTCGCCGAACGGGGCGCAGCCCGTGCCCGCAAAGCCACCGAGGCGGAAGCGACGCCCCGCTAGAACGGGGCGCCGCGGTCTTTCTCTCAGACCTCAGACGGCGGCTTCGGCGTCGTCGAAGCGCAGCGGCTTGGCGCTGATGATCTCGTTGTGGGAGAGCACCGTCTGCAGCAGGTCCTCCGGCATCGGCGAATCCAGATACAGCAGCGCGATCGCATCGCCGCCCGGCCGGTTCCGGCCAAGCTGGAAGTTGGCGATGTTGACGCCGGCGGCACCGAAGGTCGTGCCCAGAAGGCCGATGATGCCCGGCGCGTCGTTGTTGGTCGTGTAGACCATGTGCTGGCCGACCTCGGCGTCGAGATTGATGCCCTTGATCTGGATGAAACGCGGCTTGCCGTCGGAGAAGACCGTGCCGGCCACCGAACGGGTCATCGTCTCCGTCGTCACCGTCAGCTTGATGTAGGTCTCGAACACGCCCGACTGGTCGCGGCGTGATTCCGTCACATGGATGCCGCGCTCTTTCACCATGATCGGCGCCGAGACCATGTTGACGTCCGACACCTGGCTCTTGATCAGGCCCGACAGCGCCGCACTGGTCAGCGCATTGGTGTTCATGCCGGCCACGGTGCCGTCATAGAGGATCTCGACCGAGGTGATCGGCTCCTCGGTGACCTGCCCGGCAAAGCCGCCGAGTATCTCGGCGAGCTTGACGAAGGGCGTCAGGATCGGCGCTTCCTCGGCGGTGATCGACGGCATGTTGATGGCGTTGGAGACCGCGCCGCGGACGAGATAGTCCGACATCTGCTCGGCGACCTGCACCGCGACGTTCTCCTGGGCTTCCGAGGTCGAAGCGCCCAGATGCGGCGTGCAGACGACGTTCTCCAGGCCGAACAGCACCGAATCCGTCGCCGGCTCGGTCTCGAACACGTCGACGCCGGCACCGGCGACCTTGCCCGACTTGATACCCTCGGCGAGATCGGCCTCCACGACGAGACCGCCGCGAGCGCAATTGATGATGCGCACACCGTCTTTCATCTTGGCGATCGCCGCCGCGTTGATGATGCCCTTGGTCTTGTCGGTCATCGGCGTGTGCAGGCTGATGAAGTCGGCGCGCTTGAAGAGATCGTCGAGCTCGACCTTCTCGATGCCGAGCTGTGCGGCACGCTCATGCGACAAGAACGGGTCGAAGGCGACGACGCGCATCTTCAGGCCGACGCCGCGGGTCGCCACGATCGAACCGATATTGCCGCAGCCGATCACGCCCAGCGTCTTGCCGGTAATCTCGACGCCCATGAAGCGGTTCTTCTCCCACTTGCCGGCCTGGGTCGAGGCGTCGGCGGCCGGAAGCTGGCGGGCCACCGCGAACATCATCGCGATGGCGTGCTCGGCGGTCGTGATGGAATTGCCGAAGGGCGTGTTCATCACGATGATGCCCTTCCGGCTGGCCGCCGGGATGTCGACATTGTCGACGCCGATGCCGGCGCGGCCGATGACCTTCAGATTGGTCGCCGCCTGGATCAGCTTCTCGGTCGCCTTGGTTGCCGAGCGGATGGCGAGGCCGTCATACTGGCCGATGATCTCGAGCAGCTTGTCCTTGTCCTTGCCGAGATCCGGCATGTAGTCGACCTCGACGCCGCGGTCGGTGAAGACCTGGACGGCGGTCTTGGAGAGCTTGTCGGAAACGAGAACGCGAGGTGCCATGGGAATGGTCCTTTGAATGATGAGCGACGCGGTGGTCCGGCGTCGCGAAAACGGTGAATGCTGTGAACTGGAACGGGGCGGCCGCCCCTCACCCGGACGCGGATGAGGATGGTCCGAAGGATCGGGCAAGGCGTCGCGAGAGCGCTTCAGGCTCCACGCGCGACGCCCTGTCCCGGATCGCCCTATTCCGGGCCGGACATCCCTCCCCTTGCGGGAAGGGAATGATCCGCGACCGGATCAGGCTGCCTTGGCGAGCTCGGCCTTCTGGGTCTCGAAGGCCCATTCGATCCACGGCATCAGCGCCAGGACGTCGGAGGTCTCGACAGTCGCGCCACACCAGATCCGCAGGCCCGCCGGCGCATCGCGATAGGCGCCGATGTCGAGGGCGACGCCCTCCTTCTCCAGAAGCGACACGACGGCCTTGGAGAAGGCGTTCTGCGCATCGTCGGAGAGATTGGCCACGGCCGGATCGGCGAAGGTCAGGCAGACCGACGTGTTGGACCTGGTCGCCTTGTCGGCGGCCAGGAACGCCAGGAAGGGATGCGTGTCGACGAAGCTCTCGATCACCGCGAGATTTGCGTCGGCCCGTGCCTTCAGGGCCGGCAGGCCGCCGATCGACTGGGCCCAGCCGAGCGCATCGAGATAGTCCTCGACGCAGAGCATCGACGGCGTGTTGATGGTCTCGCCCTTGAAGATGCCTTCGATCAGCTTGCCGCCCTTGGTCATGCGGAAAATCTTCGGCAGTGGCCAGGCCGGCTTGTAGCTTTCCAGCCGCTCGACAGCGCGGGGCGACAGGATCAGGACGCCGTGCGCCGCTTCGCCGCCGAGCACCTTCTGCCAGGAGAAGGTCACCACATCGAGCTTGTCGTAGGGCAGGTCCTGGGCGAAGGCCGCCGAGGTCGCGTCGCAGATCGTCAGGCCTTCGCGGGTCGCCGGGATCGCGTCGCCGTTCGGCACGCGCACGCCGGAGGTCGTGCCGTTCCAGGTGAACACCACGTCGCGGTCGAAATCGACCTCGGCAAAGTCGACGATCTCGCCATAGGGCGCTTCGAAGACGCGGGCATCGTCGAGCTTGAGCTGCTTGACCGTGTCGGTCACCCAGCCGGCGCCGAAGGATTCCCAGGCCAGCATGTCGACGCCGCGGGCGCCGAGCAGCGACCACATCGCCATCTCGACCGCGCCGGTGTCCGACGCCGGCACAATGCCGATGCGGTAGTCGTCCGGCACGCCGAGCACCGCACGGGTCTCGTCGATCGCCTGCTGAAGCTTGGATTTTCCGACCTTGGCGCGATGCGAGCGACCGAGCGCGGCATCGTTGAGCGCGTCGAGCGACCAGCCGGGTCGTTTCGCGCAGGGGCCGGAGGAAAAACGGGGATTGGCCGGACGCAGGTCCGGCTTCGCGGTATGTGCCATCTAAGCTACCCTCACAGATAGAAGCGCCTCGTTGGGGAGGCGTGTCCCGCGAATGGCGCTACTCCTGCGGCCGGCAGCCGTCAAGCACAATCGGGCCGCGCGACGCCCCGTCACGCGCCGCGTCTCGCCCTGCAAACGCAATAACGGCAGGCCCACAAGGCGCCTGCCGCTTTTTCATGAACTTGCCGTGACTGACGCCTACCAGAGCGAATAGCGGATCGCGGCCTGCACGGAATGACGCTGGAAGCCGTCATCCTCGGCGCTGAGGCCGAGCTGGCCGCTCGCCGCGACATCGCCCGCATAGTGGTAGGCATCGCCGCCATCCACGTCGAGGAAGCGATAGCCGAGATCGACCTTCAGATTGCGGGAGATGTCGTAGGAGACGCCGGCCATCAGCGAATAGGCGAAGCGCCAGCTGGTCGCGCCGTCATAGGAGGCTGCGCCGTCATAGAAGCTGCCGGCGCAGGAATTGCCATTCACGGTGCAGTCATGCGCCATGTCGATATTGTCGTATTTCACCCGAACGGCGCCAGCGCCGGCGCCGACATAGGGAGTGAAACCGACGAAGGTCCCGAGATCGGCATAGGCATTGGCCATCAGCTCGAGCCCGGTCGCCTCGGCACCCATCGCCGCGTTGCAGGACGCCTCGGGGGCATTCTGCCCGGTCGCGGTAAGGTAGTCATAGCAGGAATCGATCCTGTCGGTGCCGCCGATGTCAGCTGACCAGTAGCGAGCGGTCAGATCGCCGCGGAAATAGTCGGTGAACTGGTAGCCGAAGCCGATGCCCAGCGTCGCGCCGGCGTCGAGCTGCAGACCGTCGTGCGCAGCGCCGAGAGCACCGTACTGACTGGAGTTGTAGTTCTGGCCGGCGCCGTAGCTGGCGAAGTCCGGGCGATACTCGCTGCCGGTCACATCCACATCCGACTCGAAGTCATAGGAGACGTCGCCGCGCAGATACCAGCCGCTGCCGATCTCGACAGGCTGCACCTCGGGCACGTCCTGGTAGATCGGGGTCTCGTAGATTGGCGGAAGATCGGCGGCACGCGCGACGGGCATGGTGACGCCGATCAGCGCTGCGCTGGCCATCAGTCTGGTTGCAAGATTCATGGAGCCGCTTCCCGTTGCAGTCTTCGCTCGCGAGAAGCGCAGCCGCGCGCTCCTCGTCTCACCGGAATCCTGGGACAGAAAGATTAACGCTCGATTAACCGTGTTTCTTAACGACGAATCTTTACGAAGCTTACCGCTTGGCGAGGTCAGCCGGGGAACACGAAAAAGGCCGCTGCCCGAAGGCAGCGGCCTGATCTTCGCGAGACAGAAGGATCTGGCTTACTTGTAGATCGGCTCTTCGTAGAGCGGTGCCGGCTCTTCATAGAGCGGGGTCGAAGCGTAGACGGGCTCCGGGCCCTTGCCCTTCCCCTTGCCGAAGCCGAAACCGTCGCCGCCACCGCCGCCGAACTCGTAGCGCAGGCCGGCGCGCACGGCATGAATGTCGAAGCCGTTGTCGCTGCCCTGAACGCCGCTCGCGCCGAAGGTGCGGTCCATCTCGTCGTAGCCGAAAGCGTCGCCACCGGAAATGCGGGTATAGCGGTACCCGGCGTCGAACTTCAGGTTGCGGGAGATGTCGATGCTGGCACCGGCACTGAGCGACGAGGCGAAGCGCCAGCTCGATTCACCGGCATGGAAGCCGACATAGTTGTCGGTCGGGCAGTTCGGGTTCGAACCGCAGACGATCTCGTTGCGCATGTCGTCATATTTGACATGGGCGAAGCCGAGGCCCGCTCCCACATAGGGGGTGATGCCGCCATAGGAGCCGAGGTCGACATAGGCATTCGCCAGAGCCGTCCAGATCGCGACTTCGGAGGTGTCCTTGTAGTGACAACCCGCGTCGGCCAGGATGTTGTAGCTCTGCTGGACCTGCGTGTTGCAGTTGCTGGAGCCCTCGAGATCCGCCTTGAAGTAATCGACCGTCGCGTCGGCACGCAGGAAATCGTTGAAGCGGTAACCCACACCGACGCCGAAGGTCGCCGCGCCCTGCGTCTCGATCGAGTCGTAATGGAAGACGTCGTCGACGAACTGCACGCCCGGATCGATGTTCCAGCCATTGTAGTAGCCATCGGTCTTCGACTTGAAGGCGTAGCCGACGTCACCGCGCAGGTACCAGCCGCCCGTGGCGACCTCTTCCACGACCGGTGCCGGCGGCGGGAAATAGGGTTCCTCGATGATGTCCGCCGCCTTGGCGAAACTGCTGATGGATGAGACCGCGCCGATCAATGCCACGGTCGTCAAAAGGCGAGATTTCATGTTCTCATCTCCGATTCGATCCGGCGGCCGGGATTGGCAGACGCCGTTACCTTAACGAAGACGGTAAATTGGAATGGTTAACGCGAGGTTTAACAAGGAACCGATCGCGACGACTTTGCTGACGCAGCTTACGCTGCGGCCTGCTGCAAGGCGCCGACGATATCGTCGACCACCGAATTGACGAGGCTGCGGTCATCGCCCTCGGCCATCACCCGGATGAGGGGTTCGGTCCCCGACGCCCGGATGACGAGGCGTCCCCCCTCTCCCAGGCGATCGCGTCCGGCGCTGATCGCGTCCTGCACCCGCTGGCGCTCCAGCGGCGCGCCAGTTGAATAGCGCACATTCTTCAGGATCTGGGGCACCGGCTCGAAGCGCCGGCAAACCTCTGAGACGGTGCCGCCCTTGCGTTTCACCACCGCCAGCACCTGCAGTGCCGCCACAAGTCCGTCACCGGTCGTGCCGAAATCCGACAGAACGATATGGCCGGACTGTTCGCCGCCGACATTGTAGCCGTGCTGCCGCATGTGCTCGACGACGTAGCGGTCGCCAACCGCGGTGCGGGCCAGTTGCAGATCGCGGCCCGTCAGAAAGCGCTCGAGCCCGAGATTGGACATCACCGTCGCCACGATGCCGCCGGCGGCCAGGCGCCCGTCCTCTGACCAGCTTTCGGCAATCACCGCCATCAGCTGGTCGCCGTCGACGATCTCGCCGCGTTCGTCGACGATCAGCACGCGGTCGGCATCGCCGTCGAGCGCGATGCCGATGTCGGCCCGCACTTCCTTGACCTTCTCGATCAGTGCCGCCGGCGCCGTCGAACCGCAATTGCGGTTGATGTTGGTGCCGTCCGGATCGACGCCCAGCTTGACGATCTCGGCGCCGAGCTCCCACAGGACGTCCGGCGCCACCCGGTAGGCCGCGCCATTGGCGCAGTCGATGGCAACGCGCACGCCCTCCAACGACAGCTCGCGCGGCAGCGTCCGCTTGGCCGCCTCGATGTAGCGGTCGTGGACGCCATCAATGCGCTTGGCCCGGCCGAGGCCGTCACCCGTGGCCAGCCGCGGCGTCAGATCCTCGTCCAGCAGCGCCTCGATGCGCAACTCCAGCTCGTCGGAAAGCTTGTAGCCGTCCGGCCCGAACAGCTTGATGCCATTGTCCTCGAACGGATTGTGCGAGGCCGAGATCATCACGCCGATATCGGCGCGCAGCGACCGGGTCAGCATGGCCACCGCCGGGGTCGGCATGGGCCCGAGCAGGAACACGTCGACGCCGGCCGCCGTGAAGCCGGCCACCATGGCGTTCTCGATCATGTAGCTCGAGCGCCGCGTATCCTTGCCGATCACGACCCGGTGCCGGTAGGAACCGCGCTGGAAGACCAGGCCCGCCGCCATGCCGACCCGCATCGCGACCTCGGCCGTCATCGGGTGCCGGTTGGCCGTGCCGCGAATACCGTCCGTGCCGAAATAGCGTCTGCTCATCACCTGACCCCGTCTGTTCCTGTTCGGCCGGACCGTCCGTCCGGCGGCGGCTGCCGCGCGCGCCGTCGCCCGGCCCGGCGCCGTCATCGGCGGTCTCGCAGGCCGGGAGAGGCGCGCGGCGCCGTTCCGTGTCGTCATACTCTCGCATCAATGGATTGCGGAGACGTTGCCTGCAACCCTGCCGGTGTGCGCCGCCGCTGATGCCGACCTCACAAACGAAAAGGGAGCGGCTTTTAGGCCGCTCCCTTCGATTGCCTTGCGATCCCGCCGGAGCGGACCCTGAGTGATCAGGTCGGCTGCGGCTCCAGGCTGTCGCCGGCCTCGCCTGCGCGGGAATCCGGCCCGCGGCTTGAACCGGCCTTCGGCACGGCGGACCCGCGCGACGGTGGCGTGTCGTCGCCCATGTCGCGGGCCAGCGGCTTGCCGGCCAGGAGGTCACGGACCTCGTCGCCCGAGAGCGTCTCGTATTCCAGGAGCCCCTTCGCCAGAATGTGCAGCTGGTCGATATGGGTGTTGAGGATGTTGCGCGCCTTGTTCTCGGCCGTCTCGATGATGCCGCGCACCTCCGAGTCGATCAGCCGCGCCGTATCCTCGGACATGTGCTGCTGGTGCGCCACCGAATGGCCGAGGAACACCTCGTCCTGGTTGTCCTTGTAGCGAAGCCGGCCGAGCTTGTCGCTCATGCCGTATTCCATGACCATCGCCCGCGCCATGTTGGTCGCCTGCTGGATGTCGTTGGAGGCGCCGGTGGTGACGTTGTCGAGCCCGTAGATGATTTCCTCGGCGGCACGGCCACCGAAGATCATGGCGAGGCGCGCCTCCATCTCGTTCTTGCGCATGCCGTAGCGATCGCGCTCCGGCAGGTTCATGGTCACGCCCAGCGCACGACCGCGCGGGATGATCGTCACCTTGTGCAGCGGATCGTTGAACGGCTCGATGATGCCGACGAGGGCGTGGCCGGCCTCGTGATAGGCGGTCAGCGTCTTCTCTTCCTCGGTCATGGCCATCGACCGGCGCTCGGCGCCCATCATGACCTTGTCCTTGGCATCCTCGAATTCGAGCATGGTGACGAGACGCTTGGAGCGCCGCGCGGCCATCAGCGCCGCCTCGTTGACGAGGTTGGCGAGATCGGCGCCCGAGAAGCCGGGCGTGCCACGGGCGATCGTCCGCAGATTGACGTTCGGGGCCAGCGGCACGTTGCGCACATGCACCTTCAGGATCTTCTCGCGGCCACCGACATCGGGGTTCGGCACCATCACCTGCCGGTCGAAGCGGCCCGGGCGCAGCAGCGCCGGGTCGAGCACGTCCGGACGGTTGGTCGCGGCGATCAGGATCACGCCTTCGTTCGATTCGAAGCCATCCATCTCGACCAAAAGCTGGTTCA
>Ga0189290_100299_pt1 | contig 13417 bp, 12 predicted proteins | sample UW140minimetaG_FD_130318 | JGI IMG/M metagenome (GOLD analysis project Ga0189290, IMG submission 130318) | Marine microbial communities from the Costa Rica Dome - UW140 mini metaG | ecosystem: Environmental > Aquatic > Marine > Oceanic > Photic zone | place: Costa Rica: the Eastern Pacific...
AATTCGAAACGGTGATGTTAAGCGACAAGCCCCATTACGGCATCTTTGCAAAGTCTGGCCGAAGCTCGCCCTAATTTGCCGTGAACGGCCCTTTGTGGTCGTTAATGTACCCCGCCGCGAAAGTCTGCATTGGAGCCCATATTGACCAATGCTGCGAAACACATGAATGTCGGCTCTTTGGAATTTTTTGGTTCAGTCCAATGCGGCTTTTTGCCGGTCCAGTGTTGACGAACTAATCCAGACATAGTTTCAATTTGATCTACACTAATGCGAATTTCGTAATTTTTATTGTGATGTGCGAACCAGACTATTTTTGGATCTCACCGAAAACAGATTACTTTTAAGGAACTTCAAATGGACATGAGCTTGAGAAATGCGGGAACGTTTTTCTTTGTACTGATCCTATCGCTGGCTTCATCGCAGGTGGCTCAATCCGAAGACATACGACCTGGATACAACACCCCGATCCCCGAAGACATCATGACTCCGGAAACGGTTGAAACCCGAATGGGTACATTGAAATTTGACGATGGGCGCCCCACCCCAGAAACCAGCGCGCTTATGTGGGACACTCTGGACTTCATGCGTGGCGTCGAGGTTTTTCTCAACTTTATCCCAGCTACATCGATCGAGGGCATTCGTCGCGGCCATGTCGAAATGGGAATCGTGTCGTCCAATCAGGTGATGGTTTTCGACAAGTTGATGGATTCCAATCCCCTTTTCCTGACCGGAAACACGGACACCATCTATGGCATGACGATGCTGGATCTGCAGAAAGACGGCGCAACGGTAATCGAAATTCCAAAGGGCCAAGGGCCAAGGGCCAGCGACAGTAAACGACGCCTATTTCCGTTTTGTAGCCGATATGGGGGGGCCGGTCTCGACAAGGGCGAGGGGGGCAAGTACCTGATCTTGCCGCCGGAATATGACGGTGATCTGGATCCACCTGAAGGCGGCTTCGAGGCTGTTGTGGACGGTGAAACCTATTTCGTGTCTCGATCCCCAAGCTACGTGAACTGGTTCATCGCGCGCGGCTTTCTCGTGGATAGCAAGACGGATACGGCCGTTGCCGCATATGAGACTGGCTTGCGCATCTATCCGTTGGCCCAGAAAGACAACCCGCCCGAGATGGAGTTCATCAGTGGTTCGGAACAGGTTTTCAACACGATCCATGCCAACTCTTTCGAATTTTATCATGAGCTGGATGAAGTGATTCAACGGGAACCGCTGGCGCTTCTGGATCCGGAATTGCGAGGTCTGGCCGCGTCAATCGGCATCCAGAAAGGCATGCCCTTCGACCCAGACGAGCGCATGACGCAAATCCTGAAAGAGGCGGTTGCAGTCGGAAATGCGACTGCCCGTACGATCTGGCTTAAACCACGTGATCCTGATGCTTATCTGTATGAAAATAGCGGTTGGTACACGGCCTTTTTGGGGGACAGCTACCAATGGCTGCAGAACGACGGGAACGGTGGGCGCTATGCCGATGCGCGAACGATGTTCTTTTACATGGTCACTGTGAACACGCCCGCCATGGTTCTGAAAATCCCCGGTGTGGGCTCTCAATATGCGCTGAATGTAACGGATTCGAACGGGACGTTTCTCGATGGCTCCAAAAACTACACGCTGCAGATCCCTGCCGATGTACCGGCCAAGGATTTCTGGTCAGTTGTGGCCTATGACCCACAAACGCGCTCAGAACTGCAGACCAGTCAGCCGTATCCGTCAAAGAATAACAAACGTGATCCGCTTATTGAGAACGAGGATGGGTCGGTGACTTTGTATTTTGGTCCTGACGTACCTGCGGGAAACGAAGCCAATTGGGTTGAGACCATTCCAGGCAAAGGATGGTTCGTTTTGCTGCGGCTTTATGGTCCACTTGAGCCTTGGTTTGAAGGAACTTGGCAGCCCGGCGAATTTGAACCTCGAGACTGAGCCGAAGGTGTCCAGCGCTGGTTTTGAGCGTACGGCTGCTCTCAGGACGCCAGCAGCCATTGTGAGCTTTGGCAGGAACGGCGGCTTTGTCCCGCAAATCGGACGTAGATAACTAGCGCAGCGAACTTCCGCTGTCCGCCCTCTCAGTTTGAGGCCTGTTTATCATGTGCCCGAATGAAACTAGTCCGCTTTGGGCTGCGAGCTGCCACTTAAGCATCTCAGGAAATCCCGGGACAATGGGTAGCCCCGGCCCAACAAAAAAGCCCCCGAACCAGTGGTCGGGGGCTTTCATTGTTTAGCTTCATGCCTGAGCCTTACTTCAGAACGGAGCGGCCTGCGTATTCGGCGGTTTCACCGAGTGCTTCCTCGATACGGATCAGCTGGTTGTATTTGGCCAGACGGTCCGAGCGCGACAGGGAGCCGGTTTTGATCTGGCCGCAGTTGGTGGCCACGGCGAGGTCGGCGATGGTGGCGTCCTCGGTTTCGCCGGAGCGGTGGGACATCACGTTGGTGTAGCGCGCGCGGTGGGCCATATCGACGGCTTTCAGCGTCTCGGTCAGGGAACCGATCTGGTTCACTTTCACCAGCATGGAGTTGGCCACGCCCTGCGCAATGCCGTCTGCGAGACGGGTTGGGTTGGTCACAAACAGGTCGTCACCCACCAGCTGGACTTTGTCGCCGATCAGGTCGGTCAGGGCTTTCCAGCCGTCCCAGTCGTCTTCGTCCATGCCGTCTTCGATGGAGATGATCGGATAGTCGTTGCAGAGGTCGGCGAGGTATTGCGCGTTTTCAGCGGAGGTCAGGGATTTGCCTTCGCCGACCATCTCGTATTTGCCGTCTTTGTAGTACTCAGAGGAGGCGCAATCGAGGGCGAGGTAGATGTCTTCGCCCGGCTTGTAGCCGGCTTTTTCGATGGAGGTCATCACGAAGTCCAGCGCCTTGCGGGTGCTTTCCAGAGCCGGGGCAAAGCCGCCTTCGTCACCAATACCCGTGTTGTAGCCTGCGGTGGAGAGTTCTTTTTTCAGGGTGTGGAACACTTCGGCGCCCATGCGGATGGCTTCGCGGATGTTGGCCGCGGAGACAGGCATGATCATGAATTCCTGAATGTCGATTGGGTTGTCGGCGTGCTCGCCGCCGTTGATGATGTTCATCATTGGTACAGGCAGGACGCGCGCGGAGGTGCCGCCTACGTAGCGGAACAGCGGCTGTGCAGTGTGGTCTGCGGCGGCTTTGGCAGCGGCGAGAGACACGCCGAGGATGGCGTTGGCGCCGAGGCGGCCTTTGTTTGGGGTGCCGTCCAGCTCAATCATCGCCTGGTCGATGGCAACCTGCTCGGTCACGTCCATGCCGACGAGGCATTCCGCGATTTCGCCGTTCACGGCGTTCACAGCTTCCAGAACACCTTTGCCCAAATAACGGTCTTTGTCGCCGTCGCGCTTTTCAACCGCTTCGTGGGCACCGGTGGAGGCGCCGGAAGGGACTGCTGCGCGGCCCATTGTGCCGTCTTCGAGGATCACGTCGACTTCGACGGTTGGGTTGCCGCGGCTGTCGAGAATTTCGCGTGCAAAAATATCAATGATGGTGCTCATGTCGGAGGATCCCTCGGAAAGCTACAAATGTCGGGCGCAGCTATAGCAGGGCAGGGGCAAAAGTAAACGCTGTTTGATAGCGCTAACGGTGGTTTTTCCACAGGTTAGGGCTAACAGTGACAGGAGGACGCTGTTTTGCTGGATTTGCCTAGGCTTGTGCGGGGGCGGTGGCTTTGGCGAGGCGGTGTTCGCGCATGAAGGTGAAGAGACCGGAGCCGATGATCAGCGCGGCGCCTAGCATGGTTGGCAGGTCAGGGCGTTCGCCAAAAGCTACCATGCCCACGAGAATGGAGAACAGCAGGCGGGAGTAGCGGAAAGGAGCCACGACTGAGGCTTCGCCAAGACGCAGTGCGGTGACCACCCCCCAGTAGCCTGCGGCGCCAAAGGCGACCGCACCAGCGATCATGGTGAGGTGGGAGGTGGTGAGAGTCGCATAGTCTGCTGAGTTGAAAAGCATAAGGAGCGGGCCTGCGAGCACAAGTGAGGCGAAGCTCTGGAAGGAGACCACAAACGAGGAGACAGAGGCGTCGATGGTGCGGGTGATCAGGTCGCGGATGGCCACGACAATCACGGCGCCGAGAACAAGCAGGGCGTTTGGGTCAAAGGCGTCGGTGCCGGGGCGGATGATCAGCAGGACCCCGGTGAAGCCAACCAGAATGGCGGTGAGGCGGCGCCAGCCCACTTGTTCCCCCAAGAAGAGCGCCGCGCCGAGAGTGATGACCAGCGGCAAGGTTTGGAACACGGCAGCAACGGTGGAGAGGTCGACGCGGGACAGGGCCGTGGCAAACAGGACGGCACCCCCCGCTTCACAGGCGGTGCGCAGCAACATGCGCGGGGACCAGGCGGTGGGGGCAAAGAGGTTGTCGCCGCGCAGGATGGCCAGCACAGCAAAGACCGCGCCGGACCCAAGACCCAAGGCCAAAAGAATTTGGCCTACCGGGACTGTCGCGGAGAGCGACTTGATGAACATGTCTTCGAGCGTGAAGCCAAGCATGGCCGCTACAAGGATCAGAATACCGTGTACGTTTTGCATAATGTTACCCGCGCGTCAGATGGTTCACAGGTGAACAGCAACGGGCGACATGGCAAGTCTGTTTCCGACAAACACTCGCAAAGCCTCATTCAATTTGATGATGTGGCCCATCACGCACAGTGCTAGGATGGGCCGGTTTGTCGGTTTAGAGGGGGCGGATTTTCAGGTCGGTGATCCGGTTGGCTTCGCGGCCGGTGACTTCAAAGCGGAAGCCGTGGAAGGAGAAGACCTGCCCCACGGTGGGGATCATCTGTGCCTCATGGATCACCAGACCGGCGATGGTATTGGCTTCGTCATCAGGCAGGGACCAATCGGTGGCGCGGTTGAGATCGCGGATGGTCATGGCGCCCTCGATCACGAACTGACCGTCCTCCGATTTGCGGATTGGGTGATCGGTGTCCTCGTCAAACTCGTCGGTGATTTCCCCCACGATCTCCTCGAGGATGTCTTCGAGGGTGATCAGGCCTTGTAGGGAGCCGTATTCATCCACCACCAGCGCGAAGTGCGCGTGGCGGCGCAGGAATTCACGCATCTGGTCGTCCAGAGAGGTGGTTTCCGGCACGAAGTAAGGCTCTTTGGCGACTTCGGTCAGATCGAAGGCCAGCAGGTCGCGCGGGTTGGTCTCTTCCTGCATGGCGCGGGTGTACATGCTGCGGAACAGGTCTTTGGCGTGCACAACGCCGATGATGTTTTCCTGATCTTCTTTGTAGACTGGCAGACGGGTGTGGTTGCTTTCCAGACATTGTTTGAGAATGTCAGCGGGCGCGTCGTCGGCGTTGATCATCTGGATGCCTGAGCGGTGCAGCATGATCTCTTCCACCACACGATCAGACAGATCAAGCGCGCCCAAGATGCGGTCGCGGTCTTCCTTTTCCACGATGCCTTCTGAGTGGCCAAGCTGTATCGCGCCGGCAATTTCCTCGCGCATTGCGAGCACCTGACTGTCCGGGTCGGTTTCCACGCCAAACAGGCGCAGAACGCCGCGCACCAGCACACGTACGGCTGCGACGATAGGCGAGAACAGCGTGACAATCACGCTGATCGGGCTGGCCACGGTGGAGGCGGCGTCTTCGGGGCGGGTGATGGCGTAGGTTTTTGGCAGAACTTCGGCAAAGATCAAAACCAGAAGGGTCATGACAAGCGTGGCAAGCGCGACGCCACCTTCGCCAAAAGCTCGGGTGAAGAGAGCTGTTGCCAAAGAGGTTGCCAGGATGTTGACCAAGTTGTTGCCCAGAAGAACAGAACCAATCAGGCGCTCGCTGTCCTCCGTGACGTTCAGGGCACGCTGGGCGCCGCGGCTGCCTTTGTCCGCCTGTGCACGCAGCTTGCCGCGCGAAGCCGCGGTGAGGGCCGTTTCGGAGCCTGAAAAGAAGGCCGACAACGTGAGCAAAAACAGGATAACGCCAGCGGTGATCCAGAATGCGGTGTCAAAAGTGGTGGTGGGCTCCATGGGGTCCTCTGAAATCTCAATTACTTAGGTTTATGGGGGCGCGGACAGGGCGGATCAAGGGGGCGTGCACTGCTTAAGCCTTCTTTAGTTGCTTTCGTTTAAGGGGGCGGCAGTTCAAACACATATGGAGTGGGATCCAATGAAAGCTTTTGTATTTGCTGCCCTTGCGCTGCCAACCGTCGCTTTGGCCGACGGGGCGAGCGTTTCTTTCTTGACCGAGGACTATGCGCCGTATTCCTGGATGGAAAATGGCGAACAGAAAGGACACGGCATCGATCTGATCCACGAAGTGGCGGAACGCGCGGCGCTGTCACATTCAGTAGAGATCACCAAATGGACCCGTGCGATTGCGTTGGCGGAAAAAGATGCGAGCACCTGTGTGTTCTCTACTGCGCGCACGGCCGAGCGGGAAGCCAAGTTCCAATGGGCGGGGCCGATGTATGTCGAAGGCACCTATCTGATCCAGAAGTCAGGCGCGAATGCGGATGTTTCTTCGTTGGAGCAGGCGCTGGCCAAATCGATTGGCACACAAGTGGGTGATTTCTCCGTTGATCTGTTGCAAGAACTGGGCGCGGCCAATGTGGACGCGGCACCGGATCTGGACAAGACCATGAAGAAACTGGCGGCGGGACGTCTGGACTATGTGGTCCTTGGGCAAGAGAGTGCCACCGCGCTCACTGCGGAGAATGCCGGTCTGGAGATCGCGATGGAAGTGTCTCGTGATGAGTACTTCATCGCCTGTTCGCATGACACGCCTGCGGAGGTTGTTGCCGAGATTGATGCGGCTATGGATTCTCTCATGACCGATGGCACACAGGCAGAGATTGTGTCGCGTTACTGACGTAAAATCCTTGCGAGAACATTGTGGCAAAGCCGGGGCAGATGCTCCGGCTTTTTCCTTTGAAAAACGGGGCTTTGAAAATTGGAGGTGAGGCAGGTGCGCCTGTTTACGTTGCCTTTAGATATCACAGCCAGAACCAACGGCAGAGATTTAAAGCGAGGAAATCCGCCTATGAAAACTCTAGCACTCTGCGCAATGGCCCTGTCCACCGCAACCGTGGCACAGGCCGCGGACGTGAAGTTTTTTACGGAAGACTATGCCCCTTACAACTACGTGGAAAACGGTGAGTTGACCGGCCACGGTGTGGACATCATCAACGAGGCGTTGACGCGTTCAGGTGTGTCAGCGGATATGGAGGTGACCAAGTGGTCGCGCGCCATCACGCTGGCAGAGCAGGATGTCAACACCTGTGTGTTCACCACCGCGCGCACACCTGAGCGTGAGGACCGTTTCAACTGGGCCGGTCCCATGTACGCCGAGGCGATCTATCTGATTCAAAAACCGGGCGCGAATGGCGATGTGGCCTCTGTGGAGCAGGCGCTGACTAAGAAGGTTGGTACGCAGACTGGCGATTTTGCCGTGGCGTTGCTGGACCGATTGGGAGCAAGCGATATCGATCTGGCACCAGATGCGGAGATGACCCTGAAGAAGCTGGGTGCAGGCCGTGTGGATTACATGGTGGCGCTGGAGTCTGCAGCAGCGGTTGCAATTGAAGACGGCAGCTTTGAGATTGCTATGGAGATTTCCCGCAACGAATTTTTCCTGGCCTGCTCCAAGACCACCGATGAATCCGTGATTGCGCGCATGGATGACGCGATTGACTCGATCCTCGCTGACGGCACCCAAGAAGCCCTCGTAGCGAAGTACGACTAAGTCTCAGTTGAGATGATGTCGGGAAGGCCGGGCCAAGTGCCCGGCCTTTTTTGTGGCTGACAACCTTGTGATTGGCGCTTTTTGCAGGGCGTCGTAAACCTGCGGCTAAGACATGGCGGAGGCGGGCAGTGCGATATCAGGATTTGGGTGAGCTGGTAGGGCCGGTGGTGCTGTTTGGCGGGCTGTATTCCAATTTGCAGGCAACCGAGGCGATGTTGGCGCAGACCGAGGCTTTGGCAGTGCCTTCAGGTAATGTGATCTGCACCGGCGATGTGGTGGCTTACTGTGCACAGCCCGCAGAGACCGTGGCGGCCGTGCGCGCCGCGCGGGTCGTTGTGGTGGCGGGCAATTGTGAGAAGCAGCTGGCCGCCAATGCGTTGGATTGCGGCTGTGGTTTTGAGGCAGGCACGGCCTGTGATCTGTTGTCGGCGGGGTGGTATGCCCATGCAAATGCCGAAGTGGGTGATGAGGCGCGGCGTTGGATGGCGGGGCTGCCGGATGTGGTTACGTTTCAACATGCGGGAAAGCGCGTGGCGGTGATCCATGGCGGGGTCACAGATGTGGCGCGGTTTGTGTTTTCAATGTCGTTGGAGGCTGTGTTTGTTGAGGAGATTGCTACTCTAGAGGCGTTGGTTGGATCGGTGGACGTGGTGGTAGCGGGGCACTCAGGCATCGCGTTTGAGAGGCAGCTGGGTGACGTCAGATGGGTGAATGCCGGTGCTGTCGGGATGCCGGAGCACGGTGGGCGGCGCGAGACGCGGTTTGTGATCTTGCGGGACGGCACCGCAGAGATCAGAGAATTGACCTATGATGCGGAGGCTGCGTTTGCGGCGATGCAAAAGGTTGGGCTGCGGCAGGGCTATGATCAGGCGCTTCTAACAGGGTATTGGCCGTCAGAGGATGTCTTGCCTCAGGAATTGCGCTTGCCGTCTTTGGCCAAAGGATGATGTGTGGTGACCAGCTCGCGCAAGCGTTCATCCAGAACGTGAGTGTAGATTTCGGTGGTGGCCACATCGGCATGGCCAAGGAGCGTTTGGATCACACGTAGGTCGGCACCGTTGGCCAGAAGATGTGTCGCAAAGGCGTGGCGCAGTGTGTGCGGCGTGACCTTGGCCGGGGAGATACCGGCGGTGACGGCCAGATCTTTGATCAACATGTAGAAGCGGTGCCGGGTGAGATGCCCGGAAGCTCCGCGTGATGGGAAAAGGAAGCGCGAGGATGGCTTGCCTTTGGCGCGAGCGGTGTCCTCAGCGTCGTCTCGACTGTTTAGCCATGCTGCCAGCGCGTCACGCGCTGGAGGGGAGAGTGGCACCATGCGTTCTTTACCGCCTTTGCCCATCACCAGAAGCATTTGTGGGTCGCCTCGGGCGGCTGAGACCGGCAGGCTGACCAGTTCGGTCACGCGCATGCCTGTGGCATAGAGCAATTCCATCAGACAGGTGTTGCGCAGGCGATCGGTCGGGTTGCGCCCAAAGGTGCGAGCAGCGGCGAGCAGGCCATCGACTTCAGTGACCTCAAGGGTTTTGGGCAGGCTTTTGGCGCGACCGGGGCCTTTGATCTGGATCGCCGGGTTGTCACAGCGCCAGCCCTCTTCAAAGGCAAAGCGATAAATCTGTTTAATCGCAGACAGGCGTCGGGCGCGGGTGGATTGAGCGAGCCCTTGGGCGTCGCAGAAAAGTAGGTAGTCTTCTATGTCGGACTGCGTCAGGGCGTCAAAGTCATGGGATTTGCGGTGCGCCCAAGTGGCAAAATCACGCAGATCACGGGCATAAGCAGCTTGGGTGTTGGGAGATGCGCCGAGTTCAGCAGCTTGTGCCTCAAGAAAAGTTGAAATCCATTGCAGTGTATCGGCGGGTGCGGCCATGCTTAGCCTCGTGTGTCCAGAAGCGCCACTTGCAGCGCAGCGCGGCGGGCGGTGTCTTCGAGCCCCACGGCGCGGAAGGTTGCGAGGGCTTCTGTCAGCGCGACGAGGTTGCCAGCCGCTCCGTCATCCATGAGCTCCATCGCAGTGAGTAAGCTTTCGCCGAGCTGGCCTCGGGCCAACATGGTGGAGATTTCCTGTGGCACACCCGCGTCATGGAAGGCGTCAGCAATAGCGCGGTGTACCGGATCGCTTGGTTTGCGGGACGGGGTGCCGAGGGCAAGCCCTGCGAGGAAATCACGCGGGCCGGAGCGCGCAGCACGCTCGTAGTCGGATGACAAAAGCGCGATGTCGCGGGCCAGACGAGCAGTCACGCCTTGCAGCGGCAATTGCAAAAGTTGTGAACCATAAAGGCGTGCGAAAGGCACCTCAAGGTGGACCTGCTGCATGGCGGCCCAAGCTTGCGGCAAGGTATCTGAGACGTCCCGAATGTCTTGCGCGGTCATGGCGCGGTCAAAGGCTTGCAGTGCGGCGACACGATCCCAGATCATGCCGGAGGCAGAGGGAGACCCTTCGGTGTAGATGCCAAGCAAAGCGTTTTCATGCAGGGCGGAGGTGCGGGCGAGGCGCTCAGCCGCCTCCAGTTGAGCTTTCCAGCCGGCGGTGTCGCGCAGGTCAGCGTGCGCGTACGGGCGTGGTAGGCGGGCGGCGGTTTGGCCTTCGCCAATGGCCTCGTACAGCCGAAATTTGAGCGGGTCGGGCCCGTTAGCGGCAACCAGAAGCGGCTCGCCTTCAAACAGTTCCGGATCGAGGAAGCGTAGTAGGAGCGCGTCCATTTCTTCCGAAATCAGGCCCAGAGCTTTGGCTGTGTCGAGTGTCAGGGCAGCGGCCCGCCAATCGCCGGCGCGGGCGGTGCAGAAGATGCGGGATGCATAATCGGTTGTCAGGTGCGGTGCGGCCATTAGGGCGTCGCAAGCGCGGGTTTCCTGACCCATCAAGAGGGTCACGTCAAACCAGCGTTTGAACAGCGACGGTGTGGTGGGGCCTGCGCGTTCCAGTAGGGCCTCGGCCTGTTCCAATGCGCCCATTTCGACGAGCTTGTCGACGCGCGCCAATAGAAGTTCATTGGTGACGCCGGTTTCGCGCGGGGCATCTGCTTCGGCCAGCAGCAGAGTATAAAGCAGCGCTTGCATAGCGGGCAAAACTTCCGGGCGCTGCGTATCCACCAGTTCGGCAAGAGTATCAGCATCAGAGGCGGACCAGAGAGACGCGGGCAGGCCGGTAACATTGGATGGCAGCAGACCAACGGCGTCCTGCGAAGTTTCTGAGAGCGGGCTGACGTTGACTGTGGGTGTTGCTACGCCCTCACTTACTGGGGCTTCGTTGAGGGGCAGGCCGATGTCCAAAGTCACGGTGGGCGTGTGGTCGAGCCAATCTATGGCGGAGAGAGGCGCATCCTGACTGCAAAGCGGCGCCGTGCTCAGCAGGAGGGCGGCGACAGAGCTGCGAAGCGGGTGGATCACCTGTTATTGTCCCGTCAGTTCGAGGGGAATGCGCACCTCAGCTTGGGGGGCGGAGAAGTCCGCACCAAAAATCGGTCCGAGATAGGCGTAAGCCACCAGCGCAACTGCTGCCAAAACTATCAGAAACAACAAGGCTCGAAAGAGTCTGCCCATAATATCCTCGATTATCCTGTCTGTTTTTTTAAACTTATAACTGGCCTTTTACACAAGATCACGTCATTCAATGCGCAAACCTAAATTTTGGGCAAGGCTTAGCCGATTGCGGGCGCTTTATGAGTTATGAACTGAAAAAAACTGTTGTGTTTGTTGGCATGATGGGCGCCGGAAAAACCGCAGTTGGCAAGGCGTTGGCGGCTAACCTTAATGTTCCCTTTATTGATTCCGATGCGGAGATCGTGAAGGCGGCAAATATGAGCATTGCCGAGATTTTTGAGCGAGACGGAGAAGCGTTTTTCCGCCTAAAGGAGAGTCAGGTGATTGCTCGTCTTCTGGAGGAGGAGCGCTGTATTTTATCTACCGGCGGTGGCGCGTATCTTGCGGAAGGCAATCGCGCAGAGATTTCAGCGCGCGGCGTTGCAGTATGGCTGGATGCGGATGTGGAACTTTTGTGGAATCGTGTGAAACACAAAGACACCAGGCCGCTTTTGCGCACAGAAAACCCCCGCAAAACGCTGGAGGAAATTTATGATGCGCGAGTACCGCTTTACAGCTTGGCGGATTTGCCGGTGAAGGCGGAGGCCGGGTTGAGCATTGAGGAAATGGCAGATCGGGTGGCGCAGGCGTTGTTGGACGCGCGTCCCGATGTTTTGGCGGGGTCGTAAGCCGAGATGGAAACCGTACATGTGGGCCTTGAGGGCCGGGAATATAACATTCACATCGGCCCCGGCCTGCTGGCGCAATCCGGTGCGCTGATTGGTCCGATGCCTGCGCGCAAGCAAGTGTGTGTGGTGACGGACGAAAACGTCGCGGCGCTGCATTTGGAGACATTGCGCGACGGGCTGGCAGCGGATGGCATAGCCATGGAGGCGCTGGTGCTGCCCGCGGGGGAGAGCACTAAGAGCTGGGCCTTCCTTGAGCAAACTGTTGAATGGCTGCTGTCGCAACGTGTGGAGCGCAAAGACCTCGTGGTCGCGCTTGGCGGCGGCGTGATTGGTGACCTGACCGGGTTTGCGGCGGCCATTTTGCGTCGTGGCGTGGGATTTGTGCAGATCCCGACCAGCCTGTTGGCGCAGGTGGACAGTTCTGTGGGCGGGAAGACCGGTATCAATAGCCCTTTGGGCAAGAACCTTGTTGGGGCGTTTCATCAGCCGCGTTTGGTGCTGGCGGATATTGATGTGTTGGGCACGCTGACGCCCCGTGATTTCCTGGCCGGCTATGGCGAAGTTGTGAAATACGGCATGCTGGGTGACGCTACTTTCTTTGAATGGCTTGAAGCGCAGGGTCCTGCGTTGGCAGCAGGGGATGAGGCGGCGCGGATTGCGGCGGTGAAACGGTCTTGTGAGATGAAGGCCGAGATTGTGATGCGTGATGAGACCGAGCAGGGGGATCGCGCCTTGCTCAATCTCGGACATACGTTCTGCCACGCGCTGGAAGCGGCCACGGGATATGGCGACCGGTTGCTGCATGGCGAAGGCGTGGCCGTGGGTTGTGCGCTGGCGTTTGAATTGTCGATGCGTTTGGGGCTCTGTGCGCAGGAGGCGCCAAGCCGGGTGCGGGAACATTTGCGCGCCATGGGCATGAAGGTGGATCTCAAGGACATTGAGGGCGAGCTGCCAGATGCTGATGGGCTGCTGGACCTGATGGGGCAGGACAAAAAGGTGGTCGATGGTCAGCTGCGCTTTATTCTGGCGCGCGGGATTGGCGAGGCTTTTGTGACCGCGGATGTGCCGCGTGAGGTTGTGCGCCAGCTGCTGCAAGAAGAGCTAGCGCGGCGATAAACCTGCCTCTAGCCGAATGGCGAAGCCGACCCAGTGGGTCGGCTTTTGTGTTATTTTGCAGCGATTTGCACCAGGTTGGTGATCATCCGTGTGGCGCTGGCCATGTCTTGTACTGAGATCCATTCCAATGGGCCGTGGATTTCCATCATACCCGTGTAGAGATTCGGGCAGGGTACGCCGAGTTCGGTGAGGCGGGAACCATCGGTGCCGCCACGAATTGGCTCGGAGGCCGGATCAAAACCTTCAGTGCGGATGGCCTTGCGGGCGAGCTCCACCGGAGTCATGTCGTTTTCCAACCAATAGCGCATGTTGCGGTATTGCTTGCTGATCTCGCAGGTCACTTTGGAGCCGGGGAAAGCTCTTTCGGCTTTGGTG
>Ga0189290_100300_pt1 | contig 13285 bp, 16 predicted proteins | sample UW140minimetaG_FD_130318 | JGI IMG/M metagenome (GOLD analysis project Ga0189290, IMG submission 130318) | Marine microbial communities from the Costa Rica Dome - UW140 mini metaG | ecosystem: Environmental > Aquatic > Marine > Oceanic > Photic zone | place: Costa Rica: the Eastern Pacific...
GAAAACAGAGGGATAGCCATGCGCTCGTGCAAAACAGACCAGAGCTTCAAAGCCTTTATCTCAATCGTGGCAACGCTCATTCACATAAGGTGAACGTCAACAGGCCCTAGGTTAATCGGGGGCAAAATTCGTACACCCACAAAAGAAAAAGCGCGCCGTGCCTTTCTAGGCTGACGCGCAAAAGCCGCGGATTCCCCGTTCTAGGGTGTCCGGGAATTTAGTAGATGTAGCGGATCTGATCTGTCCAGTAACGCTCCACACGACGCAATGCGTGTGTGATCTGTTCAATCCCGTCGTCGCCCAGCACACCTTTGGCCTGCAAACCTTCGGCATGGCGCGCGAACAGCTTAGAAATCACATCGTGGATTTCACGGCCTTTATCGGTCAGGCGCACGCGCACAGAGCGGCGGTCAATTTCGCAGCGCTGATGATGCATATAACCCGCATCCACCAGCTTCTTCAGGTTGTAGCTCACGTTGGAGCCTTGATAGTATCCGCGCGTCTTGAGTTCGCCCGCAGTCACTTCATTGTCGCCAATATTAAATAGCAACAACGCCTGGACTGCGTTAATCTCGATAACCCCAACACGCTCAAACTCGTCTTTGATCACATCCAGCAACAGCCGGTGCAGGCGCTCGACAAGCGCCAGCGAGTCCAGATAGTCAGCCATAAACGACTGTTCTGTCCCGCTTTCCATAGATGAATGAAAGCTCATTCTTGTTCTCCGTCAGCTTTGTCTAGCAAACAGATTGGCCCAAAAAGCCCAACAAGAGGTTAAACCGCCCAAAAGACGTCACAAATTCGCGTCAATTTGGGCCGCTGATGGCTTTCGAAATGTCCAAAATCATCGCGGAAAAGTGATCAGGTGACGGTTTTTGCCCCGTAACCCATTGATATAAATCCTGATCATTCTCGTGCAGCAGCGCATCGTAGAGATCAAGCGTCGCCGCATCCATGTCGGACAAGTTGTCATCCGCGTAGCGCACAAGAATAATGTCCATCTCTTTGATTCCGCGCCGCATAGAGCGCATTTTCATGCGTTTCAGACGATTCTCATGGGTCTCATTTGCCGGATTCGGTGCAGGTTTGGGGATATCCATCGTATTCACACTTTATTGCGCAGCGCCTTTTCCAAACGCGCGAGTTTTTCCAGATCATTCTTCATTCGGCTGCGGATCACGCGGATCTCTTGAACGATCGCGAGCAGATCCGTATCGGCGCTTTCCTCCTCACCTGGCATATCCACGCCATCGCCGTCACCGGTCAACAACCAACCCACAGAGACATTTAACAGCCCCGCAATCATCGAAAGGCGGTTGGCGCGGGGTTCGCTCAAGTCGCCTTCCCAATTGGCCAGCGTGCCGCGCTTGATCCCCAGACGTTTGGCCAGTTCGCCCTGCTTTAAGCCCGCCGCCTCACGCGCCGCCGCCAAGCGATCGCCAAAGGTTGCCACGTCCTCACCATACCAGCCCTCGTCTGTCAGTGGCTCAACTTGGTCCTGTGACATATACATTCCTTTGGTTTCTGCCTTGAACGGCATTCCTGCGCACCCTAAGACATGGAAGCAGTGATTACAAACGAGGCCCAAATGTCTTTCCTGTCCAATACCCTGTCCCGCGTGAAACCGTCGCCGACCATCGCCATGACAGCAAAGGCCGCCGAGTTGAAAGCTGCGGGCCGCGACGTGATTGGCCTCTCGGCCGGCGAGCCAGACTTTGACACGCCACAAAACATCAAAGACGCCGCCGTCGCCGCAATTGCTGCGGGTAAAACCAAATACACTGCGCCGGATGGCATTCCAGAGCTGAAGCAAGCCGTTTGCGCCAAGATGAAGCGCGACCACGGTCTGGACTACACTCCGGCGCAGGTTTCTGTGGGCACAGGTGGCAAACAGACGCTCTATAATGCGCTGATGGCCACGCTGAACGACGGCGATGAGGTTATTATCCCTGCGCCTTACTGGGTGAGCTACCCGGATATGGTGCTGCTTGCAGGCGGCACGCCAGTGGTTGTCGAAACCTCTCTGGATACCAAATTCAAACTCACCGCCGACCAGCTTGAGGCCGCGATCACGCCAAAAACCAAATGGCTGATCTTTAACTCGCCGTCCAACCCGACCGGCGCAGGTTATTCACGCGCAGAGCTCAAAGACCTGACCGACGTCCTGATGCGCCACCCCCATGTCTGGGTGATGACCGACGACATGTATGAGCACCTTGCCTATGACGGTTTTGAGTTCTGCACCCCGGCGGAAGTGGAGCCCGCCCTCTATGAGCGCACCCTGACCTGCAACGGCGTGTCCAAAGCCTATGCCATGACCGGTTGGCGTATCGGTTATGCCGCTGGCCCCGTCGCGCTGATTGCCGCCATGCGCAAGGTCCAGTCGCAAAGCACGTCTAACCCCTGTTCTATTAGCCAATGGGCCGCTGTGGAGGCGCTCAATGGGACGCAGGACTTTCTAGAACCCAACAACGTGGTCTTCAAACGCCGCCGGGATCTGGTAATCGATATGCTGAGCCGGATCGACGGTATCTCCTGCCCCACACCAGAAGGCGCTTTCTATGTCTACCCGTCCATCGCCGGACTGATTAGCAAGACCACTCCCAAAGGCACCGTAATCGAGAACGACGAGGCCTTTGCCAACGCGCTTCTGGAAGAGGCAGATGTGGCCGTGGTCTTTGGCGCTGCCTTTGGTTTGTCACCCAACTTCCGTGTCAGCTATGCGACGTCAGACGAAGCCCTCAAAACCGCCTGCACGCGCATTCAGACCTTTTGCGCCTCGCTGACTTGATCGCGTACAACAGACAAGAGGTGGCCCATGAGCAGTGACCTGCCAGACTACTACTTCCGCGTCCGCGAAAACGGCGCCATGGTTTTTCGTGTCGATACGGAGAACCGCCAACGCCGGATCGAAATGGATCAAATCGCGGTCATCAACGTCAAAAACGGCGACGTGAAACCCCATGGCGACACCAAGCTGACCAAGGAAGACAAAGCCGAGATCAATTCTTGGATGGCGGAGCGCCGCGCACTTTTGGACGCGCGCACAGTGGACGACATCCTGCGCACGGTGGACCACCTGAACCTGACCTCGCAATGGGCGCAATCCAAAGCCGCCCCGGACCAACTGGAGCAGATCACCGACACGTTGTTGTTGGCGATGCATGATCTGCGCTCAGTTCTCGTGCGCAAGAAGGCGGACCGCCTGCTCAAAGGCAAAAAACAGTAGGGGCTATGCCCCGTCCCATCACAGATAGGACTCCCCAGGATATTTAAAGACTGTGAATGCAGGGCGTCGGTATTAAGCCGACGCCTTTTGCTCATCAAACCGTTTGCGCAAGCGGTTCAGATCCGTGACCCAGAAGCGGTACATCAACAGGATACCCGCCGCGGACAGACCGCAGACAAGCCCCAGCCAGACACCTTCGCCGCCCATCCCAAAGGTAAAGCCCAGCACATAGGCACTTGGCACGCCAATGATCCAATAGCTCACCGCGGCAATCACCATTGGGCCCCGGGTGTCCTGCACCCCGCGCAGTAGCCCCAAGGCCATCACCTGTGCGCCATCTGTGACCTGGAACAACGCCGCCACATATAACAGCGTCACTCCGGTGGCGATGATCACCTCGCGCTGAGGTTCCTGAGGGTCAATAAAGGCGCCCAACAGCTGCTCCGGGAAAATCAGGAAAATCGCCACGGCAATAAAGGCCATGAGCAATGAGGCCACAATTGCCACCCACGCCCCACGCGCCATGTGATCCGCGTCCTTGCGCCCCATGGCATTGCCCGCACGCACGGTGGCGGCATTGGACAGACCAAGGTGGATCATAAACGCCAGACTTGCCAGCTGTAGCGCAATGCCGTGCGCCGCAAGCGTGACCGTGCCCAACCACCCCATCATAATGGAGGAGGCCGAGAACAGCCCGACCTCTGCCAGATTGGTAAGGCCAATCGGCAGTCCCAGCCGAAACACTTTGGCAAAAACCTCCCAATCCGGCCGCCAGATGCGGGCAAAGAGATCATGCTGCGGCAACGCCTTGATGGCATAGAGGACCACCCCTGCAAGCGAGACAAACTGCACAAGGATTGAGGCAATCGCCGCGCCCCGTACGCCCATTTCGGGCAGGCCCCAATTTCCAAAAATCAGCCCGTAGTTCACCACTGCATTCACCGGCACTGCGGCGACAGTGACCCAGAACACGACGCGCGTATGTTCCAACGCTGCCAAATAAGACTTGAGCACCATCACCAGCAGCGCGGGCACCAAACCAAGCCCCGCAATCCGCAAATACGCCTGGGACAGCTCCGCTACGTCCGGCGCCTGTTGCAGCGACAACAGGATTGGACCGGACAGCATAAACAACGGCTGCACCAATACGCCAAAGATAACCGACAGCCACAGCCCCATACGCGTCACGCGCCGCAGGGCTTGCTCGTCTCCCTCTGCATCGGCCTCGGCCACCAAAGGCATAACGGCAATAGCGAACCCCGATCCCAGAATGAAGATCACAAAGAAAAACGTGCTGCCCAGCACCACAGCGGCCAGCGCCTCAACGGAGTACCAGCCGAGCATGACGGTGTCGGTCAAGCCGATTCCAAACTGCGCCACATGGCCGCCGATAAGCGGAAGGCCAATGCGCAAAAGGGCGCGAACGTGGTCAGACGTCCGCATTGGGGAGGTCGATTGTGTAGGTGTCATGCCCAAGCAGTAAGCTTGTTAATTAGGCAGAGCAAGACCCGCCTTTGCGTTGATCCAAAAACCGCCCTCTGCCACCATAGTTCGCATTGATAGAACAAGGTCCCACTATGTCCCCTGATCCCTTTGCCACATTGATTTCCGACAGCCGTGCCTTTCTCAGCTCTCTGGCCGACAACAACACCAAAGACTGGTTCACCGCACACAAGCTCACCTATGCGACACAGCTCAAAGCACCCTCTTTGGCCTTGCTAGACACTGTGGCGGCCTCCCTGAAAAAACAAACCGGCCAAGTGCCCAGCACCAAACTTTTCCGCCCGCACCGCGACGTGCGATTTTCCAAAGACAAAACACCCTACCACCTACATCTGCACATGCTGTGGTCCACACCGCCCGTCGGCTATTTCTTTGGCATTGGCCGCGACTACCTCTCCGTGGGCGGCGGCATCATGGGCTTTGACAAAGACCAGCTGACCAGCTGGCGTGCCACCATCGACGGCTCTAAAGGCGCCCAAATCGCCAACGCCATCGCTGACTTGCAAACGCAAGGCGCTCGAATGGATGCCGCAGAGCTCAAACGTGTCCCCGCCCCCTATGACAAAGACCACCCGCATGCTGCCCTGCTGAAACGCAAGAGCTGCACCCTCTGGTTTGACTTTGACGAAAGTGAGATCACAAAAGGCGGCCTCGTGCCACAGCTCGAGACCGCCTTCCAAAAGTTACATCCGCTTACACAGCTGCTTGCTACGCGTTAGCGTGGTTTACGGGTGCCCGGATGTAAGGCCGCGCCCAGAATGTGATCGGACTGGTGGATCACATGGCTTGCAGTGTTCACAATCAGCGGGTCCGCCTGGTCCACAATGCCGTGATCCTTGCCGGGATACTCCAGCGACGCCAGGAAGTGGCGCATACAGTTGAGCCGCGCGCGCTTTTTGTCATTGGATTTCACCACGGTCCATGGCGCATCCGCTGTGTCGGTGTAAAAGAACATCGCTTCTTTTGCTTCGGTGTAGTCCCCCCACTTGGACAGGGATGCCTTATCGATTGGGCTTAGCTTCCACTGTTTCAGAGGATCTGTCTCGCGGCTCTTAAAGCGCCGTTTCTGCTCTTCCTGCGTGACCGAGAACCAGTATTTATAAAGCCGGATGCCTGAGCGCACCAACATCCGTTCCAGATCCGGAGTCTGGCGCATAAACTCAAGGTATTCGCCCGGCTCACAAAAGCCCATCACCCGTTCCACACCGGCGCGATTGTACCAGCTGCGGTCATAAAGCACCATTTCTCCTGCGGTCGGCAAATGGTCGATGTAGCGCTGAAAATACCACTGGCCGCGCTCTTCGTCGGTGGGCTTGTTCAACGCCACCACACGGGCCGAGCGCGGGTTCAGGTGCTCGGTAAACCGCTTGATTGTGCCGCCCTTACCGGCTGCGTCGCGCCCCTCAAAAAGCATCACAAACTTCTGGCCGGTTTCCTGTGCCCAAAGCTGCACCTTCAGCAACTCCGCCTGCAACTCCGCCTTCTGCTTTTCGTATGACCGACGGGACAATTTGGTCGCGTAAGGGTACTCGCCCTTTTCAAACGCGCGGCGCAACTCCTCCGCCGTTGGCTCGTTTTCGGCATCCTCTATCTCTACGTCCGCTGTCTCCACAACGTCCTTAATTCCATCGTCGTTTACCTGAGCCGCACCGTCCAACTGGTCAACCATAAGCGCTTCCTCTCTTGCTTGTCTCGTGATGGCTTGGACATACCACGCGGCGCGCAATTCCTCTTTGATGCACGTCAACTGAATCTTCTGTTTCGCCCCAAATTCTCAATAGAAACGGCGCCTGCAGCCCCCTCCCTCGTATGCCGCTGCACACAACGACCATACGTCGCTTGCCCCGCTCCAGCAGACCGCCCCCATGCACCGCAAACAGCCAGCCGCTCGAGACCCGGCGTCAAGGGCAATCAACGCTCAAAGGAACAGAAAAGCGAACCCAAAACTCGCCCACATAGGGCGGAACTTTATCGAATTTTCCTCATCTGTCACAAACCGCCCCAACCACAGGCCACCTGAAACTTCCTTTTAAGACAGACAGTTAATTAAATTCACCCGCTGAAATAAGGATTCTTTCCGCTAAGATGTCGTTAAGATTTGGGTGCCTAGGCTGCTGCAGGAATTGCGAAAGGCTACCCAAATGAAATTCATGACTGCCACGGTTTCCGCCATTGCGCTGACCGTTTCCACCGGCGCTGCCGTCGCCGACACCGTCACCATCCTAGCTGCAGATTTGCCGCCCATGGTCTACGCGGACGTCTCCGGCCGAGAGGCCGAAATTGTCACCCGCGTGATGGAGCACTGTGGCCACGAGGTGAACTATGTGGTGCAACCCTTCACCCGCCACTGAGCCACCTACGAAAGCGGCACAGGTGATGCGGTGATGACCGTGCCCGTGGGCATGCCCATGGGGGGCGCCCAAAGCGCCCCATACATCGCCTACCAAAACGGCGTGTCTTATCTCGCCTCCTCCGGCAGCAACTTTGGCGGGCTGGACGATCTGTCCGGGCTTAGCATTGCCGCCTTTGAAGGCGAGTCCGGAATCCTTCCTGGCCTGTCTGACGCCCAAGGCTCTTTTGGCTCTTATCGGGAGATGGCCGATCAGGAAACCCAATCCAAACTGCTGTTTGGCGGGCGCGTTGACGGTATTCTGGGCGACGGCATGCTCTTTGCTGCCTACGCCGCCAGCCTGCGCGACGCAGGCTCCTCCGCAGGCGTAGACGCCAGCCAACCGCTGGAGTTCCGCGCCATCTTTGAGCCCTCCAACTACGCCATGAACTTCCGCGATCCGGACATGTCCGTGGCCTTTGACCGCTGCTTTGGCGAACTTGAAGCAGACGGAACCATCGCGGCGATCAACACCAAGTGGATCGACAAATACCGTGACTCTCTGGCGGACAACTATCTGTCCATGTAACCGCCAGCCCCTCTGTCGCGGTCTCTTGTGATCTCGCGGTGTCCGGGTATCTCCCCATTTTTTGTCCTTCCATCCGGGCACCGCACATCCCCTCTCTCCAAAAGCCGCCTGTTTTATCACAGGCGGCTTTACGGTTCTTGCGACCAGCCTCTTCCCCCCGCCGCACACCCCTGCCATAATGCGCGACAAGCAACACCAACAAGAGCAGCCCGCGAATGCCCAACGACCTTCTGGCCGAAACACAGCCGACCAATTACGACGCCTCCTCTATTGAAGTCCTTGAGGGGCTGGAACCTGTCCGGAAACGGCCTGGCATGTATATCGGCGGCACGGACGAACGCGCTCTGCACCACCTCGTGGCCGAAGTGCTCGACAACTCGATGGACGAAGCGGTAGCAGGCTTTGCCAACCGCATCGAAGTAGAGCTGCACGAAGACTATTCGATCACCATTCGCGACAATGGCCGTGGTATCCCGGTCGATCCGCACCCAAAGTTTCCGGACAAATCCGCATTGGAAGTCATCCTCTGCACCCTGCACGCAGGCGGTAAGTTCTCCGGCAAAGCCTACCAGACCTCGGGCGGTCTGCACGGCGTGGGGGCGTCTGTTGTGAACGCCCTGTCGGATTTGATGGTGGTACAGGTTGCACGCGACAAAAAACTGTTCGAGCAGCGCTTCTCACGCGGCATCCCGCAAGGCCCGGTCGAACAAGTTGGCGCAGCCCCCAACCGCCGCGGCACCACAGTGACCTTCCACGCCGACGAGCAAATCTTCGGCTCCCACCGCTTCAAACCGGCCCGCTTGTTCAAATCGATCCGCTCCAAAGCTTACTTGTTCTCCGGCGTTGAAATCCGCTGGAAAACCCACATCGACGACGGCGAAACCCCAGCCGAGGCAACTTTCCACTTCCCCGGCGGTTTGTCTGACTACCTCAAAGAAACCATGGACAAGGCCACCACCTACGCCGAACAACCTTTTGGCGGCACCGTGGAATTCCAGGAACGCTTCGGCGTGCCCGGAAAGGTCGAATGGGCGATCAACTGGACGCCGTCGCGCGACGGCTTCATCCAGTCCTACTGTAACACCGTCCCGACCCCCGAAGGCGGCACGCACGTGGCTGGCTTCTGGTCCGCTGTGCTCAAGGGCATCAAGGCCTACGGCGAGCTGGTGAATAACAAAAAAGCTGCCTCGATCACCCGTGACGACCTGATCACCGGCGGCTGCGCGCTGGTCTCTTGTTTCATCCGCGAACCGGAGTTTGTCGGCCAGACCAAAGACCGCCTTGCCACGGTCGAAGCCCAACGACTGGTGGAGAACGCTGTGCGCGACCATTTTGACAACTGGCTGGCGGCTGACACCAAATCCGCCGGCGCCATCCTCGACTTCCTGATCCTACGCGCCGAAGAGCGTCTGCGCCGCCGTCAGGAAAAAGAGACTGCGCGTAAGACGGCCACCAAGAAACTCCGCCTGCCCGGCAAGCTGGTGGATTGTTCCGCCACCAACCGCGACGACACCGAGCTTTTCATCGTGGAGGGCGACTCCGCGGGCGGCTCCGCCAAAATGGCCCGCAACCGCAAGACCCAGGCCCTGCTGCCGCTGCGTGGTAAAATCCTCAACGTTCTCGGCGCGGCGGGCTCAAAAATCACCACCAACCAGGAAATCAACGACCTGACGCAAGCGCTTGGCGTTGGCCTTGGCACCAAATTCAACGTCGACGATCTGCGCTATGACAAGATCATCATCATGACCGATGCGGACGTCGACGGCGCCCATATCGCCGCGCTGTTGATGACCTTCTTCTACACCCAAATGCGCCCGATGATCGACGCCGGCCACCTCTACATGGCCTGCCCGCCGCTGTTCCGCATCACGCAGGGGGCCAAGCGGGTCTACTGTGTCGATGAGGTGGAAAAAGACATGTGGCTGGAAAAAGGCCTTGGTGGCAAAGGCCGCATCGACGTGTCCCGCTTTAAGGGTCTTGGGGAAATGGACGCCAAAGACCTGAAAGAGACCACCATGGATCCCGAAAGCCGCAAGCTGATCCGGATCACCATTGACGAAGACGAGCCGGGCGAGACCGATGGGTTGGTGAATGACCTGATGGGCAAAAAGCCGGAGAAACGCTTCCAGTACATTCAAGAGAATGCGCGGTTTATGGAGGAGTTGGATGTTTGAACAAAGTTGATTTTCTCGAAAAAACACTCGAACGCCAAATCGGATTTGTCCGCGCTTCGGAAACACGTGTCAGCTTCACACTCCCAGCTATGTCTCTTGTACTCGGGATTTGGCTATACGGCTTTAAACAGGCAGAAACAGACAATGTGGTTGCAGTCTTAAGTGGTTCACTCTCTTTGGTTGGCTTTATCGTCTTAATCTACTTTGTTTGGCTTTCCATGTTTCCTCAAACGGAAGGAGCCAAGAAATCGCTAATTTTCTTTGGTAGCATTTCTAATACCTCGCTTGAAGAATATCGAGAGCTGGTGCTTCAGCAAAAAGAGGAGGATTACATGCATGATTTAATACAGCAAATCCACATTAATTCTCAAATCGCTATGAACAAGTTTTCGTCTGTAAAATCGGCTATGTTGTTCTGGTATATATCACTCGTGCCACTTACTGTGTTCTTGGTTGTTTCAATCTAAGGGCGATTTAATGAGTCGAGACTACAAAGCAGATGTCTCCAATATCATCAGTACCAAGTGGGATACCTCGGACTCCGACACTTTTCCCGAAACTACAAATGTTAAGCTAGCCGGCGGTGCAAAGTGGGTAGAAGTGACATACTTGTACGCTGATCTTGCGCACTCGTCAAAAATGGCGAAACACTTCGATCGTCGCATTACGGCAAAGATAATTAAGTCCTTCCTTCAATCTGCAACTAACTTGGTATCCGAAAACGGCGGGCGAGTTGTGAGCTTTGACGGAGACCGGGTAATGGGCGTTTTTTCAGGAGACAGTAAAAATACCAATGCTGTAAGATGTGCTTTGAACATCAACTGGGTTGTATCAGATGTCATCCGGAATAAATTTCAAGATAGTTATGATGCGGTAAGAGATGCTGACTTTAAAATCTCTCACGGAGTGGGAGTGGACACGGGTCGCGCCTTGGTCGTTCGGGGGGGAGTTAGAGGAAACAACGACCTTATTTCTATTGGTCGAGCGCCTAACTTGGCCGCAAAGATGAGCGACCTCAGAGGCAATTACTACACCCGAATTTCCTCTGAAGTGTATGACCGCACGAATAAGGACGTGAAGTTTTCGCACAAAAACAGTTCTAACATGTGGGAAAATGCTAGTTGGACGTTTTTGAATGAAAATATAGATATTTATCGAACTTCGTGGTGGCGCAGCCCGTGAGTTGATTAAGTGGCAAAAAGTGTGGTTGTTCTTGATGCCTTGTGCAAGTTAGTTGAGCACACTCGAAAGCGAACGGTTGCTTGGCTTCGGCCACCCTGCCAAACTCCACCCATGCGCCCAGCCCTTGCCCTGATCCTCGCCCTGCTGCTGCCCGTCCCCGACGCCACGGCCCAAGCCCGCAAAGACTCCGCGCGGCACCAAAACAACTTCATGTCCCCTGAGAGCCAGCAGGCCCGCCCGCAAAAGCGCCAGACGCCGGACCTGCACCAGTGGCCACAAAAGCAACCGCGCACCGAACTGTTCTGTGATCAATACGCCCGCGCCGCCACCGGCATGCGCGGCACCGAGCAAGGCAGCCGCACCGGCACCAATCTTGGTCAGGGCGCGGGCTATATCGGCACGCGCGACCGCAAACAGGCCGAAGCCTTTGGCATGATCGGCGGCGCCATTGGCTCGGCAGCAGGCGAAGCGCAGGACCAGCAATTCTACCAATTCCACTTCACCGAATGCATGAACGGCGGGCGTTTGGTCACCACGCCAAAATAACCCGCGCCCACACGGCCCTTTGATCCCTGTTTCAAACCAAACCGCCTAAAGTCCCCCTATGGCGAACTTCATAAACATCTATCAACTGCCCCTGATCGCACTCTGCTTTGGCCTTGGCTGCATTGGCGCGATGCTGCTGTTCAAATACGCCCACCGCTCCAAAGCCTGGGAATTGGCGGATGTGATCTGGGTGGCATTGGGGGGCATTGGCGCCGTGGTTGCCATTGCCGTCGGCATCTACCAAGAGGACAGCACCGCGCTCAACCGACAGGTCACCGTGGCCTATACCGCCAGCCGCAGCTTTGACGCGGACGCCGCCCGCTTCCGCCTGCGATACTGCGCCCATGTGGCAGATACAGACCTCGCGACGCTTTGTGAGAAAGTTGAATACCTCTCCGCCAGCTCCGCTGGAAACACCGCCCTGCCCCTGTTCCTGTCGGTGACCGAACGCGCCACCCCGCTCGAAGGCTTCACCCTGCTGTTCACCGGTAGTCGCGAACGCGCCGCCATGGAGAAAGCCGCCGCTGACCTCGACATGGCCGAGTTCCTCGCCTTTGACACCCGCGATGTGGCCACCGTCATGGCGCTCGAAACGATCGAGCCTTATCGTCCGGATGTGGCCGCCGACTACCGCGTGCTGGCGCTGACCTACGATCACCTGATTGACGACATCGACGCGCTGCATTCCGCCTGGATGTTGCTGCAATCCGGGCGTGGCCTTCTGATCCTGCAAATCGTCGCCCTGTGCCTTGTGGCCTTTGCCGCGCCTTTCCGCTTGGGGCGCACAATCGACAGCCTTCTGTGATTTCTCACCTTGCCACCACTAGGCGCTTTGTTAGTCTCCCCTCATGCGCATCTGGCCCGTTTTTCTCTGTCTCGCTCTGATCTCCTGTGGCCGGTCCCTGACCGAAACGGAGCAGGCCTTTACCGCCGATGTTCTGGGCGACACGATTGACACCAAACCAATCCGCATCACCAAAAACGCGCCGTTGGGCATTCAGACTTTTGAGTACAAAAAACGCCCACGTCTGGCCTGTCGGGAACGCATCAATCCGGAGCCCAAAGAGGAAACCATCACCGCCACTGCCGCGGGCGTGGTGCTTTTTGAACATGTCTACACCTCACGTGACTGGTCGGTGCCAAACTATCTGCCCAGCTATCCGGAGAAGTTGCACCTGAGTGCCGCCATGTTCTTTGCCCATGAAATGGTGCATATCTGGCAATGGCAAAACCGCGACATCACCGGCTACACGCCTTTCAAGGCCGCGCGGGAACACAAAAACGGCGCGGATCCTTACCAATTCGAAAGCGCTTCTGCCGAGACCTTTCTGGATTACGGATATGAGCAACAGGCCGCTGTGGTGGAGGAGTATCTCTGCTGTTCCCTGCTCGATCCGGAGGCGCCGCGCACCGCACGGCTCAAATCTCTGCTGTCCCCACACTTCCCGGTGGATAACCTGCCGCGCCCGGCCTCGGTGGTGGTATCGTGGGAAGACGCACAGATTAAGAATATCTGCCGGTAATTGGTGCAAAAATCGCCACAGTTGCGAAACAGCCGTAATACAGACGCTATACCGACGTGGAATTTGAGCACAAAAAAGGGGGCCGAAGCCCCCGATTAACCTAGGGCCTGTTGACGTTCACCTTATGTGAATGAGCGTTGCCACGATTGAGATAAAGGCTTTGAAGCTCTGGTCTGTTTTGCACGAGCGCATGGCTATCCCTCTGTTTTC
>Ga0189290_100301_pt1 | contig 13276 bp, 15 predicted proteins | sample UW140minimetaG_FD_130318 | JGI IMG/M metagenome (GOLD analysis project Ga0189290, IMG submission 130318) | Marine microbial communities from the Costa Rica Dome - UW140 mini metaG | ecosystem: Environmental > Aquatic > Marine > Oceanic > Photic zone | place: Costa Rica: the Eastern Pacific...
AGTTAAAAACAACAGTCCAGTGAACTGCCCCACCTCCACACCATCGCTATAGGAGGTTATTTTGTCATGGGAGAAAGGCTCTTGACAGATCACGCCCCATTACGGAAGCCCGCCTCCTGCGCACTGCGGACCTTGGTTCAGGTTGAAGAATCAGTAAAAACTCGAACCTCGCTTAGATGACCCATTTCGCCACTCTACGGGAAGATGTGCGCAAACGCCGCTGATGGCAGCTTCCGCCCAACGTAGCAGGTATCACCGCCCATGTGTTATCCAGACCAGCAGGACCCGCTGAGAACTCTAGGCTGACGCAGCTACATGAGGTAGGGGCTTCTAAAAACCAACAAGCTCGACGGAAACGAACATTCCACGACCTATTTGAAGGACGCAAAGGTGGAGCGGCTGTTTGAAGAAGCCCGATCCTAACAAGCGATCAATGTGGTGTAAAATGTGAGGCTAAGGCGAAAGACGTTACCTGTTTTCTTTATTTTACAAATATTTAATGCGGATATGTGGTGCCCAAGGAGAGACTCGAACTCTCACGCCCGTGAAGGCGGGGGATTTTGAATCCCCTGCGTCTACCATTCCGCCACTTGGGCCACGGCCCTGATTTAGCCAAGGATTTCGGGAACGTCCAGCCACAAAACGCATTCTTTTTTGCTTTGCGAAAAATTGCCGGAGCGAAAGCTCTCACGGATTATTTGCTTGCACTTCAAAGGCAAATGCCTACGCAGGACGGAATAATAAACAGGCAAAAGAGACTTTTCATGCTGCAACGCCTTTACGACTGGACCATGCGCCTCGCAGATCATCCGCGTGCGTTGTGGGCCTTGGCCATTGTCAGCTTTGCTGAAAGTTCATTTTTCCCAATCCCACCTGATGTTTTGATGATTACGATGATTCTGGCCCGCCCTAGCCGCGCTTGGCTGATCGCGCTGGTCGCGCTGGCATCCTCGGTGATTGGTGGCCTTTTTGGCTACGCAATCGGTTTTTTTGCTTTTGAAACCATCGGCGAGCCAATTTTGCAGTCGTTGGGCAAGGCGCATGCGGTGGCGGAGTTTTCGACACGGTTTAACGATTTTGGCTTTTGGGCGGTCCTTGGTGCCGGCATCACGCCATTCCCTTACAAGGTCATCACAATCATGTCGGGGTTCACCCACATGCCATTGGCGACTTTTATGGCGACCTCGGTGCTTGCCCGTGGCATCCGCTTCTTTCTCGTGGCTGCGCTGTTGCGGAAGTTCGGCGAACCGGTGCGTGACTTTATTGAAAAGCGTCTGGGCCTTGTCGCTACCCTTTTCTTGATCCTGCTGTTTGGCGGCTTTCTCGCGGTGAAATATCTATGAAACTGACACAAAAACTGGCTTATGTACTTTTGACCGGCTTCTCGGTAGCGATGATCCTCGGAGCATGGAGTATTGAATTCATTGGGGAAATGCCGCCTTGTAAGCTATGTTACTATCAACGTTACCCGCATTGGGTCGCCGCAGCGGCAGGCCTTTTGGCCATTATGACCGGCCTCGGACTACTGGCATATTTTGCGGCAGCCGGCGCGGCAATTTCCGGGTTTGTAGGCCTGTATCACACAGGCGTTGAGCGTAAGTGGTGGGAGGGTCCTTCTACCTGTACAAGCTCAGACGTAAGCAATATGAGCGCGGATGATCTATTCAATCAGATCATGTCAGCGCCGCTCGTGCGTTGCGACGAAATCCCTTGGGAGCTCTTCGGCCTATCCATGGCCAACTACAACGCCTTGCTCTCGCTCGGCGCGGCGGGCATATGGATCTACGCCATCAAAAAACTCAAATAAGTCAGAAAGTAACGGACAATTTTTACCCGGATTTACGCGTTGACAACAGCAAGTTGGTTTCGCTTGTAGCGACACCGTCTAGGCGGCGGATTTGCGTCAGAACGTCATCCAAATGATCCAGCGTATCCGTGCCAAGCTCCAAAATAAGATCCCAACGCCCATTGGTGCTGTGAATGGCGCGCACGGCGGTCAAGCCAGTCAGTTGGCGCACTATTCGATCGGTGCCGCGCCCTTCGATACCCAGCATCATCAAACCACGCACCGGATCACTCTTGGCATCTTCCTGTAAGACCACAGTAAAGCCTACAATGTCTCCACGTTGACGAAGGCGTTCAATCCGGCCACGTACCGTAGTACGAGACACACCAAGATCGATGGCAAGGTCAGACAATGAGGCGCGCGCGTCATGGCGCAACGCTGAGATCAGCTTCCTATCAATATTGTCCATATTGCACAGTCCTTACTTCCATTTTGGGAAAACACTGCCCGTTATGTGCAAATTGAGGGGTGCAAATCAACCCATTTCGGAAGGATTTTTTCAAAATCGCCGAACATGGAAAACGACATGACTCAGAAAAATTGCCTATTGGTGGGCGCTCCAGTGGACAGCGGCAAACGCCGCCGCGGATGTTTGATGGGACCAGACGCTTACCGAACCGCCCGATTGGGTGAAACCCTGCAAGACTTGGGCCACTCCGTACGGGACCTTGGAAACCTGGCCCCTTCCCCGTTCAAACCGGATGCGCGAGATCACACGCTGCATGCGCTCAATGAGACCGTTGCCTGGACAATGGTGCTTACGGAGGCTGCAGAATCAGCCATGCGAGACGGTTTTCCTATCTTTCTGGGAGGCGATCACAGTCTGTCCGCTGGCACCGTGGCGGGTGTCGCCAATCATGCGGCCAGCATTGGGCGTCCACAGTTTGTCTTGTGGCTTGACGCCCACACAGATTTTCACACGCCTCTGAGCACTGACAGCGGCAATCTTCATGGTACGCCAGTGGCATATTTCGCAGGATACAAAGGGTTTGACGCCTTCCCCGCCGTACTGAACCCAGTGCCAGAAGAAAACATCTGCATGATTGGCCTGCGCTCAGTGGATAATGCGGAGCGGGAAACTTTGCAGGCCACAAAGATTCGACGTCATGACATGCGAGAAATTGACGAGAACGGCATTGCCCGACCTCTGGCCAGGTTCCTAGAGCATGTCGCAACGCAAAACGGGATGTTGCATGTGTCCTTGGACGTCGACTTCCTCGATCCTTCTGTCGCGCCAGCCGTTGGAACAACAGTTCCCGGTGGCGCGACCGTACGTGAGGCGCATCTGGTCATGGAGATGTTACACGATAGCGGGCTAATGACTTCTCTCGATCTGGTGGAGCTCAACCCGTTCCTGGATGAACGCGGACGCACCGCCAAGTTGATGGTCGATCTAGCCGCTTCAGCCCTTGGCCGTCGCGTGTTTGACCGCCCGACTCGGAGCTTTTCATGAGTCTTGTTCAAGCACCGGAGGCGGTCGTGATGATCCGTCCTCACCATTTTCGCTCCAACCCCGAAACCCGTTGCGACAATGCGTTTCAAACGCCAGCTGAAGGCAAAGACGTGGCCCAGCAGGCGCGCGGTGAGTTTGACACCGCAGTGGAGAAGTTGCGCGGAGCCGGTGTGCAAGTTCATGTCTTTGAGGACGAAACCGACCAAACCCCAGACAGTGTCTTTCCGAACAACTGGTTTTCGACCCATGCGGGTGGCCACGTGGCGATCTATCCAATGTTTGCCAAAAACCGACAGGCTGAACGGCGCTCCGATGTGATAGAGGTGCTGAAACGCGACTATCGCGTTCAAGATGTAATCGACTTTTCGGGGCTTGAAGCAGACGGCCTTGCCCTAGAGGGCACCGGCGCCATGGTTCTCGATCATATCGAACGCGTTGCATACACAGTGGAATCCAACCGGGCTGATCCGGTCATTCTGGAGCGATTCTGCACGCATTTTGGCTATGAACCTTTGGTGTTTGAAGCGCGCGATTGCCGTGGAAACCGCGTGTATCACACCAACGTTTTGATGGGCATTGGCACCCATTATGCTTTGGTGTGTCTGGATATGATCGTTGATCCAGATCGGCGTGCGATGGTCAGGGATCGCCTTGAACAGTCGGGGCGGGAAGTGATTGCTCTCACAGAAGCGCAAATCGAAGCTTTTGCAGGAAACGCCATGGAGTTGACCGGGAATAATCGTCTATTGGCCTTATCCCAGACTGCAGTTGACGCGCTCCAGCCCGCGCAAATCACAATCATCGAAAAGACGGCCAAGCTCGTGCCGCTTTCCATTCCAACCATTGAAACAGCAGGTGGCTCCGTACGCTGCATGTTAGCTGGCGTTCACCTGACGCCTCGCAAGCCTAGGATCAACTAGATGACGCAACCCTCTGAAAAAGCTATCGTTCCTTTTATCTCAGTCGACAACATGATGCGCCTTGTACACCATGTGGGCGTTGAGCAGATGCTCAAAGATCTGGCCGACTATGTGGAAGAAGATTTCCGCCGCTGGGAGCTGTTTGACAAAACTCCTCGCGTGGCGAGCCACTCTGATGTGGGCGTGATCGAACTGATGCCAACCTCGGATGGCGAGGCTTATGGCTTCAAGTATGTGAACGGCCACCCGAAGAACACCGCCGAGGGCCTTCAGACCGTAACCGCCTTTGGTCTACTGGCGGATGTCTATACGGGCTACCCAGTGTTGTTGACCGAGATGACCATTCTTACCGCGCTGCGCACTGCCGCGACCTCCGCGATGGCAGCCAAGTACCTTGCGCCTAAAGGGGCCGACACAATGGCCATGATTGGAAACGGCGCGCAGTCGGAGTTTCAGACCCTGGCAATGAAGGCCATTATCGGCCTGAAATCCGTGCGGCTCTACGACAAAGACCTAGCGGCTACGGCGAAATGTGCGGCCAATCTTGTGGACAGCGGGTTGGAAGTTGTCGTCTGTAAAACGCCAGAAGAGGCCATTGAAGGCGCTCAGATCCTGACCACCTGTACGGCAGACAAACAATATGCCACGATTCTGAGTGACAACATGGTTGGCGCAGGTGTGCACATCAACGCCATTGGCGGAGACTGTCCCGGCAAAACCGAATTGGCCAAAGGTATTGTGGAGCGGTCCGATGTGTTTGTGGAGTTCCCGGAGCAAACACGAATTGAGGGTGAAATCCAGCAGATGGACCCAGACTTTGCAGTTACGGAGCTTTGGCAAGTCATTACAGGCGAAAAGCAAGGTCGAAAGGACGCTCGTCAGATCACCTTGTTTGATAGCGTAGGTTTTGCCATCGAGGACTTCTCAGCCCTGCGCTATATCCGCGACAAAGTGGCTCTGACACCGTTTCACGAAGACCTGGACATGCTGGCAGATCCGGACGATCCGCGCGATCTGTTTGGAATGTTGCAGCGAGCAAAAACCTAAGGCCCTGTTGCGCCCGCCTCTCTATTTGTCGCGGGCGCTTGCATCACTTTTTCACGCCGCACCATGAAAGTGTGGATGGAGAACACCACCGCTTCTGTTTTGGGCAGGCGCAGGATGCATTGCTTTTCAGAACGCAGGTACGCTCCGGTCGTTGCAGGTACAGGATCACGTGGCGCATCCTCTCGGCGCGGTGTGAACAGCGATGGATCGTCATACCAAAGCGCATTCTTGCGCCACAACGGCCGCCCAGCCCGTACCCCATCAAACAGCCGCTGGACACGTTTGGCGATGTTATCATCATACTCCGCCACAGGGACATGCATGCCAATCAGCGGGCGCATGAACTTCTCAGACAAGGTCCAGCTGGCCGGAAAGCACAGTACCGCTCCAGTTAGAACATGTTCATCACCAAATTTCTGCATCAGGCAGATGTCTTCCTGAATGATCTGTCCAAGCGTGCGCAGCGGCTGCGCGCGATCAACCGTCACAACACGCCCGTCAGGACAGCGCACCTTATTCGCTCTGAACTCGAAATCAGATCGCCGTGCCAGTTGCTCTAACGCCAAGTCCAGAACTTCTTGTGCCGCAGGCAACGCGCCCTCTGACAAGGCAGAAACCAGGTTAGCTTTTGCCGACAAAAGGCTGTTTCGCAACGTCATTTGCGTGGCGTAGGCGTCATCAACGATCAGCCATTCCTCGATGTTTAACGGTGCAATGCCGGGCAGCGGCCGTTCGGCCAAAGCGTCATATGGAATGGAGGTTTGCAAGATTTCTTTCATGCCAATAGGCGTAGCGTAGCCAATCCACTATGGCATCAACAAATTTTGGTGCCCTTACGTTGCGCCCCGCTCTCAACCAATCACCTTGCCGTGAGATTGTGTGGCAGTGGCTTTGCTCCCCCGCGCTTCCGACCCACATTAGGACAACACAATACAGGAGCGCCTCATGCCCACCGAACGCATCACATTTGCCGGCCACGCTGGCGACACGTTGGCCGCGCGCCTTGATCTGCCAGAAGGCCCACATCTGGCAACTGCGGTATTTGCGCATTGCTTCACCTGCTCAAAAGATATTCCAGCGGCGCGGCGGATTGCGGCCCGGCTCGCCACTATGGGTATCGCAGTGCTGCGGTTCGACTTTACCGGCCTTGGTCACTCCGAAGGAGAGTTTGCCAACACACATTTTTCAAGCAACGTGGCCGACCTTATCGCAGCAGCCGACTACCTTGAAGGGAGGGACATGGCTCCGGATTTGCTGATTGGCCATAGCCTGGGGGGGGCTGCAGTTTTGCGTGCTGCGACTCAGATTGCCTCAGCAAGAGCGGTGGTTACGTTAGGCGCGCCATCTGATCCCGCCCATGTGGCGCATCAGTTTGACGCGCATACCGATCGGATTTCATCCAATGGGCAAGCGACTGTCTCTTTGGGTGGGCGGCCATTTGAAATCAAGAAAGCCTTTCTGGAGGACATTTCCAATCAGAACCTCAACAAGTGCATTACGACCCTAAACAAGGCGTTGCTTGTTCTGCACGCACCCCTAGACTCCACGGTCATCATCGACAACGCTGCGCAGATTTTTGAAGCTGCAAAACATCCCAAAAGCTTTGTCACCCTGGACAACGCAGATCACCTGATCACAAATCCAAAGGATGCAGAATATGCGGCGGAGGTGATTGCCTCTTGGGTGGGGCGGTATCTGACACTGACCCCGCCTGCCCCACCACCTGGTGCGCCTGAGGGTGTTGTGCGCGTCTCTGAGGCCAACCCAGAAGGCTTCTTGCAGGATGTGAACGCAGGGCCGTTTCATCATGCCTTGGCGGATGAACCTCTGGCCTACGGCGGTAGTAACCGTGGCATGACACCTTATGGTTTTTTGTCTGCGGGACTGGGCGCCTGCACATCTATGACCATTCGCATGTATGCGCGGCGCAAAAACTGGCCGCTGGATCATGTTTGGGTGGACGTGTGCCACGATAAAATCCACGCGGCGGACGCCGAAGCCCCTGCCGGTCATAAGGTAGACCAGTTTCGCCGCAAGATTCACCTAGAGGGCGCGCTCACCCAAGAGCAGCGCGCCCGATTGTTGGAAATTGCCGACCGCTGTCCAGTACACCGGACATTGGAGCAGTCCACCGAAGTGGTCACGCAATTGGCGTGACCAACCGCATCAACGTCGTGGCGACGGACGTGGCGCTGGCCGCGGTGTCGGACGTGGGCGTGGGGTCGGCCGCGTAACCGGCGGGCGCGGCGCAATGGGGTGAACAGGACGTTCTGGCGGGCGTTCAATCGGATGTTCCGGTTTGGGCGGACGTTCTGGTCGAGGCGGATATGGACGGTAATAATAATCGTTCCACATCATCGAGTCATAATAAGCGCCAGTATACCCGCTACCACCTGTGTTTTCGCAAGCACTTAACAACGTCACACCTGTCGCCAAAGCGGCCAAAAATTTCAAAGGTCTCTGAAAAGACTTCATAATCCGGCCTCCCTAGCGCGCTTTAATTGAGGTGAGAATGGCGTTCACGTCAGCCAAGGCGCTGTGGTCAAAGCCCTGAGACATGATAGTCAGCGCGACCACGACCCGACCGTTTTTAATGTCCAGCATGGTCACGTTGAAGGACACAGGCCGCCCATCCCGTCGCCCGGTGCCGGTGCCGGTGATAACCGTTGCCGGATAAATGCCCACGCGGCGATCCTCTGCGCTCAAAATCTCGGTGGTTTTGGCCAATTGACCACTCAAACCACGGGCGTATTCTTTTGCGTCTTCAAGCGAGCGAAACCGTGGCGGCGAAATCAGCCCCAACCACACCCCGTGTTCGCTTTCCGGCTCCAAGCCAAACACGCGTTCCACCGCGCGAATTTCTTCATCGCCGTCGGGAGACAACTCCCGCGGGCCACCCACGCGCAGTTTCCAGAAATCAGGCACATCCACCTGAAACACGTTGCGGGTTTGATCGCTGTAGACCACCTGTGTGTCCGCTTGCACCGCCATCGGCGCGGCCCAAAGCGCAGCACTCAGGAGTAGGCCGCCCAGCCTGAACGTCTTATGCATAAATGCCTCCAATAAAATGTCCTCGTCATAGGACACGCAATCTACAGGGTTGTATAGAGAATTCTGGGGGAAATCGCCGCATTGCAGCGTGAAAACCTTGCTGTTTTGGGTTGCACCGTCTAAACGGACCGCGACCCCAATAGCTAACAATGCAAGGCTGAGATTATGATCCCGCGCTATGCCCGCCCCGATATGGTTGCCGTTTGGTCGCCTGAAACCAAATTCAAAATCTGGTACGAGATCGAGGCACATGCCTGTGACGCACAAGCCAAGCTGGGTGTTATCCCGCAGGAAAACGCAGATGCGGTATGGAAAGCCAAAGACGTTGAGTTTGACGTAGCGCGCATCGACGAGATCGAAGCCGTCACCAAACACGATGTGATCGCATTTTTGACCCACTTAGCTGAACATGTTGGCTCAGAAGAAGCGCGCTTTGTGCACCAGGGCATGACCTCTTCAGACGTGCTCGATACATGCTTTAACGTACAACTAGTGCGCGCCTCGGACATTTTGCTCGCAGGCATGGACCGCGTACTGGCCGCGTTAAAAACACGTGCGCTTGAGCACAAAGACACCCTGCGTGTTGGCCGCTCGCACGGCATCCACGCTGAACCCACCACTATGGGCCTTACCTTTGCGCGCTTCTACGCGGAAATGGACCGAAACAAAACGCGCCTGCAACAAGCCCGTGAAGAAATTGCGACCGGTGCGATTTCAGGCGCGGTTGGCACTTTTGCCAATATTGACCCTGCTGTTGAAGAGCATGTGTGTGAACAACTTGGCCTGACGCCAGAGCCGATTTCTACGCAAGTGATCCCGCGTGACCGCCACGCTATGTTTTTTGCCGTGTTGGGTGTGATTGCATCTTCGATCGAAAACGTCGCCATCGAAATTCGCCACATGCAGCGCACCGAGGTGTTGGAAGGCGCGGAGTTTTTCTCCATGGGCCAAAAAGGCTCTTCGGCGATGCCGCACAAGAAGAACCCAGTTCTGACCGAGAACCTGACCGGTCTGGCCCGCCTGGTGCGTATGACCGTGATCCCAGCGATGGAGAACGTCGCCCTTTGGCACGAACGGGATATCTCGCACTCCTCTGTGGAACGCGGCATTGGTCCAGACGCCACCGTGACGCTTGACTTCGCATTGCACCGTCTAGCCGGTGTAGTCGAGAAAATGCTTATCTTCCCTGAGAACATGCTCGACAACATGAACAAATTCCCTGGCCTGGTGATGTCGCAGCGCGTTCTTCTGTCTCTGACCCAAGCTGGCGTTTCGCGCGAGGACGCCTACTCCATGGTACAGCGCAATGCGCTCAAAGTTTGGGAAGAGCGCGTAGATTTCCAAGAGCAGCTACTGGCGGATGCCGACGTTGTGGCCGCTCTTGGTGTTGATGGCATCAACGAGAAGTTTGACATGGGCTACCACACCAAACATGTCGACACGATCTTTTCACGCGTTTTTAAAGACTAACGCGGTAGTGCAAAAACACTGAAAGGCGCATCCATCCAGGTGCGCCTTTTTTGTTTCCGGCTTCTAACAGCTCCGTGATTTTTGCATCCAAAGACGCCGTGTTACCGTACCTGCAAACAGTTTTCTTTTGAGTGGAGTTCCACATGACATTGACGCGCGGAATAATTTCAATTGCACTGGCGACCACATTTGCCAGCCCTCTTTGGGCCGCGGGCAGCGGTTCGTCAGAGCCGAAACCCAAAACTGTAATTTGCACTAAAGGTAATGTCTTCAGCGAGAGCAAAGGCAAATGTGTGCCTCAAGAAGACAGTTCCCTGACAGATCAAGACCGTATCGAGGAGCTGCGAGCGTTGGCTTATGCGGGGCGTACAGCCGAAGCACAAGCTGTGTTGGCAACTTTGACCAATCAGAATTCTGATCAAGCGTTGACGTATTGGGGCTTTACGCACCGCAAACTGGGCAACGTCGATGCTGGATTGATTTTCTATGACAAGGCCTTGACGCAAAACCCAAATAACCTTCTGGCCCGATCCTATCTGGGGCAAGCACATGTAGAAGCGGGTCGCCTCGATTTGGCTCGACTTCAACTAAAAGAAATTCGCGATCGCGGTGGTGACGGCAGTTGGTCGGAAGCGTCTTTGTCAGAAGCCATCCGAACCGGGACAACTTTCAACTATTAACCATCATATTCAGGGTTTCTTTAGGCTTGGGTGATTGATTGGCGCTCAAGACATATGGAGACCTTGATGGACAATGCGATTCCTTTGGCGCCGCTGGGTGGCGTCGATGACATGCCGAGCTTCGGCGGCATGCGCAAAACCAATCTCTCCCGCCCGCAGAAAGCGGCCATTATTGTTCGCTTTCTGCTCAACGAAGGGGCGGAACTCGCGCTGGCAGAGCTGTCTGATAATCATCAGGCGGACCTCACTTATATGATGGGAGACATGGGCTATATCGACCGAGAGACCCTTGGTGATGTGCTTATGGAATTTGCCCAAGAGCTTGAGTCTATTGGCCTCTCCTTCCCCAACGGCATCTCCGGCGCACTTAGCGTACTGCAAGGCCAGATCAGTCCGATGACGGAGGCACGCCTGCGCAAGGAGGCTGGCGTGCGAATGATCGGCAACCCTTGGGCCCGCATCAAAGAGCTCTCGACACAAGAGTTGATAGAAATGGTCGATGGCGAAAGCATCGAAGTTTCTGCAGTGTTGATCTCCAAACTTCCCGTGGAAAAAGCTGCCGAGACCTTGGCCAAGCTTCCAGGTGACAAAGCCCGCCGTATCACCTTTGCAATGTCTATGACCGAAAGCATCACGCCGGAAGCTGTGGACCGTATTGGACTTACGTTGGCGTGTCAGATCGAAGATCGTCCTCCTAAAGCCTTCAAGGAAGGCCCGGAAGATCGTCTGGGTGCCATTCTCAACAGCGCGTCGACCGCCACACGCGACGAGGTTTTGGGCTCGTTGGATGAAGAAGACTCGGAGTTTGCTGATGCCGTGCGTCGCCGGATCTTCACCTACGCGCATATTGCAACACGTGTGAAGCCACTGGATGTACCTAAACTAACCAAAGACATCGACGAAGGCGCCTTGGTCACCGCAATGGCCTATGCCACCGAAGGTGACTTTGGAATGTCGACCGAGTTTATCCTGTCCAACATGTCCGGCCGAATGGCTGATCAGCTGCGCGAAGCGGTCTCGGATCGCGGCAAGGTGAAAACCAAAGAAGCTGAAGCTGCGATGTCCGAGGTCACCAAAGCTGTGCGCGAATTGGTCGAGCTTGGTGAGATCGAACTCGTCTCCGAGGATGACGAGGAAGACGAATAACCACTTCCTGTCGATTACTTAATGCGTGCGGCGGTCTCGATAGGGCCGCCGTTTTCATGTTGGATCAAAACCACAATGGGCGCTTCTCCTTTGACGCGCACATTGGTCGATAGATCGCTGCGCCCGTTCCAATCTTTCACCGTATCCCATTCAGAGACAATGTTGGCGTACGTCAAAACACGGCCTGCGTTTTCGCCCCGTTTGATTGATACTTTCTCGGAAACCTTATAGCGGATCACATGCACTTTCATCGGCGCCGGTTTGTCCGTAGTGGCCTTGATACGCAATTGGTTACCTTCCCGTTTTATAGAAAGATCAACCGCTGAGCCACCATTGAGATGCGTCTTGATCAGCCCCTCAACCTTGCCCGGATGAGTGCCAACCACATGGTCTTTACCGTTCACAATCATCTGGGGTGTGTAGACCGAACGATGACCTGCGGCACGAGCGTAAGTATGTTGACGCTCGGTGAAGGCCGGGTCCGCATGAATATCTTTCCAGCCAATGTAATCCCAATAATCGACATGAAATGCGAGTGCGATCACATCGTCCCGCCCAGCCAACCGTTTATGGAAATACTCATCTGCCGGAGGACAGCTGGAACAGCCTTGAGAGGTATACAGCTCCACAACAACCGGTTTGATCTCTGCTAGTACCTGCGTAGCCAGGCTAAGCCAAAAGCCCGCAAGAGCGCCCGTTGTGCGGATGCCAATCTTTCCGATCATACCGAAGTCCATTCCATTGAGTGTGTCCCCGAACACCGTTTTATGCGCACATGATGTGACATGCCAATCAAGGTTTCGGGAGAAAGAGTGAGCGTCACTTCGCAACCACAGGCTCAAGGTAGCAGAGGCCAATTGTACTTGCGCCCCTTTACCCTTAAGGACTGGCCAACACTCACAAAAAGGTCTGCCACCCATGTCTGACACCAAACGCATCGTGCTTTCCAGTGACCACGCCGCCATCGACCTGCGCCAAGCGATTACCATCCATGTCGCCGCCAAAGGCTATGAAGTGGTCGACATTGGCCCCACCACCCCCGAGAGCACCCATTACCCGCTGCACGGCAAGGCCGCAGCGGAGCGCGTGGCCTCTGGCGATTGTGATCTAGGCATTATCCTGTGTGGCACCGGCCAAGGCATCATGATGGCAGCCAACAAAGTGCCCGGTATCCGTTGCGGCGTTTGCTCGGACACGTTTTCTGCCGCCATGATCCGCGCCCACAACAACGCCAACTTGCTGTCCATTGGCGCACGCGTGGTGGGCGAAGGTCTGGCGCTCGCGATTGTAGACGCCTACTTGGATGCAGAGTTCGAAGGCGGTCGCCACGGCACACGAGTGGATATGATTGAGGGCTAAGCCCTCGTCACCTCGAAATGAAAAGGTCTCGACGCATCATAGCACCGAGGCCTTATTTGTTTACGATAAGACGTCTCAGTTCAGCGCCTCAAGCGCAGGGCGGATGCGGCCTTCAACTTCGCGCTCCGTTACTGGACCAGCAATACGCAAGAGCACGTTGCCGTCACCGTCAATCAAATAGGTTTCTGGCACGCCATAGACGCCCCAGTTCAACGCCATGCGGCCCGTTGTGTCGGCGCCGCCAGCTGTATAGGGATCGCCTAGTTCCTGCAGAAAACTCATCGCGTTGCCAGCGGAATCCTTG
>Ga0189290_100302_pt1 | contig 13207 bp, 9 predicted proteins | sample UW140minimetaG_FD_130318 | JGI IMG/M metagenome (GOLD analysis project Ga0189290, IMG submission 130318) | Marine microbial communities from the Costa Rica Dome - UW140 mini metaG | ecosystem: Environmental > Aquatic > Marine > Oceanic > Photic zone | place: Costa Rica: the Eastern Pacific...
CACCAAACGACCACATAGTGCCTTGGGTTACCGCCCACCGGCCCCGGAAGCCATCGTCCCGATGGAACCCAGGCCAATAATGCACTAACAGTCAAACTGGACCACTTAGGTGGGGCTGATCAATTGAAGCCGTTAATCAACAAAGAGATGTCATCTTCGTCGAAACCGCCGGGCTGTGTGTCACCGTCAAAAGCTGAAAACCTAACATCCAACCTTACAATCGAACCGCCAAACTAGTCCGCACAGGGTCGGAAGCCACAATCAAGAAAAAGTGGATCGTTGATGGTGAATGGGTTGCCGCGAAACGCGACGGGTACCCCAGAATTCTGGAATCCTAGAAATGCACCAGATGGATCGGAAAATTGATAGTAAATGTTCCCGTTGGCACCTGTTAGCACCATCGCGACGCCGCCAGCTTCTGGGTATTCATCTGGGAGCGCGACACCAGTTCCAGGAACCGTTGTTGTAAACGGAGTGGCCTGTATCTGTGTGGGATATAACAATCCAACTGTCGCCAATGCGACGCAACCCAAAAAGGTCGAACGACCTTTCTCTAAAAACCCCATACCCACCCCATTGTTAGGCCTGAAATTGACCTTTCGGCACTGCATGCCCGCATCTGTTATAAACTAACAGTAGTTGAATAAAATTAGCCAACAATTTCGCTTCCTATACGGGGAAATTGTCTCAATCTCGCTCAATAAGTCAGAAGGGCGGCTAATTTGCCCCCAAAATAGCGGCTTCGCTCTGCTTGAGCAGTCGCCTTGCGAAGCCTCCATAGCTACTGAATTGCCCATCTGCATTCGGGAGCGACGACTTAAGGAAACCCAACTCGTCTTCCTGCATTTCGGTTAACGCAGCGTTTGCGGGATGGAAGCTCTCAGTCGCGACACCGTTTGCGAAGACGATTTCATGTTGAGGAAGCATCATGTGAATATATTCCACAGAATTCACTGAATGATCTCGAATGATCGAGTGATCGTTTACCAAGTCGCGTGCTGCCACCAATACTTCTTCTGAGTTGAACAAATCGCGCGCTCTAGCACCCCGCAAGACCACTCGATGATCTGGTGAGACCAACAGACCTGCATCAGGGACATCTTTGTCCAGCGACCCTGCTCGAAGGCGAATGGGCACAAATGACGGCATTGCCTTTAGGCGAGCACCAGAGATTGATTTTGAACCGAGCCAAAGGATTTCGGCCTTTCCATTATCCATCGTTTGAACACAATCGCCGACCTGAAGGTTTGACACGTCCTTAGGTCCATTAGGTGTGTCAATTTGCGTGCCAGGCGTGAAACAGATCACACCTTGTGGCGTTTCGTCCGCTTCGTCCAACAACGCTTCATCCAGATTGTGTTTGACGATCCAAAGGTCTGTTTCGCGTGGTGGGATGTTCCCATGAAACATCAAAAGAGGTTTCTTGCCCGGCCCTACTGAAACAACAAAGACCTCCCAAATCTTTCGCCCATTGGTGAGCACAAAACATTTCCCAAAGAGCGGTTCTTGCAGTGTGACAAGTGTTTGCCTGCTGCTGGCTGAACCCAAGGAATGAAGCAATCGCTTAACGGTCAGAGCAGCACGATTGCGCATGTCGATCTCTGTATCTGTGGCAGCGAGTGGCAGAATATTTTCAGGACCGTCAACGCGCACGGCCTCGCCGGTCCAAGACCATACACGACCTGGAGATATCTCCATGACCGGCGCAGACCTTTGACCGTCTAATTCGGTTTGTGACCACGGGATAACGAATGTGCCGCGAAAGCGGGTGTCCATCTATACTGCCTGCCTTTGTGCCCGCATTTCTGAATTTGCGGTTTGTTTTCCGAAAAATAGGCGAGAAGTTGGTGCGCAAACAAGCCCTCCGAATGCGCGAACCAGCGCACTGAGTCATTTATGTTTCAATCAATCGAACGCGTTTCGGTATGGCGCTTCACTAGCGCGTTCAGCCAATGTCGAAATCACGCAATCTCTTTTCTAGTTTTTGGTCACTGATAAGCCGAATCTCCGAAAGATATTCGCAAGAAAATCTTCAAGAAGACACGAAAGTACTGTGTGCATAATTTCGATTTTGGGATCGAAAATCAAAAATATGATGTTACTTTTTCCAATTTCTTCATGAACTTATCAGATTCTGAATTTCCGAAACCGATTTTGGTTGCCGAAACCGGTTTCGGATTTGATCGTTAGTGGAAGGGAGGACAGTAGCTTGGCAGCAGCTCAGCGACAGAATGGACTATCACGGCCGGGACGCCGCGCGACCATTTCGGACGTGTCCAATGCCCTTGGGCTCACGAAGAGCACCGTGAGCCGCGCGTTGAACGACTATCCTGATATTGCTGAGACAACGCGAGCGCGTGTGAAGCGGATGGCGCAAAAATTGGGATACCGCCCGCTTGCCACAGCGCAATCAATCCGCACGGGTCGCGTTCGCGCTATTGGCTTCATTATCGAGCTCGCTGAACATGACGCGCACCGCCCGTTTATGGCGGAGTTTCTAGCAGGGATGTCGCGGTCCGCGTCCGCCGAAGGGTGGACATTGACGGTGGCCGCATCCTCCACGCCGGAAGAGACTCTTGAAATTATCTCTAAGCTCCAAATGGAAAGCAAAGCAGATGGTTTCATCATTCCGCGTACCCTGATCGACGACGATCGGATCACCCGCCTTCGCAACGACTATATTCCCTTTGTCACCTTTGGGCGCACGAACCCTGACGAAGAAACTGTCTGGTATGACATTGCAGGTGAAGAGGCGATGCGTTCAGCAGTTTTGCATCTGCACGATCTTGGGCACGACCGGATCGCCTTTGTGAATGGCGGCTCAAAATACAAATACAGCGAGCTGCGTAGAGAGGGTTACATCCAAGGTCTGACAGATGCTGGCTTGGACATAGACCATAGCCTTATTTTCGAGGAATGCCTTTCCGAAGAAGACGGACGGGCCGCTGCGCAGTCGATCTTGGCTACCGATAACCCGCCAACCGCCTTCGTTTACGCTCTCGATCGCGCCGCGTTGGGGCTCTACCCTCTCGCCAAAGAATTGGATTTGACCATCGGCGAACACCTTTCGGTCATTTCTTATGACGGCGTGCCCGAAGGGGCCGCTGTCGAGCCACCGCTTTCCACATACGCGGTGGACATCGCCCGAGCCGGAGAGCGGCTTGGTGCACTTCTCATTCGTCACTTGCGTGATGATGAAGCCAAAGACCTGCACGAGCTTGAGCAGGCAACCTTTCTGGACAGAGGATCAGCAGGCGCACCTGCTTTAACCTCTGCTCAGCTATCCGCGCATCTTCGGGGCCTAGGGCCGAAGGGCGCTTTTTCCAATGGGAGGAACTCCACATGAAAACCCTTAGACTGCGCCATTTGTCCACAGCGGCAATGGCGCTTGCACTGACAGCAACGTCTGTTTCTGCCGAAAATCTGCGTTTCTGGACGACAGAAGAACAGCCAGAGCGTTTGGCGAAGCAGGAAGAAATGGCAGCCGCGTTTGCGGCGGCGTCAGGTCACACTGTTGAAGTCATTCCAGTATCTGAAAGCGATCTTGGCACGCGCGCCACAGCGGCCTTTGCAGCGGGTGACTTGCCTGACGTGATTTATCACACCTTGCAGTACGCGCTGCCTTGGTATGAAGCAGGCATTCTGGATTCAGACGCGGCAACTGATGTAATCGAAGATCTGGGCGCTGATACCTTTGCGTCTGGCGCATTGGATATGGCAGCCGTTGATGGCGGCTACGCATCGGTTCCGGTTGATGGCTGGACACAGATGATCGTCTACCGCAAAGACCTGTTCGAAGCAGCGGGCCTTGAGGCGCCAAACTCCTTCGCAAACGTCGAAGCTGCACTTGAAGCGCTTCACAACCCGCCAGAAGTCTACGGCTTCGTTGCTGCGACAAAGGTTGATGAAAACTTCATGTCTCAGGTTCTTGAGCATGTGTTCCTCGCCAACGGTGTGTCACCAGTGGACGCCAATGGTGCGGCTGATCTGGACGTGGCCAAAACCACTGAAGTTTTGGACTTCTACAAAGCCATTGCTGACGCGTCCCCTGATGGTGAGCTGTACTGGGATCAGTCCCGTTCGCTCTACTTCTCTGGCAACGCTGCGATGATCATCTGGTCTCCATTCATCCTTGATGAATTGGCTGGTCTGCGTGACAGCGCTCCACCCACCATCAACGACGATCCAACATCTGGTGAACTGGCTAGCAAAACCGGCATCGTGACCAACTTTGCAGGTCCATCCAACCCAGATGGCGCGGCTTGGGGTGACGTTCGTTACTTCGGTATCACATCTGATGCGTCAACAGACGCAGCAATGGAGTTCGTTCAGTACTCTATGGACGAAGGCTACACCCAGACACTGTCTATCGCGCCAGAGGGTAAATTCCCTGTACGTCGCGGTAACGCAGACGATCCAGCAGCCTTCACAACTGCATGGTCGACATTGCCAGTAGGCGTAGATCGAAAAGCGCCTTTGGGTGATCTTTATGCACAAGAGATGATCGACGAAATCGTCGGTGGTCTGGATGTGGCTCAGCGTTGGGGTGTGGCCGAAGGCCAGCTTGCGTTGGCATCCAAAATGATCAACTCCCAAGCGATCAATCGTATCGTGCGTGAATACATCGATGGCAACATCGACGCAGCCGCTGCTGTTGCTGCAATGAATGAAGAGCTGGGCGCAATCGAGTAAGCCCTCTCCTCCCAATGGGGCGGCTTGTGGAGCCGCCCCATCCTCCAAACCCGGAGCGTTATGATGACAACAATGACACCCCCCACAGGAACCGGCCCACTTGCCCGGCGCGAGGCGCGCCTTGCTTGGGGCCTCTTGTTCCCGACGATTGCCGCCGTGGCCCTTGTTGTGATCTTGCCGCTTCTTGCGATCTTCTGGATCAGCTTTAAACCGGTTGGATTGGCCGACCTTAGGCCCCCAGAAATGGTTGTGCGCGCGGATATTCGAGGCGATGCCGAAGCCGTCGGTGATGAAATTACTGTGCGCTACCGCATTCGAAACTCGAGCCAAGACAAAACGATTTCTGGCGTGACATTAACGCAAGCATGGCCTGCTGGCCTTGATCCGCAGGACGTGGACGAGCGTTGCGAAATTTCAGGCGGATTTATTCGTTGTGACTTCGGTGACGTCGAAGGCGGTTTCCGTGATCAAATCCGCATTCCGTCCATCGTCGGGCAAGATTTCCTGGACTCTGGTGGAGACCTCGCGGGCGAGCCGGAAGTGACAGGAGAAGCGGACAACATTCTAACGAATTCCGAATTCACGTTGGAGAACTTCGCCAAGGTTTTTGACAGTGATGAATTCTGGGGCGTGCTTGGCGTCACGCTCTTCTACACAATCTTTGGAACGATCGGCGCCCTCGTCTTCGGCCTCTTCGCAGCGCTACTTCTGAACAAATCGTTCTGCGGCCAAGGAATTTTGAGAGGTCTGTACCTCTTTCCCTATGTCGCACCCGTTATTGCAGTTGCATTTGCATGGATCCTTTTGTTCGATCCGTTTTCTGGGTCTGCCAACGCTTTGCTAATTCAAATGGGTGTCACCGAAAGTTCTATCGATTTCTTCGGACAGCGCCCGCTTGCCTTGATTATGGTCACGATTTTTGAAATTTGGCGCTATTTCCCGCTGTCGTTCCTTTTCATCCTTGCGCGGATGCAATCCATCGACACCGATATGTATGAAGCCGCAGACATGGACGGGGCCTCCCCTTTCCAGATCTTCTGGTCGCTCTCTATGCCGCAACTTTTGGGCATTCTCTCCGTCCTGTTCTTGCTGCGCTTTATCTGGACCTTCAACAAGTTTGACGACATCTTCCTTTTGACGGGTGGTAACGCTGGCACGCGCACCTTGACCGTGAATGTTTACGAACAGGCCTTTGCAATCGGTAATATCGGTGCCGGTGCAGCGGTCGCAGTTATTATCTTCTGCTGCTTGTTGATCTTCTCCTTCTTCTTCTTCCGCTATGGCAATCAGGAGGACGGGCTATGAGCGCGCTCCGCTTCGGATATATCACTGGCCCCCTCCTTGGGGCGCTGTGGATGTTTATTCTGACAACGACGATTTCTGTTGGAATGTCGCTTGTCACTGGTGACCCATTCAAACCGGACCTTTGGCTGTCCTTCTTTTGGGGCGCGTTGTTAGGCTACGGCGCGGTTCAGTTTCCGAACGCACGAACAGTTGCATCAGGTAGTGTTGCCGTGGCCTTCATTCTATTGGGTTTCGCGGGCTTCGCACCTATTGAAGTTGGTGAGACGACAAGCACCTTCTCATCTGCTTTGTCATGGATCTTGCTTGGGACCATTTCGGCCTACACAACTTATGTGATCATGTTTGACTGCGCCGTTGGCGCTTTGACCCGGCACGAATTCGAGGCGGCGGTGATCCGGTTCCTGACAGGATTGGGCTACATCTTTTTCACGGCAATCGTCTTGATCCCCTTCTTTGTGATGGTCATGACAAGCCTAAAAAACCAGTCAGAGCTGATCCAAAACCCGCTCGACTTCTCGCTTGATCTCTCGAAAGGCAGCGACCTCTTCCGCTCCTATATCGAACTGTTCACCGACTTTAACTTCGGCATCTACCTGTGGAACTCCTTCTACATTTCAGTGCTGACCGTCTTCATCACGCTGCTCTTTGCGGTTCCCGGTGCCTACGCTGTTGCAAGGCTGCGGTTCAATGGACGGGCGGCGTTCTCTCGATCGATCCTGCTCATCTACATGGTGCCAATGATCGTTCTCGCCTTGCCGATTTACATCGGCTTCTCGATGGCGGGGCTTCGCAATTCGATCCTTGGTATCGTGATGATCTACCCAGTCACCACGATCCCGGTCGCGCTTTACATGCTACAGGGCTATTTCCGCGGTCTTCCCGCCGAGGTCGAAGAAGCGGGACTTATGGATGGCTTGTCGCGGTTGAAGGTCATCTGGAAGATCACCTTGCCGCTTAGCCTTCCTGCGATGGCATCTGTTTCGCTCTATGTTTTCATGATCGCTTGGAACGAATTCCTTCTTGCTTTCATGCTTCTCGACGACCCGTCGAAATTCACTTTGACCCGAGGCATCGCGTCCCTCAACAGCTCTGAGATCCCACGCCAGCATTTGATGGCTGGATCCGTGGTTGCGACTGTTCCAATTATGGCGCTCTTCCTCGGGCTTGAACGTTTCATGACCAAAGGCCTGACCGCAGGCTCAGTAAAAGGATGAAGAACTTGGATAATCTGGCACGTGCGATCCTTCAGGGGAACGACAAGGGGGCGTATACGATACCCACCTCTGGCCTTTACCCTTACCAATGGAATTGGGACAGCGTCTTAGCCGCATGGGGCTTTGCCACGTTCGACATCGATAGAGCCTGGACAGAGCTTGAGACCTTGTTCCAAAGCCAATGGGCGTCGGGCATGGTTCCGCACATCATTTTCCATGAAGATGATCCAGGCTATTTTCCAGGGCCTCAGGTTTGGGGCACCGGCCAAACACCGCCAACTTCGGGCATCAGCCAACCCCCTGTTGCAGCAACCATTGCGGCAAAAGTTTGGGGTATGGATCCTGATGCTGGTCGAGAACGTATCGCAAAGTTGTTTCCTAAGATGCTCGCTTGGCACAGATGGTATCATGAGGTTCGTTGCATGCATGGACCTGCTACGATCACGCACCCTTGGGAATCTGGTCGCGACAATTGCCCAGATTGGGACATCGGCATGGCAGGCGTCGACGGATCGAAAGTTGCCCCCTATGAGCGGCGCGACACAGGTCACGTTGATCCAGAAATGAGGCCGAAGAAAGAGGAATACGACAAATACGTCGCCATTCTGGAGTTCGGTCGGGACGTTGGCTGGGACGACAAAAAGATCATGGAAGAAGGCCCGTTCCTGATGGCTGATCCTGCTATGACGTTCATCTTGCTTCGCGCGGACAAAGACCTTCTGGCAATGGCTGAAAAACTTGGTGAGGACACCGCTGAAATCCAAGTTTGGATCGACGATTTAACGGCGGCGGTTCCGAGCCTGTGGAACGACGACCTCGGGTCTTACGACGCGCGCGATATCCGCAGCGGCGCTTGGGCCAACAATATCAGTTCTGGGGCGTTTCTTTATACCTATGCCGGGATCGACAATCTCGCGATGGACAAACGCACATTGGATGCTTGGGATGCGGTTACATACGGCATTCCCTCGGCGGATCCAAAGGCTGAGCGTTTTGACCCGCAGCGCTATTGGCGCGGGCCAAGCTGGCCGTTCATGAACGGTCTTATTGCCATCGGGCTTCAAGATGCTGGTCGTGATTTGCTTGCGGAGCGTCTTCGTCGGGAAACTGCCGAACTGATCCGCAAGGGCGGTTTTTACGAGTACTTTGACCCAACAAACGGTTCGCCCTGTGGCGGGTCTGATTTCACCTGGACGGCCGCAGTATGGCTCGCCTGGGCAGGGAGGACGTAAGATATGTCAACCATCGAACTGAAAGCCGTTGAGAAGTGGTATGGCGAAGCTCAGGTGATCAAAGGCGTCGATCTGACGATCAATGAAGGCGAGTTCGTGATCTTTGTCGGGCCGTCAGGATGCGGGAAATCCACGCTTTTGCGTATGATTGCGGGATTGGAAGAAACCAGCCGCGGACAAATCATGATTGACGGACGCGATGCAACGGCGGAACCGCCATCGAAGCGCGGCCTTGCAATGGTGTTCCAATCTTACGCGCTCTACCCGCATATGTCCGTGCGTGACAATGTTGGCTTCCCTTTGAAATCCGCAGGTTTGCCAAAGGCTGAAATCGAAGAAAAGGTGAACGAGGCGGCAAGGGTGCTCAAGCTTGACCCTTATTTGGATCGCCGCCCGAAAGACCTGTCCGGTGGTCAGCGCCAACGGGTTGCGATTGGCCGGTCCATTGTCCGTGACCCAACCGCATTTTTGTTCGATGAACCGCTGTCAAACCTTGATGCCTCTTTGCGGGTGGAAATGCGCTATGAGATCGCGAAACTGCATCAGCAATTGCAGGCTTCGATGATCTACGTCACCCACGATCAGGTCGAGGCGATGACGCTTGCTGATCGCATCGTGGTGCTAGAATTCGGCAAGATCGCTCAGGTCGGCACACCACGAGAGCTTTATGATCATCCAGCCAATCTGTTTGTTGCGCAGTTCATTGGCAGCCCAAAAATGAACGTCCTACCCTGCTCTACTGATGGGTCAAACTACACGGTTGCAGGACATCGCGGCGGTGCATTCTCCGGTGAGGCAGTTCATCTTGGCATTCGCCCAGAGCATATTGAAATCGGCGAGGGTGGATCAGGCGAAGTTGATGGGACCGTCGATGTCTTGGAATACCTTGGCGCCGATAGTTTCGTGATTTTTGACTGTGGCGAGGCCGGTCAAGTGAACGTTCGGATAAACGGCGAAACCGAATTGAAACCAGGCGACCGTTGCGGATTGAACTTTGCCAAAGACCGTTTGCATTTCTTTGATGCGGATGGTCTGGCGTCTAAGTGATCTCGTGAAAGAAGTTTAAACTTTCGGACCAAAGCTTTCCTTCACCGCTTCCATCACCGTAAATGTGCGCGTTTCCCTGACACCGGGGAGACGCAGCAATCGACCGGTCAAAAATTCGCGAAAAGCCTGCATACTGGCGTGCCGCGTTTTCAATAGATAATCGAAGCCTCCGGCGGTGAGATAACATTCCTCAATTTCGTCCGACAGCCTCGCGGCTTTTGAGAAGGCGTCAAAGACGTCTTCGGACACCCGTTCAAGCTTTACCTCAACAAAGCAGGTGAGCGTTTGGCCAAGAGCTTCTGCAGAAAGTTTGGCATGAAACCCTTCGATGTAGCCGTCCCTTTGCAAACGCCGCAGTCGCTCGGATGTGGCGTTGGCCGAAAGAGCGATTTCTTCGGACAAATGAGTGACCGACATGCGACCGTCACGATTTAAGAGCCGGAGGATTTGTAGATCGTATTGGTCAAGGTTGGTGTTTTTCTCCGCCATAGCCGAAGTATGCTGAGTTTTTCACCAAAATCAATTCCTATCGAGGCAAGTTTGGTGAAATTCAATTTAGTACCGAGGGTATCATCAACGCATGACACATTTTTCCGCACCCTACGCCCCGTCCGATGAGATCCTTGTTCCGCAACTGATCGATGCAATTGCCCGACCCGCGAAGGCCGATGCAAACATCGACAAACGCGCAAGGGATTTCGTGAATAGCATTCGAAGCAGCGCCAGCAAGCTTGGCGGGCTTGAGGACTTTCTTCGTGATTTCGGCCTGTCGACGAAAGAAGGCCTTGCGTTGATGGTTATGGCGGAAGCGTTGCTGCGCGTGCCGGATGCGGAAACGCAGAACCAGTTGATCGAGGATAAGATCGGCGCAGGTGATTGGTCTGATACCGAATGGTTATCTGACACGTATTTCGTCACAGCCGCGACCTGGGGATTGGGCATTTCAAACCGCATTGTGCGCCCAACCGACAAACCGCAGGGCATCATCGGTGCAACGGTAAAACGTATCGGTGCGCCCGCTGTGCGGCAGGGTGTCAGACAGGCGATGCGCTTCTTGGGCAACCAATTCGTTTTGGGCCAGACCATCGAAGAAGCAATGAGCAAAGGCAGCGCCTCCGAAACGCGCGGCGATCGTCATTCCTACGACATGCTCGGTGAAGGCGCGCGCATGTGGGACGATGCGAAACGCTATGCAAAGGCCTATGCCGACGCGATCCAATCGATAGGTCGCAAAGCTGGGAACAAGCCGTTGCCGGATCGCCCCGGGATTTCGGTGAAACTCTCCGCCCTGCACCCAAGGTTTGAAGCTCGAAATCGGGCGGCGGTTCTGCAAGAGCTTGTTCCTGTTGTTGTCGAACTGGCACAGGCCGCGAAGTCTTTCGATCTGAACTTCACCGTTGATGCTGAGGAACAGAACCGGCTGGAGCTGTCGTTGGACGTCATCGAAGCGGTGTTCGCTGACCCATCACTGCGCGGCTGGGACGGGTTCGGCTTGGCAATTCAAGCCTACGCAAAACGCGCCTTGCCCGTTATCGATTGGGTCGTTGAACTGGCCGAGGCGCATCAATCCCGCATGATGGTCCGTCTGGTCAAAGGGGCCTATTGGGATGCCGAAGTCAAACATGCTCAGGTCGAAGGGGCTGATGATTTCCCTGTCTTCACTCGGAAACCTGCGACGGATGTTTCCTTTCTGGCCTGTGCTAAGCGGATGTTGGAACGGCGGGATGTTCTGTTCCCGCAAATCGCAACGCATAACGCCCTCACCGTTGCCACAGTGATCGAAATGGCGGATTCCAGCGGACATCGCGACGGTTTTGAATTCCAACGCCTTCACGGCATGGGTGAAGAGCTTTATGCTGCCGTGCGCAAACAAGAAAACCTACCTGTGCGCATCTATGCCCCTGTTGGCGGGCATCGGGATTTGCTGGCCTATTTGGTCCGGCGGCTTTTAGAGAACGGGGCGAACTCGTCTTTTGTTGCAAAAGTAGGTGACAAAGATGTGCCCGTTGATGAACTGCTGGAACGGCCATCGAAACAACTCGATGTACCGCGGCATCCAAAGATTTTGCGCCCTAGAAAACTGTTTGGAGCGCGGCAAAACTCCGATGGTCTGGAGTTCGGCAGCCGCTCAGAGCTTGATGCTTTGCTCGAGGGCATGAATGCGGCGCCTGTTGCGGCTGAGGTGTCACCGATTTCTCCAGATGACATCGACGCAATGATGGCCCGTGCGGGTTCCGCCTTCCCAAAGTGGCGCGACACGCCCGCCAAAGTAAGGGCAAAGATCCTGCGTTGCGCGGCAGATGGCTTGGAAGACAATCGGGACGCATTGATGGCAACGCTGTCGCGCGAAGCTGGCAAGACCTTGGACGATGGGATCGCAGAAATTCGCGAGGCCGTGGATTTCTTACGGTACTACGCGGATGAAGCTGAAACGCTGTGCGTCACCAGAGAGCTTCCGGGCCCCGTGGGGGAAGAGAACCTCTATTCCATTTCCGGACGCGGCGTTTGGGCGACGGTTGCACCGTGGAACTTCCCTTTGGCGATCTTTTTGGGGCAAACAGCCGCAGCCTTGGCGACAGGAAATTGCGTCATAGCGAAACCGGCGCCTCAGACGCCAATCATTGGGGCGCAAGCGGTTGAGATACTGAATGCGGCAGGCTTGCCCAAAGATGTGCTGCAACTCGCCCCCGGTGGTGCGGAAGTCGGCGCGGCGCTGGTCTCTCACCCCGACGTGGCAGGCGTGGCCTTTACCGGCTCAACGGCGACCGCGAAAGTCATCGAGCGGACGCTGGCTGCGAAGGACGGCCCAATCGTTCCCCTTGTGGCGGAAACAGGCGGGATCAATGCACTGATTGCGGATGCAACCGCCCTCCCCGAACAGGTGTGCGATGACGTTGTAACCAGCGCGTTCCGATCTGCGGGGCAAAGGTGTTCAGCATGTCGGATCCTTTATGTGCAGGAAGATGTGGCCGACCGCATGATTGATATGATTGTCGGCGCGGCAAAGACATTGCGGCTTGGCGATCCTTTTGATCAGGCAACCGACGTTGGCCCAATCATCGACCAAAACGCATTGAACCGACTGAATGGACATATTGCTGAACACAAGATTTTGTTCCAAGGCGATGCGCCAACGGAAGGAACCTTTTTGGCCCCGACGATCATTGAATTGAAGCGTGATCAAAAGTTGGACAAAGAAGTCTTCGGCCCGGTTTTGCATATCAAGCGTTTTGCTGCCTCTGATGTGGATAAGGTCATCGACGAAATCAATTCCTCTGGCTTTGGTCTGACCTTCGGTCTGCACAGTCGGATCGATGCGCGCATTGGCTACGTCAGCGAACGGGTTGGTGCAGGGAATATCTATGTGAACCGTAACCAAATCGGCGCTATTGTTGGGTCTCAGCCATTCGGCGGACATGGTTTGTCGGGCACTGGTCATAAGGCGGGTGGCCCGCTCTATCTGACGAAATTTGTGGAAGAGACTGTGATCTCAACAGACACCGCGGCCGCTGGAGGCAACGCAAGCCTGATCGCAATGTCAGAATAGATTACAGTTAATTGGCAGGCCCTAGATGAAGGGCCCGCCAGTTTTCTAAGCCTCGATCGCTTTCATAAAGCGGTCTTTGATGATGACGGGGTCCATGGTGATGACGGGCATCTTGGCGTTGCCGCTGTCGCATTTGACCACCATCACCGTGCCGACCTGCGCGTCAATCG
>Ga0189290_100303_pt1 | contig 13162 bp, 14 predicted proteins | sample UW140minimetaG_FD_130318 | JGI IMG/M metagenome (GOLD analysis project Ga0189290, IMG submission 130318) | Marine microbial communities from the Costa Rica Dome - UW140 mini metaG | ecosystem: Environmental > Aquatic > Marine > Oceanic > Photic zone | place: Costa Rica: the Eastern Pacific...
CATTTTTCCCTCACTAATTAATTTCTTTTTAGACGAGAAAAATTTAACCTCTGCAATATTATTATTAGGATTAAATGTACGTGTTGCTGTTAATACAGCTTTATTATCAAGGTTTTTATAGAATATAGTCATAATATTCATTGATACTCATATATGCATAATCACTTTCTGTAAACAGGATATAGATAGTGTGATCTTTTTGTGTATTAACCACAGAATCTTGAGCCTGACAATGCAGACTCAAGACAGTGATTACTATTACTAGTAAATTTTTCATTTTTTTTAATTAATACAATCGTGATTTCCTATAGTTATTAATGATGATAATAGAGAATTAAACAGAACATTAGGAGTACCTTCAGGATTAAGGTAGTTGTTTTCCATCAAATAATTTTGAAACTCCAATGTATTATTTAAACCTGACCAACTTATAATTTCAGATGCTTTTTGTTTCCAATTAGCTCCTAATTCTGCTTGTAATTGAGCTACTAATATAGCTGGTTCAGAATCCCAATCGTGAGTAGTAAATATAAAATCTGCTATTGCTTCTTGATATGTTGAGGTGTCAAATGTGAAATTATTAAAAATTTCGTGACTCCAGTTTTGACCATTTAAAAGACCATTTTGATTCATAGCACACAATAATGCTTCGTATCTTTCTGCTGTTGAAATTGTTGTCAGATTAACACCTCCATAATCAATCTCTCCGCATATATGGTTAGGATTTAAAAATGGTTCTCCATTTTGATCAAAATTGATTACTACAGCTTCATGTAATATATCAAATAAAAATGCATGTATTAGTTCGTGTATTAATGTAACTTTTTGAGCTAGATTTGAGGATATTACAGCATTATTAGTAATACTAATTGTATAGTAATCTAAATCGTTATTATTATTATCTCCAATAGTAAAACCTAAATCATTTACATTATTTGGGTTATTTGCTAATCTATAAACTAATACGTCCTCTATGCTTGAATTAAAAGTATCAAACATTTTGCTATATAATGTGTCTTCTCCTTCATCGAGCATATTTTTATGATTACATTCAACGTCTGAATCTATAAAAGATTCTTGAAATATCACAACATCATCAAAGTCTACTTCGCCTCCATTTTCTAAAATTTCCAAAGCTAATTCTGCAAAAGCTATATTCTCTATACTAGAGAAAATCCATGCTATTTGATCCTCTGTAAGAAAATCAGGTGCTAACAAAGTATTAATAGGTAATACAAGGTGTAAATCAATTGGAATAACGCCTATTGTGTCATTTTCTTCCTCTTCTTCTACAATACAAGTGCCATCTACATTACAACCATCGGGGCAAAGATCACCTTCTACTGTATAACAAACTTCAGGTAGATCATCTATGCAAGGATTACGCATATGCTTTTCTACTTTTTGACTTGACTTTATATTTATAACTACAGTGGTTTCACAAGTAGGATGTTGGCAAGGGTCTGTGTGTGGAACGTGAGAAGGATGTGTACATGGCATATTACAATTTTCCTCTTCGGATATGCTAATTCCACTACCTCCATCGCTAGTACCATCACTAGTGCCATCGCTTCCGTCGCTTGTACCTTCATTTCCTCCATTGCTATCAGGATTACCGTCGTTATCTCCATCAGGGCATGAATTTCTAGTTTCAGCACTTTGTGTCACACCACTAGATAAGGTTTCTTTTGCTAAATAACTCCCTTCAACATTATAATAAATAACTGATGTTACGCATTAGAATAGTAGATTTCGATTATGAATTTTAATAACCTACTTGATTTATATACGGATTATTTATTAGTTACCCCTACTTATAGTACAGCTACAGGTTTATCATCCGTTACGGATAATCAAGTGAGTCATGATCAGATCACTCGTTTATTGTCTAATAGGATTGATTCTCAGACGCTCTGGCAATTCGTCAAACCTATGATAGGTGACATTAGTGATTCAGAAGGCTTGTTGATTATAGATGATTCTATTGAAGCTAAACAACACACAAAGGCTAATGATTTGATCACTTGGCATTATGATCACTGTAGTGGCAAGAGCGTAAAAGGAGTCAATTTTATTAGCTCATTTTATTATAGTCCAACCTATGAAATGGGATTACCTGTTGGTGTGGACTATGTTGTAAAGGATACTGAGGTTATTGATTCCAAAGGTAGGGTAAGTAAGAAAATTAAGAATGAAATGATGCGTTGTTTAACCAAATAAGCAGATTTTAATGTTGGTTTTAAATATGTATTAGCAGATAGTTGGTTTTCTTCTTCCCAGAATATGGTTTATATTACAGATCATTGTAAATCAGACTCTATTATGGCAATCAAGTCAAATAGAGTTGTAGCACTTAGTGAAGAAGATAAATTACAAGGCAATTATATAAGTATTGATTCTTTAGAGCTAGAAGAGCGTACAATGTCAGTTTATTTTAAACAATACGATAAGCCAGTATTGATAAGTAAGCAAGTCTTCAAAAACGGGGATGGTAGTACAGGTACGCTTTATCTGGCGACAAGTGATTTAAACTTAGAATACTCAGTCCTTACTGCAATCTATCAAAAACGGTGGAAAGTAGAAGATTTTTTTCGTTCAATTAAAACCAATGCTGCATTTTCAAAAGCACCAACAAAGACAGTCATAACACAGCATGCTCATTTTACAGCTTCAATGATTGCATTTTGCAAACTTGAAAGATTAAAAATAAGAAATGACAAAAATCATTACGCTATGAAAAGTCAAATATGGCTCGTCGCAACAAAAGAAGCATGGAGACAACTTGACGAATTATCAACAACAAAAAACAATTCTAACAAAATCGCTGCGTAACATCAGTTACTAATTAAAAACATACAGATTATGTTAAAAAATCTTAAACAGAATTATAATCGAATCGTACTATATATGATTCAAAAAATCTTCACTTAGCCTTCATATATTTTGCAACCCATTCATATGTAACACACATTTGTTACATATGTGATACCGATAAGTGACTAATATTTATATAATTGCGTACATTTAGAACATTCACTAACCTTATATCGTTATGCGAATAATAATCTCATTGTTTGTATTTTTCATTATTATTCCTTATACAAATGCTCAAGAATCATCTGTAATAGATACTTTGAAAGCAAAAATCACAAGAACAAAAAGTGATTCTTCCAAAGCCATATATCAAAAAAAGATAGGTGAGTATTATAGAAAATTTGGAAAGATTATAGAGGCTAAAAAATATGCAGATATAGCGCTTACAACTAGTTTACAAAGCAAAAAACCTGAGGTAATAGCAGAATCTTATTTATTGCTAGGAAATATAAGTTACTCAAAATGGGAAAGCAGTAAAGCTATTGAATACTATCAAAAAGTAGATTCTATTCTTTCTAATGAAAAAATTGTAAATAAAACATTAATAAAGGCACTTACAAATACTGGACAAATTCATAATCGCCTAGTCCCAAAACTATTTGATAGTTTAGGATACTCTAAAGGTAAAGGTTACTTCTTAAAAGCACTTGATCTAGCTATTAAAACAAAAGATTCTATTAATCAAGGATATTTATACATAAGACTTGGGCATACTCAACGCGGAATTTCAGGTAATGAAGATGCAATTTCTTACTTTTTAAAAGCAGTTCCTTTCATACCTGATAGTTCAAAAGAGTCTGTAGGCTTATACTATGCCCTTGGATCAAGTTATATAAAAGTTGATAGTACAAAAAAAGCTATTTACTACATGGAAAAATACTTTAAAAAACGGAAATCAAGTAATAATCCAAAAGATTTAGCTATTGGACATTGGAGTTACGGAAGACACAAATATGAATTAAAAAAGTATAAGGAAGCCATTTTTCACGAAAAGAAAAGTGAAGAATTATATAATCAATTTGAAAATCTTAACATAGGCGCTCTTGCTTCTGTTTACAGGACCATTGCTGATTCTTATGAAAAATTAAATGATTATAAGAACGCATACGATTACAGAGCATTAGAGAAAAAAATGACTGATTCAACTCTACAAGTTTCTAAAACAAGAGAGCTAGAAGAACTCGAAGCCAAATACCAAACTGAAAAAAAAGAACAAGAAATCGCAGTATTACAAGCCCAAAATAAAACGGTAGAAGCCCAAAAGAAAAATCAGCGGAATCTTTTATTAGGAGGTCTTGCGCTTACTTCCATTACAGGGCTCTTCCTTTTTCTTGGCTTTAGAAATCGTAAAAAAACAAACAACAAGTTACGCGAGTTAGATACTATGAAATCTAGCTTCTTTGAAAACATTTCTTATGAGTTTAGAACGCCGTTATCACTCATTGCTGGCCCTGTTGAACAACAACTTCAAAAACCAGATATTGATTCCTCAGAAAAGAAAAACTTGACCATCGCAAAACGCAACACCAATCGTTTATTAATACTCGTAGATCAATTATTGGATCTTTCAAAACTAGAAGCTGGACATTTTAAACTTAAAGTACAACAAGGAAATCTGTCTGTTTTCTTAAAGTCACTCACAAGTTCTTTTAGTTACCTAGCTCAAGAAAATAATCAAGCATATACTGTAAACATTGACATCTCAGAAAACACTTATTATTTTGATGCAGATGCATTAGAAAAAATAATTACCAACCTCATCAGTAATGCATTAAAATATAGGCCTGACGGAGAATCTATAGAGATTACAGGGAGTATAGAAAATCAAAAATTACAGCTCATAGTTAAAAATACAGGCACGTCACTATCAGAAGAAGCATTGCAAACTATCTTCAATCGCTTTGCACGTACCGATGAGCAAACAACGGGGACAGGCATAGGGCTTGCACTTTCGAGAGAGTTGGCTACATTACATAAAGGAACCATCTCAGCACAAAGCGACAATACTTGGGCTTCTTTTACGGTTACACTACCTGTGACAGAAACGGCATTCTCAACTAATGAAAAAGCAACGGGTGTGGTGGATACTTCCGCTTTCGCGAAAGCGAATACAATCTCTTTACAAAAACAAATCATAACAGAAGAGGCTGACATTTTCTCAAAGGAAACCAATCCTATACTCCTTATTGTAGATGACAATGCGGATTTAAGAACTTATGTGAGTTCGTTATTTGAAAACACGTATACTATCCATACCGCACAAGATGGAAGTGAAGGATTTGAAATCGCATCTTCTATTGTACCTGATCTTATTATCACAGATCTCATGATGCCAAAAGATGATGGCATCACACTTACAAAAAATTGCAAAACATCCGAAACCACATCACATATCCCTATTGTAATACTAACTGCAAAAGTGGGAGATGAAAACAGACTTACAGGTTTGGAAAACGGAGCAGATGCCTATATCACAAAACCTTTTAATACAGAAATTCTTAAAACGACAACACATAACTTACTAGAGTCTCGCAAAAAACTACAAGAACGGTTTAGTCAGGAAGTGGTGTTGATTCCTAAAAACGTTGCTATAAATAGTGTAGATGAGCACTTCTTAGACAATCTCAAAGAAGTTGTAGACACACAAATCATAGAATCCGATTTTACTACAGAATCATTTGCAAAAGCATTAGGTATGAGTCGTATGCAACTGCATAGAAAACTAAAAGCACTTACTGGACTTTCTGCAACAGAATTTATACGAAGCCAACGTCTTAAACTTGCAGCACAACTTCTTAAAAAATCTGACATCAATGTATCACAAGTTGGGTATGCTGTTGGGTTTAATAATCATTCTTATTTTACAAAATGCTTTAAAGAACACTACGGGATCTCCCCTTCTGACTACGCAAAAAAATCATAAATACCCTTTTATTATAAGGGGCTAATGCCCCATTATCATTAGCCTGTTACATACGTGACAGGCTTTGTTACATCTGTGTTAATTCTCAGTACCATTCTAAAATAGCTTTGTCTCAAAGTTAGTCGCCCATTCCTTCAGAGCATATCAATAAGAAGTCTAAAAAACTTAAAGGCACACTCCCTCCAATGCCTGATCATGAGATTTATCTCAATGTAAATGCATTTCATGAAGGAGAATACGAATTAAGGATTATTAATAAAAATAAAATCATCAAAAAAACAACTTTAAAAAAATAACTGTATGAAACCACATAGCCTATTATTCTTATTTCTATGTATTATACATCTTTCATGTAACAATGATGACGATCGTAATAATGAAGTAACAGATACTTCAATCCTAGTAAATGCAACAGCATCTATTTCTTCATACAGTACGCTTGTGACTATAGATCTGGAATCTGGAAATACCATTACCACACAGAACGATCAACTCTTAACAAACTTAACCTATGAAGATTCTTTTATAGGTCTTTTTCCTGACCGCCTTGTAAGAAGTACAACAACCGATCTTACTGGCGAGCAGATTTGGGAGATTTTCCCAGGAATAGAAACTGGTTTAGATCTGAACTTTGATTCTTCACAGTTAGCTATTCAAGGAGATACTATATACCTAACCTTTAGAGCAACAGATCCAGGTCTTCCTTCACCATCTTATATTATTATGGCAATAAATGCTATAAACGGTGATACGATTTGGACAGAAAGTCAATTAGATAATCAATTTAAACGTATTGCTATTCTTAACGACCGTATTATTACTGTAGAAGGACCGCAAGGTTTCGAAATTATAGTCAGTCGTAATCTATCTGATGGTAGTATTCTTAACACTTGGAATCTTGAAGAACGGGTGTCTCATATTGTTTCAGGAACCAATGAAGTGATTGTCATGTCATGGAGTAATGCTGTATATAGTATTAAAGAAGACCTTACGCTTAACTGGACTTTTTCTACTTCTGGTAGTAATGTACAACGAGGAACGATTGTAGGAAATCAATTCTTTTTCCATTCAAGAGACGAAAACATATATGCAGTTCATTTACCAACTGGTGATCTCAACTGGTCGCAAGCATTTCCTGATCTATTCATCCGACAGTTTTTTAATGAAGGCACTAGCATTTGGTCTGTGACACAGAGTTTTAACACAAATACATTTAACATTAATGAACTGGATAGTTCTACCGGAACAATCGGATCTAATTTTAATGCCCCCCTTCCTATCCCCGTTGATGATGTAGATGAGATCGAAATACTTCCTTTTAGTGACTATTTACTCATTCTTACAGGGCGTTCTGCAGACAATACAATCACAGATTTTTATAACTACAAAACGCAAGAAATGATCTGGCAAAACGAAGTTGGTCTCAGTAATATTTTTACCATAAAGGCTAATATCCTTTTAGGAGATAATAGATATGCTCCCACTTCATTTTAATAACACTTGAAAACTATACTATCATGAAAACAATCACATCAATAAAACAATACCTCTTATTATTCTTTCTTGGAACATTCTTAATAGGTTGTTCTAGTGACGACGAACCCTTAGTCATCGCTGATGATGAAGAAGAAATGGAACTAGGTGACACTAATGAAATCTCCTTACTTTTTACCACAGAAACTGAAGAAGATCAAATTGGGCAGTTTGCAAACAATGCAATGGTAGAATATGACGGTAGTGTATGGGCTGTAGGCGGCTATATAGGGTCTGGACCACCGTATTTTATAAGTACAAACCAAGTATGGAGAAGTGAAAATGGAGCTAACTGGCTTTCTGTTTCTACAGACCAATTTCCTGCACGTGTTGGACATACACTCAACGTCATTGACGATAAAATGTTTATGATTGGGGGTCGTAATAATGACACCCCTGAAGATTTCGGAGATATATGGAGTTCTACAGACGGTCTTACATGGGTGTTAGAAAATAATGCCTCAATTTTTGGTGAAGTATATTATCATACTGTTACTGAATTAAATGGACGTTGGTACCTCATCTTTGGTAGTTCAGTTTGGTCATCTGCCAATGGGCTAGATTGGACGCTAGAAACCAACGAAGCCTTTCCTAATCGAAACTTTCACAAGACTATTGTTTTCAACAATGAACTCTTTGTTATCGGAGGCCTAGATGAATTTGGATCTAGAGTTAATGATATATGGCGAAGTACAGACGGTATCAACTGGACTCAAGTATCACCTACTGGCACTCCATTTACTCCTAGAAATTTTCATACTGTCACAGCTTACAACGGGAAAATATGGGTTATAGGAGGTCGTAATGGTACAGTAATCTATCGTGATATCTATTATTCTTCAGATATGATTCATTGGACTCAATATGAACTCGAACCAGACAGTGACGGTACAAGTGATGGTTTATATGCACATAGCACATTATTGTACAACGATGCACTTTGGATTTTTGGAGGATATAATTCCGTAGGAGCTTCCAGTAAGATCAGCAGTATTAAAGAAGAATAAGCTAACACAAAATAACAAACTCATGAAAACACCAATTATTTTGATAGCAGGAATGCTTTGTTTTTCTGCTTTCGCGAAAGCGCAAACCACCTCAACAAAAAAGAAACCTAAAACGCAAAACAATCTTCCCGCAGATGGAAATCTACTAGATCAACAAGCTCAAGTATTAGGTAACGTCTTTGGGGATGTAGGAGGAATGAAGGAAATGCAAGGAATAGACGGGTATATGGATCTTTTAAATAAAAGTGACATAAGTCCAGAACTCAAGCAAAAACTGACCGAGCAATATAAGCTCATTGCACTAAGTGATGATCCAAAAAAGAAGAAAGAAATGGAGCTCAAACTAACTAAGATGCTTCAAAAGACATTGAAGGAAGGTCAGAAAAAAGAGGCGTTAAAAACCAAAGGATAACACTATGAAAGCATTACAAATCATTCTAGTTCTCTGTCTTCTTTTATGTAGTTCAGGAGCAAAAGCACAAATCTTCAAAAAACTGGGAGAAGTAGCCGAAAAAGCTGCTGAGCGTACCGTAGAAAGAAGAGTAGAAAAAGAAACTTCTAAAAAAACAGATCAAGCACTTGATAGTGTTTTTACTAAAAAGAAAAAAAAGAAGAATAAAAAAGGTGAAAATGACATTTCTCAATCAGATAGTGAGGCTACTACCCCATCCTATACTATAAAACGAAGTGCCGACTTTTCTCCAGGTAACATTACCATATTTGAAGATTCATTTACAAAAGACAATCTTGGAGATTTCCCCGTACAATGGGACACCAATGGCAGTGGTGAAATCACCCTGATAAATGATGCAAAATGGATGCGATTAAGTGGTAACTCTAAGTACATCCCCATGCTTAAAGAAACACTTCCTGAAAATTATACGATAGAATTTGATTTGTTTACCAATGGATTGGACAAAAAAACAAGTTCTCAAGCTTTCCTAACCTTATTCATCGAAGATAATACTGGATTTACACGAGCAAAAGATTGGTGTATGACAGAGCTTTCTGTATGTCAATTTATAGGAAATCGAGGGGTTGTAGAAAAAGTAGCCAATGGTAAACGTCAACTTCGTAATCAGATAGGAAAAGATTATAGAGAATTGATACGCGGAAAGTCGCATGTCTCTATTGCGATAAACAAAACCCGAATGCGTGTTTGGCTTAACGAGAACAAACTAGTGGATATCCCGAGACTGATCCCACAAGGAGCTAATAGTTTTAAGCTTGCTGTAAGAGGACTCAGAGATCCTGAAGGACTAGATGAGATTTATATTTCTAATTTCAGAATAGCAAAAACAGGTGAAGACAATCGCAGTAAATTGATCACAGAGGGAAGGTTAACGACCAATAGTATTCTCTTTGAATCTGCGAGTGCAACACTTAAAGACAGTTCGTTTTCTACCATACGAGAGATCGCTAATGTTCTAGAAAAAAATCCTAAGGTGAAAATCAAAATTATAGGACATACAGATGCCGATGGACCGGAAGATGGTAATCGTACACTTTCGAGAAAGCGTGCTGACACTGTAAAAAATATGATGACTTCTGCCTATGGAATAGACGCTTCAAGAATTAATACGGACGGAATGGGAGAAAGCCAACCTGTAGCATCTAACGCTACAAAAGAAGGAAAAGCACTTAACCGTCGCGTAGAATTTATAAAACTTTAAAATCATATATCATGAAATCTATTATATTAAAAATCATACTAGTAATGCTCATAGGAACTATCAATGTTTCTGCACAGATTACCTTACCTAATGATCGACCACTTCCAGATCCTTTTGAAAATATGAGCCTACGTACAATAAAGCAAGGAATCAAAAAAAATCTATCATTCTCTATGACAGGTGCTGCAACTATTCTAGAAGTACCACAAAGAAGTGAGGATCCAGGTCTTGCCAAGACACTGTATTTTAGACCTTTTAGAGTACTATTCCGTGATGGCAGTGATTACATTCAGGTAAATTCCTTTCTCAATGATGCTGCCAACTCTTCTCCTTCTGGGGATCAGTTCAGGATTTATATACATCAAATCCGCAATACGGTAGGTCTAATAGACAAAAATAAAATAAAGGTCAACTGGAAGGGAAGTTTTGGAGAACGCAATATCGCTCTTCAGAATGTCAAAGTAGTTTATAAGCCTCACGGTATTCTAATATCAGGTACCTATAGCAGAAGCGGGTATGAACTGGCCATGAGTTTTACGATAATTAGAGTATTAGGAATACTTTGATTTTTATTAAAAAAATGAGCCTTAGAAGCAAATCGTTCAAGATTATTCTTAAACCTTTACTGTTTTTTACAGATGTGGGATAATCTATTAAAAGTTTGCTTTCGCGAAAGCACTCTGAAGCCATAAAAAAGTCATACAAAACGCATACAACATCACTGCTACTCATATAACAAACACTCGAATGGAAGAAAGTCAGCCTGTAGCTTCTAATATTACAAAAGAAGGCAAAGCACTTAACCATAGGGTAGAATTTATTAAGATTTAAAAATCAAACACTCATGAAAACAACAATAAAAATCATAGCACTATTTCTACTACTTATACTTATAAGTTGTGGAAACGATGATGATAATTCGCCTCAAGAAATGGAAATGGAAGCAGCCTCAATTGTAGGAGATTGGGCACGCACTTCTGGATCGCTACTATTTGAGCAACCAGATTATTTAATAATAGAACCAAACAACACGCTAGCTATGTTCCTAGAAGATGAGATGCGTTTTAGAGATGAAATTACAGGAATTTATACAGATACCGAAACACAACTGACTATAAATACTGTTTTTTTAGGTAACGTATTACTTAATTATACTCTCGACAACAATACGTTAGAATTGACTGATAGTAGTGGTAATACAGGTACATTTATTAGAACAACAAATGCACCTTCTAGTGACACCTGGATTACAAAAATAGATATCCTAACGCAAGGAGATGCTCCATGGAATGAAGATGCAGACATTGCTTTTAACGGATCCCATATTTTATTAGGCAATGGATATGAAGCAGACAACATTGGCCTCATTAATCCTGAAACTTTCTTGCTTGATAGCGAGATTATCACCACTCAATCTGCCTTTGCTGTAGAGGTTGAAAAATTTGATGTACCAGATAAATACATTTTTCAATCAAGTAATGGGTCTACTCAATTTAAAGCCTATTACGAGGACTCAAATGCAGAGGTATTCACTTCTATGAACCTTGGATCTTGGATTTATGGACTAGCATCTATTAATTCTACCCAAGTATGGGCTTCTAGTGGGAATGAGAAATCTCTGTATTTGCTGAGTTACACTGAAGTTTTTGATCAAACCATAGAACGAACGATAACATTAGACCGTGCACCAAACGGAATGGACTATCAAGATAGTTTTCTATATGTCTGTTCACGTGGTAATATTTACAAATGCGATGTCTCTTCATCTTTTGAAGTTCTTGAAACGATAACTGTAGAGGGTTATAGAGCTTTCGGTATTGCCTTTGATGGGACAAACTTCTGGATCAATGCATCTTCTAATGATGGTGGCCCAAACCAGCTTATCAAAACTAGTTTAACACTCTAAAACAACATTATGAGAATACTTATCATTATTATCATTTTGTGCATAACACCTCCCGTACTAGCACAAAGCAATTGTAGTAAATATTACGCTACAAAACCTGGGAGAAAATTAATTCATAAAGTTTTTGACAAAAGAGAACGCCATAGCATGACGACTGAGTATAATGTAGAAAGTGTCACCTCTTCAGGGGTACAAATGAACTTTAATCTTTGGGACAAACGTGGAGAACATATCACAGGAGGAAAATTAGAATTAGGTTGTGAGAACAAGACTACATTTCTTGCTCCAGAATCTATTATGACTGATTTATTAAGTCAATATGAGGATATGGAATACACCGTTACTACCACAGATAGACTTGCTATTCCAAATAATCTAGAGGTTGGACAAACTTTACCCAATGCAAGTGCTTCCATAAGTCTTAATGCACAGATTTTAGCAATCAACTTTGATATTGTTTTATCTAATAGAAAAGTAATACGAAGGGAACAAATAGAAACTCCTGCTGGCATTTTTGATTGTTACGTCATTACGTATAACAATGAGTTAAAAGGCAGAATAGCTTCGAGAAACTATCAGTGTACAGATTGGATTGCCGAAGGGGTAGGTATGGTAAAACAAGAAACCTATAAGCAAAATGGAAGACTGATGAGTAAGTCGCTATTAAACGAAGTGACAGATTTTGAATAATAATCAAAAAATAATCTTAGCCCAATACTATAAATCTCTATGTAGTAATTATGAAGTGATTTAAACTTTTTATTAGAAATAAAACAGGGTTGTTGATATTTGCGTTGAAAAGCGTAAATAATTAAAAAAACACCCCCTTATGCACACAGTACTAGACAAAGATACGATAGAGATGGAAATAGTTCCACTTATTCCCAAAACAAAACGAGGTTTTCCACCCACAGTTCCGTTGGTTGAAATCGTTAATGCGATTCTCTACAAGCTAAAGACAGGAGTTCAATAGCATCAACTACCTGTAAAAGCATTGTTTGAAGAGAATTCCTTGACATAGAATTCCGTATACTACCATTACAGGAAGTGGTGTTTATCTGATAGCTTAAAGCAAAGTTAGATTACCTTTTTAAAGAGTCATAAAAAAGAGCTAGATCTTTCATGGACTTGCAACAAAAAACTGTACAAAAAGAAAAGAGATTATGCTGCTAATTTTTGATTCTTCATTTCTGTTTCAAATTCCTCAATAGACTTTAAACCTAAAGCAGAGTGTAATCTTTTTCTA
>Ga0189290_100305_pt1 | contig 12744 bp, 12 predicted proteins | sample UW140minimetaG_FD_130318 | JGI IMG/M metagenome (GOLD analysis project Ga0189290, IMG submission 130318) | Marine microbial communities from the Costa Rica Dome - UW140 mini metaG | ecosystem: Environmental > Aquatic > Marine > Oceanic > Photic zone | place: Costa Rica: the Eastern Pacific...
GTTTTTCGTATAATTTTAATATTCTGTACAATCCTTCAACATTTTTTAAATACGCGATTATTCGCAAGGTTAATATTTTTTAGATGTGCTCATGAATGTAAAAAGCATTTCTCAAGAAACATTCGAACTATATAAGTGTACTATAATTAGTCGCTATGTAAAATAGCCGCTGCCAAACGCTCGATTGTTTTATAAAATCAAATTGCTTATTGCAATTTATTTATAACACAAATGCGAAGCATTCATGAGCTCCTCTAAAACAATAGAAATCTTGCGAATAACTTCCAACGCTTGCCAACGCCAAAATAAAAGCTAACCTTTTTGCTCTTATTAAAAATCGCGTATTCGATAAAATGTACGTAATATAAAATTTTAGATGATTACTCACGTCGTTAATATTGCTTTAGACGTGTTCGTGAATGCGCTGCATTTCTCGTGGATTGCCACAAGAGCATAAATTTTAAGAAATCGACTTTCTAGGAGATTGACGAACACATTTGTAGTTTTTGTAAATAATTAAATAAGTGAGTAAAAATAAAATTCTATGCACTTGTTATATGTAGAACTTCAATTAATCCTTTTTTTTAATGTTTCATTATTAGGTGTTTTAAAAATTGATACTCAATCAATTCTTTAAAATAGTGTCTTGAAACAAAAGAAACCGACTTTGGAGGTTCACGAATTCCTTTAAAAAACAATAAGAATTAATGACTAAACAAAAATTAAAGGCTGCATATAGTTTTGGAAACAAGCATTTAGTAAAGTGTTGTATCCAAACACAATCATCCACTGAATCATTATATTTGTATAGCCTAAAATATACACGTTCATTTCTCCCATTGTTTTAGCCAAAATTTTATGAGGCCAAGTTTAACATCGAGATTTTATTTTACATATTAACTGGAAAATGAATATAGCTATCAGTATACCATTTAATTTTTAAAGGCTCTTCTGCATCTTTAATGTTTTCTTCACTCACATCTTTTCCTGTACCATAGTTTAATTGTGAAAAAGGATGTTTAATTCCATTTAATAGAATAACTATTCTACTTCCCTTTTTAATTTTTTTACTGGTCATTCTAAAATTATGAATAGGTATTGTGGTCTTTTCATTTGGAGTCAATAAATTTCTGTTTTCTATATCCTTAGACATACTTGCTCTTGTTGTAAACGGTAGTGTCAAGCTAAAAAAAGTTCCATCAGCTGTTTGTTCGTATAGTAAAACGTTACAATCAAAATCTTTTTTATTGATCGACACATTTAGAACTCCACTTACTGAACCGCTCAATTCTACATCATCTTCAAAAGGTTCTGTTACAAATGAAAATCCTTGACCAACAGTTAAAGTTTCTGATATAATGTTTCGATTTCCACTTAAATTCCAAGAGAATTGACTACGATCGGAAAAATCAATCTTTTGTTCTATATAACTTGTTGCATCAGAAATATTCGATAAACTAAAATGTTCGTTTACTCCCAAATTTCCTGTATTATAGGTCGATTTAAACGCCACACCAGATCGTTGTTTACTCAAATATACCCTTAATGTATCAGTAGCAATTTTATCGAGCGATGATGCATGTTTCCAAGTATTTGCACCCATCACTTGATAATTGATTCTATCCTTTAACAAAGCCGGTTTGGCAGCTCCTTTAAAAATGTAGTCGAACCAGTCAAAAATTATATTCTTAATATTTATCTGTGCTACAGGGTCTATGGTATAACCCAATATGTTCTTTTCAGGAAGTTCTTGCGCTCCAAAATGTGTATAAGGTCCAATTAAAAGATAATGCTCTGCATCTGTATTAAATTGTAAATGAGATTTTAAATAGTGCATAGTTCCAAACTGTCCACCATCATAATATCCTGTAGTGCTTAAGATGGGAATATCAATTTTAGAAAAATCCTCTTTATACAGTGTCATATTTTTCCAATAATCATCAAATGTTGGATGCTCTAATTTTTCATTGAATCCTGGATTTGGCATACCATCTAAACTATCCAATTTTTTATAAGCTACTCCTTTTTTATACCAATCGAAATACAAATCATTCCAACGTTTTCCATTATAATAAGAAACGGTATCAAGTGTTTTGTTATTGGTAACGTAATGCCACCAAGGATAATGAAAGTTAAAATAAACACCATTTTCCATAGGTTCAGCAATACCTGGAGCTGCAGCAACAGAAGGTACTATAGTTTTTAACGCTGGATGTACTTTTTCTTTCATAGAAGCCCACTGAACAAAACCTACATAACTACCTCCATACATTCCAACTTCATCATTGCTCCACTCCTGCTCTGTAATCCAATCTATAACATCGTACACATCGTTACCTTCATGATCATATGGCGTTATTTTATTTGGACTTAAGTTTTTACCTCTTGTATACGATACAACACCTACATATCCCTTATCTGCTGCTTCATAAGCTTTATTGATATCATCTTTACGAGTATATATTGTATGAAATAATATAGCTGGTTGTGGTTCTTTTTCAGTTTTACTTCTAACTATTATTGCAGATATTTTAGCACCGTCTCTAGTTAAAATTAGAATAGAATCTTGAACAAAATACTCTTTACCTTCTCTACTCACTTTTCTTGGTTCTTGCTGTTCCTCTTTTATAGAATTACAAGAAACTAATGCCACTAATAGCAGGAAAAATGTAGCCTTTAATATTTGAATGGATTTCATTTTAATGGTTGCTTTATTTTGAATATTCAATTAATTCTTCGGTGTAAGAAAAACCGTCTTGAACTTGAGTCATTTTTATAAAATTCTTAATTTCTGGAGCATACAACCAAACTTCATCGGTTTGTGCGTTATATCCTCTTGAATTTGAAACAGTTCCTATGTATTCAATAGTGTAAGCCATAAATGTTCCTGCTCCAACCGTTTCTTGTTTATAAGATAGTACTTTTGCGTCTTGACTTTGAGTTCCTGTAGTGCCATCTTGACTAGTCCAGTTTTTTTCATATTTCCACGTCTCACCAACTTTTAATGGCCACTTGTATCTTGGTGTTTCGCTTTTTTCTGGCTTTACAATTTCAGACACCGAAACGGTATCTTTGTCTATGGTCATTCCTAATGCGCCATTAAAACCAACAATTTTCTTGGTATCGGTTCCTTCCGATCTTACTTTGCCTTCATCAGTAACACCTTTGTATTTCCACACCCATTTTTCTCCTATTGTATAATCAGTTAATACGGGTTGTTTAGTAACGTTTGTTTTAGGATTACTTTTGCAAGATTCCAAAAATGCTATTGCTAAAATCAATACTAATTTTGCAATGTAATTTAGAACTGTAATGATTTTCATAATATTAGTTTATAATGATTTATGACACAAATTAAAGGCAGTTAACTGTATCAAAAAACAAAAAGTACAGGAGCGTTAATAAATGTAAATGAACGTTAGAAAATTGAAGGATTATTTTTTTTTATAAACTATTCCAGTTTTTAAATTTTACCGATTGCCTGCTAGATACTTCAATTTTTTCTCCAGTAGTTAATATAATTTGTAATTTATTATTGAAGTATGGATGAATCTCTTTAATGTAATTTATATTAATCATTTGACTTCGATTAACACGGAAAAAGACTTTAGGATCTAATTTCTCTGCTAGTAAATTTAAAGAACGCTTTATCATCGCTTTATTCGAGCCAAAATAAAGACGTGCATAGTTTTCTAAAGATTCAATAAAATGAATATCTGTTAGCGGAATAAAATGACATTTTTCACCATCTTTTATAAATATCTTTTGATGCATTGGTATGGTTGTAGGCTCTAATTTTACTCTTTTAGATAATTCTACCTTTACCTTTTCAATTGTTTTAGAAAAACGTTCATCTCTCAACGGTTTTACTAAATAATCCAACGCATTCATCTCAAAAGCTTTTACAGCATATTGGTCATAAGCCGTTGTAAAAACGACATCTGGTACATTTGTTAATTCTTCTAATAAATCAAATCCAGATTTACCAGGCATGTGAATATCCAAAAATAAAATATCTGGTTGTAATTTTTCAATTAAAAATATGGCCTCATCTACATGACTTGCTTCACCAATAATTTCAAACTCTTGATGTTTTTCTAATGCGCGTTTTACTTCTTCTCTTGCTAAACGTTCGTCATCAATGATTATGGATTTATATCTTTTCATCTTTTATATGCATTGGAATTATTATTTCTGCAACTATAGAGTCATTTTCTTTCGCTGTTAAACTAAAAACAGCCTTACCTTTATATTGAATTTCTAGGCGTTTTTTTAAGTTTTTTAAACCTAATCCAACACTTTTATGTTGGTTAATTACTCCAGGATTCTCAACTGTAATAAAAATATCACCTTCCTGTTTATATATTTTCAAGAAAACAACACCACCCCCAACTTTTAAGTCAATTCCATGTTTAATTGCATTTTCTACTAGCAACTGAATACTTAATGTGGGAATCTTATAATTATTGAGGTCATCGTCAATATTGGTTTTTAGTTTCAGTCGTTCTTCAAAACGCATTTTTTCTAATTCAATATAATCATAAACTAAAGCGAGTTCATTTTTAATAGATATTAAACCTTTGTCTTTTTCATATAATGATGAACGCAATAAATCTGATAATAAATCAATTGCTCTTCTTGCAACGTTAGGATTTTCGATTACCAATGATTTAATAGAGTTTAAGGAGTTGAATAAGAAATGTGGATTTAATTGAGCCGATAAATTATCTAATTGAGCTTGTTTAGCTATTAAAGATAATTGAGCATTTTCTTTAGCCGTAACAACTTCTTTTTGATAGTAATGATACAAGTGATACGCCAATATCCAAATAGACATTAGTCGAAGTCCTGTAAGTAAAATTGGATCCCAGTAAATGATGGCTTCAAAGAAATTTTTACCCTCGCCTGCAATAAAAGTCCAGTACGCATACCATTTTAAATTGTTTATTAATACATATAAAACAGCTAATAAAATTATAGTAGGTACTAAACGGGTTAGTAATTTTTTTATGGGTAAACTGCTCCATTTTGCTTTTAAGGCAAAACGTCTGTACATATGTGTTAAAAATATTCCTATAGATATGTCTAATACATAATTTAACAACGTATAAAAAATGCCGTAATTATCTCTTGTATATACTGTATAAGCCCAATAAACTGAAACGACACTCCATCCAATTAATTGACATTTCCAATATAGAGATATCCTTGTTTTACTATTATTTATTTTATTGTTGATATCCATTCTTAAGCAAAGCAACGAAATACTTTTAAATAATGAAAGGAAAAGTACAGGGACGTAAGATATGAGGTTTAAATGTTATTTATAAAAATTATATTCCATTCCACACACATTACGCTTCCCTCCTACGTCGCTTCACATAATAAGTGTTTCATTAACATTGCAGAAGAAACTTTTGAGAATAAATTTTTTAAAGAAACTGTAGTAACAACTTTCGCTTTTAACCAAAGCTCAAGTTACATAACGCAGAACATTATAGTACAAATACATAGTAATTTCTGTATAGCCGTTTTTCAGGCTATTTACACATAATTACAGATATAACGTCTTTAGGTTTATATCTAGTAATTATGTACAAGCTAATTGTGTCTTCGTTATAATAATTTAGATGTGTAGTTATACTTTTAATATTGAATTATCCAGTAGTTGAAATAATATTTAAGAATGATGGCGCTCTGGCAATGTAACTATAATTATATATTATATGTAAATAGCCCAAAATGTTCTCGTTTCTATATAAACTGTATTACTTTGAGCATTAAACATTCATTTTACTTCTTTTTAGCTTTCTTCATGGAAACTTTATAATCATCAACAGTTCCATGTAATTTTAAATTTAAGTATTTTACTTTTTTATTAGGATCAACTTCTATAATTTCATCTTCATCTTCTTTAGTTCCACTATTTTTTTTACTACTAAATAATTTATACATAACCGCTTTTCTAACGATTTTCCAGGGAATTCTTAAGTAATATTCAATATTATTATTTAAATCTTGTGTTCCAGATAATTCCATATGTCCTAATGTGGATTCAATCGTCATTTTAGGGATATTTATGCGTCCATTAATGATATCTATATGATTTTGAATGGTATCAAATTTGATATTGTTAAGGTTTTTATTTCCCATATAACCAGATAACATTTTCATAGGTTCATAATTCTGTAATTTTCCATTAAAAACTTTTACATCCATATGAATTTCAGATTGATCTAAATCTGGTACTAAATCAGGATAGATTCTAATTTTTCCAGTTATTGAGCTAGAAACATGTCCTTTTAAATTATCAGACACCAAATGATCTTGTCCAAAATTTTCAAATTTAAATAAGAACTTATCAAGATCAATTTTAGTGGTTTCTATAGTAGGTTTCAGGTAAATTTTCTTTGGATTACTACCGTTAAAGTAACCAGACATATTAAAATTACCTCCAGCCGCATTCATATGCAATGTATCTACATAAATGTAATGATTTTGAGTTGTGCGTAATTTTGCTTTTATATCTTGTAAATGAATTCGTTGATACATAAAATAATCTACATCTACATCAAATTTCATATCCGTAAATGGTAGCTCATACAAATTAAAAGCATCGGCATGCGCAGCAACATCTGCAGTTTTTGATTTTACGGTTATTGTTGCCTTCTCGGTTGTTTCAGCAGGAGGAAATAGTTGGTCGTAATCAATATAATTTGCTTTGAAACTAAGGTAATTGTCTCGTTTTTTAATTGCTTCATTATCTCCTAAATAATAGTTTAAACCTATATTAAAAGAAGTTCTCCCTATTTTACCTATAAAATCTTTCACTACAAGATGATCATCTTCATAATGAAAATCACCCGTAAAATCTTCAAAACGTAATGGATGTAAATGCATTTTGGTATCGAGCTTGTCCAATTCTAAATCTATGGAGTGTAATGTAGATGTTTTATAATGCATGCTAGAATTTACATGTAATGCTAGTTTTTCAAATTCTTCATGCCTATATTCTTCAGGTACATAATTTTCACCTTGGTATGTGAAAAGGTCTTCCAAACGCAATAAATCTGAAGTTAAAGAAATATCTAGATCTACATCACCATTCAATTCTTTTTGCATCCAAAAGCCATAATTATGAACAAGTCCGTTAAAATGAAAATCAGAATCATCAACAAAACCAGTAAAATCTTTGATTTTAAGATTTTTATCATCGATTAATATATCTACATGAAAATCGTGTAAATTATGTGGATAATGCTTTAGTTTCGCGTTAAGACTATCTACAAAAAACTCTCCTTTTGGTAAATATTTACTTTCCGTAAAAGCCTTAGCCGAGGATTTAAATGAAAATCCAGCAGTTAAATCTTTAATTTGCTCATCGATACCTGTTTTTACACTATCAGTAGCGGAAAACTTTGTAAGTTCAGCAATATCTAATTGCTTGGACTTGATATCTAAATGAGTAACCACGAGTGTATCGGTATGATGGACAATAGCAGGTAGATCTGATACATATCCAGTTACTGAAATATCAGATTTACCTAAAAGCATATCAAATTGATTGATGGTCGCTTTTTTTCCGTTCATTTCTATATGTGCATTCAGTTTTTTTAATGGTGCAGGAAGATCTTTGGAAGATAAACTTAGACTATCAATTTTTAACTCGCTATAATACGCCTGATTTAATTTACTGAGTGCTTGTTCTGGGTTATCGATATCTATAATATCATGAAAGTTCATTTTTAAGGAAACATTTCCTGATGCAATGTCTACTTCGCTTAAATTCAAAAAATCAGTTATAAATTCAAGATTGAAGTCTGCATTTAATCGCATATCTATTTCTGGTTCATCAAAATTATTGATCACGACATTTCCTAGAATTTTTCCTTTTCCAAGCTTGGCAGTCATATCTTCTAGCGAGAATGTTGTGGTACGAGCACTACGTTCATTACCATTAGTAAAATGCCCTTTAAAGCCAATGTTTTTAACTCGTTTACCTTTGTTGGTGTTTTCTAAAAAAGCTTCACTTACACCGAAATTTACATCAAAAAAAGGTACTTTTTGATTAAGTATAGGTCCTTTAACTAGTGCGTTAAAGTAAATTTTTCCTGCATTTTTATAACGTTCTAAAACAGGGATAAGATTATTTGGAGCAAAGGCGATAAGCATATCAAAATTTGGCTTCGTGCCTCTTATTTTAAGATCAAGATCTACATTGTTTTTTGTGTCTATTTTTCCTTCTAATTCAAAATCACCATGTTCCATAGTAACCCCAGATGGTTCAATGGTAAGCAATCCTGAATCTTTATCTAGACTAACATCTGTATGAAGATCAAAGTGTTTATGTTTTATATAAGTTGTATCGCCATTATTTATTAAATTCATTTCGAACTTAGTATCAATATGTCCTGAAATAATTTCATTATCAATATTGAAACCACCATCAGCCTCATAAATATATGTTTCTAAGTCTGTGTTTTGACCTTCATCTTTTTTGTGAATATCTAAATTTTGTAATTTAATTTTTTGGAGCTTAAAATCTATTGGCTCTTCACTTTCTGTTTCATCAAAGGATTTTAATGCGTTTAAAAGATTTAGACTTTTATCTTCATGAATTACAATATCAAAAAAACCGTCTTCTACAATTAATGATTTAATGGTATAATTTCCTTCTAAAATATCCCACAAATTAAATCCTACATAGATATCTTTAACGTCTAGTATAACTGGTGAATTATCCTTTTTAGTTTCATTTATTTTTAGATCGTCTACTTTAAAAGAAATATTGGGAAAATTACTAAAGAGTGATAAATGTGTATCCCCAATAGTAACAAAACCTTTATGGGTTTTGTTTAGATCAGCTATATGATCTTTAATAATACTATTTTGTTTTGTATTTATATATAATACTGTAGCACCCAGAAAGAATAATGGTAAAAGTATTACACAAGCAATAAACCGTAACCAGAATTTTCTTTTTTTTAAGGCTTCAAATTTCATAATAATATGATTATTATAGCAGTATAAGCTTATTAATAAATGTTTAAACTAAAATTTTATGAAGTCATTTATTTAACTTTTTTCTAATAATCTTATAGGATATTGAAAATATTAGTATGAGAACTTCTTAAAAAAAATAAATTATGACAATGATCAAATATAATCTATTCCATACATATTCTCCTACTCTCCTATCGTTGCTTTTCTATTTCATAATTAGGTGCTCGTTAAACCTAAATGGGTTCATTACATTTTAAAATAAACTTTTGATTTAAAAAAAATGAAGAAAAATTTTGTTTTGCTAACGCTTTTTTCGAAAACAAAGTAACATAATGCTGACCATTATAATACAAATGTATTGTTTTGTATATATAGTGGTTTGTTATTTTGTAATCTAAAATTCCATATTATGAAAATATCCCAGAAAGTCTTGAACACAAAATAAACTGAAGTACTAAGGTCATTAAATACTCGTATCTTGAATTTAGTACTAAACAAGAAAAGCTTGTTATATGCAGTATTTAAATAAGTTTATTAACGAATATATTAAATTTATAACGTTATCATTTTCAAGTTGTTTTCTTCATGTAAGCATAGGACATTTTATACTATATTATTATGGTTTTTATTAATGGAAATAAAATTTATATATTTGCAACTAAGTTGCATTAGTGGATTAATCCTAATAATCAATATCTAGTAAATAATGAAAAAACTAATATCTATTGCCATAATTACATTAATATTTATTTCATGTAATAAATTTAATAAAGAAGAACGTGTTTTAGTTAAATCGGAAACAGACTCAGTTACCGTTTTTAGTGTTACAAAAGCTGGGTGCAAAAATTGCCAAAAAATTATTGAAGGAGGTTTAAAAGGTGAAAAAGGTGTCAAACAATCTATCCTTAATTTAAATACTAAGGAAGTTTCTATTGTTTATAACTCAGAAGTAATTTCTTTAGATGTTCTAGAAAAAAAAGTTAAACAAATGGAAAGTAAAATACCTTGTAAATAAGGTAATAATATTTAGTATGAAACTTAATATATTTATAATTATACTGTTTAGTTCGCTATTTAATTCCTCATCTTATAAGCATCCACTAAAGCTTACATCCTCTGAAATAAAGTATAATGCAAAAACAAAAAGCATAAGTATGGCATGTAAAGTTTTTATTGACGACTTTGCTCCTGCTGTTAATAAAACATTACTAAAAAATATTAATGAGTCTAATCTTACAGATGAAGATAAAAAAGGCATTGAAAATTATTTTACCTATAAATATAAAATTTCCATTAATGGTAAGATTCTGCCTTTAAAATTTAAAAATTATGAGTTAAATTATAATGTTATGGATATAGTATTTGAAGAAACTTATATACCTCTTAAAAAAGGGGATAAACTTTATATTGAAAACAATCTACTTTATGAAGAGTTTGGTGCATTACAATCAAACTGGGTTACTTTAAGTATACCTCCTTTTGTGGCTAATATTAGTTTCGATTGTAGAATGGACAAAAATACATATACTCAAACTTTGTAATATTTTTATGAATGAATAATCTAAGTAATTTTTTTATTAGTGGATGGGAACACATTGTAGATATCAATGCTTATGACCACTTATTATTTGTAATGACATTATGTGCTGCATTTAAATTAAAACAATGGAAACAGATTTTAATTATAATTACAGCATTTACTCTAGGACATAGCGGAACACTTATTCTTAGTGCTTTAGATATGATACCTATAAACCCTGGAATAATAGAGCTTTTAATTCCATTTACGATAATGATTACAGCCGTTGTAAATATTGTATATTATAATAAAAAAGGTAAGTTTTCTGATACTAAAACAAAATATGCTATAGCTCTTGTTTTTGGGTTAATTCATGGGCTGGCTTTTGCTAGTAATTTTAAATTTATGCTTTTTCAAGATAGTATTATCATGCCTCTACTTTCATTTAATATTGGGATAGAAATTGGACAACTATTTATAGTTCTCCTTTTTACTATTGCTTTATGGATTTATGAAAAACTAATTAAAGGAGAACACTTAAAATGGAATTTATTTATTTCTGGGGCAGGCTTTGGGATTGCAGCAACTATTTTTTTAAACGCCTTTAACAGCTAGAATTTGGTTGTATATTGTAAAATTAACTATATGTCCAAGTATATATCATATTCCTTGCTATGAAAAGTATTTAATTAGCTACTTAATATTAATATGTTATAAAATAACAAGGGTTAGATTGACTTCTAACCCTTATTTATATAAAACTAATTCAATAATATAATATCTATTCCAAACAGATCATTATTCAGGCTACCACTAAAAGCTCGAATAATAAATAGACAATTGCATTTATTAAGTTAATTTTAAAAAAAATTGGCCTTTAGAATCTGTTTTTCTTTCATAGATTAACCAGCTATGAAATAAAAAATCCTCATTATCAGATTCCAAAGGCTCAATTTTCCATTTTAACCAAAAAATGTAGAATAATAATAAGTTTCAATAACATTTAGTTAATGCAACTTAGTTGCAAATATAATATATATATTTGTTTATGCAACTATGTTGCATTAAAATTAATTATATTTGTTTGATGGGTATTTTAAGAAAAACAAAATCGGTAAAAATATTACTTAATGAATTCGAAAAGAGTTCAAGTGCTATTTCGGTTATTAATTTGGTAGAACGACTAAGTTCACAGATGAATAAAACAACTATATACAGGGTTTTAGATAAGTTAGAAGACGACAAAGTCTTACATTCATTTCTTGGAAAAAATGGAAATAAATGGTACGCAAAATGTAGTGACTGCTCTGTCTCTGGACATCAAGATCATCACCCACATTTTCAATGCTCAGATTGTGGTAAGGTAGATTGTTTACCTCTTAATATTAATATTCCAGAGATTCATAAGCGAGAAGTAGAAGTTTCTCAAATATTAATACAAGGTAAATGTGAAGATTGTTATATATAAAAGTATAAAACCTGTAAACCTTCAATAAAGGGGATTATATAATAATGTTTTTTTATTTTAAATATGTACCAAAAAAAGATTCTTTGAAAGCCCTACCAATTGGAATAATATTATTATTTACTATATGAACTTGATTTCCTGAAATTTTTAGTAGATGTGTGGTATTAATAATATAAGATTCGTGAACTTGACAAAATACTTGAGTGTCTAATTTTGTTAACCATTTTTTTAAACTATCAGAACTTAAATATGTTTTATTTAGAGTAACAATTTCTATATAATCATCAGCTGATTAAATATATAATATATCTTAACTTACAATTTTTGGACTTGCAATAAAAAACTAGACTTTAAGTTGAGAGACTATGCAGCTAATTTTTGATTATACATGTTTAATTCAAATTCATTAATAGTTCTATTTCCTAAAAAGGAATGACTTCTTCTTTTGTTGTACCAAGTTTCTATCCATTGGAAGATTGATAATTTAGCTTCTGATTTAGAGTCATATTGATGCTTATATACCCATTCTACTTTTAAAGACTTGAAGAAAGATTCTGCTACCGCATTATCCCAGCAGTTTCCTTTTCTACTCATACTTTGTTTTAATGAGCCCATCATAACTTTTAATAATACCTATAAACAAGCTACTAGCGTATTGAACCCCTCTATCTGAATGAAATATAAGTTCTTTACCTATAGTTGTATTTTTAATAGCCATATTCCAAGCTTTTATGATGGTATTCTCTGTTGTTTA
>Ga0189290_100307_pt1 | contig 12410 bp, 9 predicted proteins | sample UW140minimetaG_FD_130318 | JGI IMG/M metagenome (GOLD analysis project Ga0189290, IMG submission 130318) | Marine microbial communities from the Costa Rica Dome - UW140 mini metaG | ecosystem: Environmental > Aquatic > Marine > Oceanic > Photic zone | place: Costa Rica: the Eastern Pacific...
CGTCCTGCGCGGCCCAGAAGATGGGATCGGTCTCGCGGCTGCGGTGGAAGACGCAGCGCGATCCGGCTGCAAGGATCTCGTCTGCCTCGGCCTTCGGCATCGGGGAGGGGTCGAGCGTCGAGATCAGGGCCTGGCCGAGGGCGTCCTCGATGGTGCCGACCTCGGCCGGCGGGTCCTGATAGACCGAATCCACCGTGTTGCCGTCCGACACCTCGGCGATGAGGTAGCGCATCTCGGCGATCTCGCGCCGCTGCGCCTCGATGATCTCGTCCGCCATCTTCCGCACCCGCGGATCGCTGATCTGCGCCCGCTCCGAGGTCATGATGGCGATGGAATGGTGCGGGATCATCGCCTGCATGTAGCTCGGCCCGGAGACCGTGACCTGGCCGCGCACGAGCCACAGGGAGAGCGCGAAGACGACGATGGCGCCCGCGAAGATCGCGATGTTCAGCGCGTTGTTGGCATACATTCCCAGCATGTAGGCCAGCATGATGACGGCCATGGTGGCGCCCATCAGGATCGCCATGTAGGTGCGCGTCTCCGAAAAGAAGACGTGCTCCAGGGCGTAGGTGTTGAGATACATCAGGACGAACATCACCACGGTCGAGGTGAGGATCATCAGTCCAAATCGCACGTAGGACATCGGTCTGGCTTCTCCTTGATCGGCCTGGGGGCGGGGCGGCGGTGCCGACCTCGTTCCAGCCTCACTGGCAGGTGTGACGCGCTGTTTCCGCCGGTGTCGGCGACGTCGCCCCTCCCGCCTGTTGCCTGCCGGGCATCGGCCGGACGTCATGCGGTACGCTCGCCTGCCGCGGGCTTTTTGGCCGAACGGGTCGCGGCGCGACGGGTTCCTCACGAGTTTGAGAGGCGTCTACTCACCCAAGGTCAGGGACAAGCCGTCATGCCGCAACGCCACGCTCGGTGGAGCGCTGCGTTCGCGACCCTATCCGCGTCGAAACCTGAGCCGGCCACATGATCGACGCCGGTCCCGGCGGGGGCGCGCTGTCAATTGTGCAACCGTGGCGTATATCCAAGGGGGAATGACGCAAATTCAATGAGGCTTCATGTCCGACGGGAGCGCTGGTTCAGGCGCCAATATGCAACGCTTCACGCCGGTCTGTGCCATCGGCGCGTCCGCAGGTGGCGTCTCGGCGCTCCGCAGCTTCTTCCGGCAGATTCCCGACGATCTCGGACTGGCCTATGTGGTCATCGTCCATCTCGCGCCGGACCATCCGAGCCTCCTCAGCGAGATCCTGGCGGCCTGCACCTCCATGCCGGTCCACGAGGTCCATGACGGGCCCGCCCTGAAGCCCAACTGCGTCTATGTGATCTCGCCCGATCGCGAACTGGTCATCGAAGGCGATTCGATCGCCGCCCGTCCCTTTACCGAACCGCGAGGACATCGCGCGCCGATCGACATGTTCTTCCGCTCCATCGCGGCCGGACGCGGCGATGGTCTGGCGGTCGTCATGACCGGGGCCGGCTCGGACGGCGCGATCGGCATCCGCTCGATCAAGGAGGCGGGCGGCGTCGTGTTTGTGCAGGAGCCGGCCGAGGCTGGGTTTCCGTCCATGCCGCACAGCGCCATCGCCACCGGCGCGGCCGATTTCGTCGGTCCCATCGCCCGGCTGGTGGAGCGGATCGGCGAGGTCGCGCGCAGCAAGGAGGCGGTCCGATCGCTCGACGAGGGCGGCGCGGCCAACGATTTGCGGCGCATCACCACCTTTCTGCGGGCGCGGACCGGACACGACTTCTCCAGCTACAAGCGCGCGACGGTCATGCGCCGCGTGCTGCGCCGCATGCAGGTCAACCGCATCACCAGCATCGCCGAATATGCCGACTATCTGAAGAGCACGCCGGAAGAGGCGCAGGACCTGTTCGGCGACCTCCTGATCTCGGTGACCATGTTCTTCCGGGACAATGACGCCTTCGCATCGCTCGCGCGCTGCGCCATCGCGCCGATCTTCGACAATCTGGAGGAAGAGGGCATCCGCGCCTGGGTCGCCGGCTGCGCCACCGGCGAGGAGGCCTACAGCCTGGCCATCCTGATGCTGGAGGAAGCGGAGCGGCGCAAGGTGCAGGTGCCGATCCAGATCTTCGCCAGTGATCTCGACGAGGGCGCCCTGGCGACGGGCCGGCAGGGCCGCTACCCCCATTCGATCCGGGCCGATGTCAGCGAAGAACGCCTCGCCCGCTATTTCCACGACGATGGCACCCATTACCGCGTCAACCAGGAGGTCCGCGACTGCGTCCTGTTCGCGTCGCACAGTGTGCTGCGCGATCCGCCCTTCCTGCGGCTGGATCTCGTCGCCTGCCGCAACCTGCTGATCTATCTGGAGCGTTCGCTGCAGAAGCAGATCTGCTCGATCTTCCACTACGGGCTGCGGGGCAACCGCTATCTGTTCCTCGGCTCGGCCGAGACCGCGGATTCCAGTCCGGACCTGTTCGCCACCGTCGAGCGGGACGCGCGAATCTATCACAGCCTGCCCAAGGCGCCCGGAACGCAGCCGGAACTGCCGCAACTGGTCGCCGACCATCGCGTCACGGGTTACGCGCAGGCCGCCGAGCCGCATGTCGTGCGCGACGGACGGGCGCCGACGCCGACCGATACCCACGCTTCGGCACTCGAACGCTTCGCGTCGCCCAGCGTGCTGGTCGATGCCGGCTACAACATCCTGCACATGTCGCCGACGGCAGGCCGGTTCATCCTGCACTCGTCCGGTCCGTTCACCAGCCGGCTCTCGGCGGTCGTGCGGCCGGAACTGCGGCTCGATCTGAAGATGGCGCTCGGCAAGGCGTTCGATCAGAAGCTGCCGACGGTGACCCATCCGGTGGCGGTGGACATGGAAGGGGTGATCCGCAGGATTACCCTGTCGGTGATCCCCGTGACCCACGGGTCGGCCGCGCCGGTGCAGACGCTGGTCCTGTTCAATGACGGGGGGCCGGCCGAGATCGACGAGGGCCTGGATCCCGAAGCCCTTGCCGAGCCCGGCGAGATGCGCCGCCTCCATGCCGAGCTGAAGGCCGCGCAGGAGGCGCTGGTCGCCAGCCGCCACGAGCACGAGGCCTCGATCCAGGACCTGCGGGCGGCGAACGAGGAACTGCAATCCATCAACGAGGAGTACCGGTCCACCTCCGAGGAACTGGAAACCTCCAAGGAGGAGCTGCAGTCGATCAACGAGGAACTGCAGACGGTCAATGCCGAGCTGAAGGTCAAGCTGCAGAGCATTTCCTCGGCGCACAGCGACCTGCAGAACCTGACCACGGCGACCGAGATCGGCACGCTCTTCCTCGACGCCCAGTTGCGCATCAAGATGTTCACGCCGCCGGTCGCGGCATTGTTCAACATCGCCGAGAGCGATGTCGGCCGGCAGATCACCGACTTCACCCATCAGCTCGAGCATGACGGCATCGAGCGGGAGGTGAAGAAGGTGCTGCGCGATCTGGCGCCGCTGGAAAGCGAGGTCTGCAGCCGGAACGGACGCTGGTACATGATGCGGGTGCGCCCCTATCGCACCATCGAGGACCGGATCGACGGCACGGTGATGACCTTCGTCGACATCACCGAGCGCCTCGATATGGAGCGCCGGTTGGCCGAGTCGGAACGCCGGCTGCGGGCGCTCGTCCAGGCCAGTGCGCAGGTCATGTACCGGATGAACTCGGACTGGTCGCGCATGCGCGAACTGTCCGGCGAGGCGGGCCTTGGCGATGACGACAGCGGCGGCGACAACTGGTTCGCGCGCTTCATCCAGCCCGAGGACCGTCAGCAGGTCGAGGAGACGGTCGCCGCGGCCGTCGCGCGCCAGGCCCCCTTCGAGATCGAATACCGGACCCGGCGCGCCGATGGCACCGGCGCCTGGGCGCTGGCGCGGGCCGTTCCGATCTTCGACGAGTCCGGCGCGCTGACCGAATGGTTCGGCATCGCCAGCGACATCACCGAGAGCAAGGATTTCCAGGAGCGCCAGCGGGTTCTCGTCGCCGAATTGCAGCACCGCACCCGCAACCTTCTCGGCGTGGTCCGCTCGCTGGCCGAAAAGACCGCCGAGGGGGCAGAATCCACCCAGTCCTTCCTGGCGAAATATCACACCCGTCTCGACGCCCTGTCGCGGGTCAACGGCATGTTGTCGCGACTGGAAAGCGGCCAGCGCGTGACCTTCCTGGAACTCGTCCATGCCGAGCTGGCCGCCCAGGGCGGCGATCCCGACACGCTGGGAGACCGTGTGGTGCTGGACGGGCCGGCGGATGTCGAGCTGCGCTCCTCGACGCTCCAGACCTTCGCACTGGCGATCCATGAACTGACCACGAATGCGACCAAATACGGTGCGCTGGTGGGGAACGGCCGGCTGGCCGTATCGTGGCGCCGGCAGACGGACGCGAACGGCTTGGAATTCCTGCATCTCGAATGGATCGAAACCGGCGTGGAGATGAGCCTGGAACGCAAGAGCCCGATGTCGGCCGGCGGCTTCGGCCGGGAACTCATCGAGAAGGCTCTGCCTTTCCAGCTTGATGCGCGTACGACCTATCGCCTGACCGACGATGGCGTCGAATGCACGATCGACCTACCGGTCAGGCGGATATCGCAAGGCGGTAACGAGAGGAGCGAACCATGAACATGGTGGCGAACAGGCAGAGTGATCGCCGGCTCGACCTTTCCGGCAAACGCGTGCTTCTCGTCGAGGACGAGTACTTTCTTGCGGAAGACATGAGCCGCAGCCTGCGATCGTCCGGCGCCGAGGTGCTGGGGCCCTTTGCCGATGTGAACGGCGCCATGCGTTGCCTGGAAACCGAGACGGTGGTCAGCGCGGCGATCCTCGACATCAATCTGCGCGGCGAGATGATCTTCCTCCTGGCCGACGCCCTCGGCGCGCGCAACGTCCCCTATGTCTTCTTGAGCGGCTATGAACGCTGGGCCATTCCGCAATCCTACAGCAAGGTCCCGCTCTACGAGAAGCCGACCGACGCCGCCAGGCTGATGCGCGAACTGTTCGGCCAGGGGCGGTAGCCTTTCGACGCGCAGCGGCCGGCTCCCGCAGGCGGATCGGTCCGCTTGGGTCATGCCTATGGAAACAGTGCTTTACAGAAAAAGGTGAGGCCACCATCCAGCGGAGTGATAGATTTTCGGGCTGGGCGGTGTCGATCGCTGCGGCCCCTCGCGGGCATGACGCTGGAGAAGGCTCCTCTTCGACAGGCGATCGCCCGGAATGGAGTGAAATGCCCCACAAGCTGATCCGCAAGCTCGAGCATTTCACGCGGCTGGCACCGGATGATCGGGCCGCTCTTGATGCGCTCGCACAGCATCGGCAGCGCGTCTACCGGGCCCGCGAAACGATCATCAACGAGGGCGACAAGCCGGAGGTCATCAATCTGTTTCTCGACGGATGGGCTTGCCGCTACAAGGACCTGGAGAACGGCAAGCGGCAGATCATGTCGATCTTCGTTCCCGGCGACATCTGCGACCTGAACATCTTCATCCTCAAATACATGGATCATTCGATCGCGGCGCTGACGCCGGTCACGGTCCTGGAGATCTCGCGCGATGCCTTCGAACGCGCCATCGCCCGGTGCCCCCGCGTGATGCAGGCGCTGTGGTGGGACACGCTGGTCACGGTGGCGGTCCAGCGCGAGTGGACGATGAATGTCGGCCAGCGCGATGCGCGCGAGCGTATCAGCCATCTGATCTGCGAACTCTACACGCGGCTCGATTGCGTCGGGCTCGTCACCGATAGCGCCTGCCTGTTTCCGCTGACCCAGAGCGAACTCGGCGAGGCGACCGGCCTGACCCCCGTCAGCGTCAACCGGGTCCTGCAGGATCTGCGCAGGTCCAACCTCATTCAGCTGCACGATTCCCGCCTGCGCATTCTCGATCTGCCGGGTCTGCAGCAGGCCGCCATGTTCAATCCGAACTATCTGCACCTCGATCAGGAAGGCAGCCATCTGGCGGCAAATGCCTAGCCGTGCGCAGAAAATGCCGACAATCGTCTGAACCGAACAGGAGCGGAGGCGGTTGGGTGTCTGGAAAACGCAGTGATCGGGCAACGCTGCCGCATGGATGCAAGCGCCCGAAGGGCGCTCTACGCGATTGACGCCCTGCCGCTATTTTTCGGAGAGAGTTTCGTGGAGCCGGGAGACAGATTTGAAGACCCGGATAGGTCATGGCCCGAAGCGCGATCCGTCGGGGATCGAATGACGGGTGTCGCCCGGGCGGGCTCTCTCCTCGTCCCCATGACGGCCGCAAGCGGGGCCGGATCCGCACGCGAAAGGGCAGCTTGATGGCCGTGCCGGATCGTTCGCAATCGCGCTCCCGACAGGCGAGGGAGGCCTGGCTGTCGACGATCGTGGAGGCGGTTCCGGCGCTCCTGTGGGCCTTTGCCGCGGATGGACGATGGTCCTGGGCGAGCCCGCAATGGGTGAGCTACACGGGCCTCGATCCGGTGGAAGACCGCCGGCGCGGCTGGCTCGAGGCGGTTCACCCCGAGGACCGCGACACCGCCCTGGCGGCAAGCGTGCCTGCGGACGAGCCGAGCCGTGCCGCCCATATCCGCATCCTCGAGGCGCGAACCGGCAGCTATCGATGGTTCAAGATTATGGGGTCTGCGCTTCCCGTTCCCGATCCGGACAATACCGACGCGCCCGCCTGGCTGGTCACCGCGACCGATGTCGACGATCTGCAGAATCTGAGGAACGAGCAGCGCCGGCTTCTGGCGGAACTGCAGCACCGCGTGCGCAACAATCTGGCGAACATCCGCTCGATCGTAAGGCGCACCGGCGAAACGAGCGCCAGCGTCACCGATTTCGCGGGGCATCTGGAAGGTCGGCTCGATGCGCTGGGCCGCATTCAGACCTATGTCGCACGCAATCCCGCGGGCGACGTCGCGCTGGTCGAGATCGTTGCCGAGGAAATCCTGGCCGGCGCCCTGCGCGAGGGCGAGAATGTTCACATCGACGGTCCGCCGATCCGTTTGCCGGCGCGCATCGCCGAACCGCTGGCCCTCGCCGTCCACGAACTGACCCAGAACGCCATCAAGTACGGACCCCTCATGACGCCCGACGGGTCGGTCCGCGTCACATGGCGGCTCGACGATCGGGAGGGAACGCGGTGGCTCGACTTCGAATGGGCCGAGACGGGGCTGCGCGATCCGCTGCCGGAAACGATCCGCGACGGCTTCGGCTTCGAACTTCTGAAGCGCACCCTCGGCTATCAGATCGACGCCCACACGACGATCCGGCTTGATCCGCACAAGATGGAATGTGAGATTTCGATACCGCTCGGCCGGGCATAGGCGAACGGCCGATCCACGACGCGGCGCGGGAGCTTCCGGCCATTCGGCGGGCTTCCATGCTGAGCGGCCATGGCTAAAACCGGGGCGCCGTGGCTCGGGTGAGGCACCGGTTTCGCAGATCGCCGACTGCAAGCCACTGGGGGAGGCGATGCGCCGATCGAGCCTGATCCTGAAGAACCTCCGGCTGAGCGTGATGGACAATTCATCGGCGTTCGCCTTCTCGACGACGATCACCGGCTGTTTCGCGCTGCTGAACCTCGTCGCCCCCGCATCGGCGGTGCGGATATTTGCCGGGGCTGCCGGGACCGTTCTGGCGTTCATGGTGGCCGAATGGCTGGCTCTTCTGTTCCTGCGGCATCAGCCGGATGATGAATCCACCCGCACCCGGCTGTTCGGCCGCATGCTGAACTTCGTCTCCGTCGGTCTGGCGCTGGGTGTCACCACTCTGATCGGCCACTGGCTGTCGGGAACGACGAGCTGGTTCGTCGCGGGGCTGCTGTCCAGCCTGATCTTCATCCTCATCGAAGGGTTGGAACTTGCGGTCGCCGAAGCGAGGGAAACGGACGAATGAGCGCCGCTTCCTGCAAGGTCTGAAGGACGCTGCCAGCGAGGGGCTTTCAAACAGCGTCCCCGGGACGAAACAATAAGGTCTGCTTATACCAGTTAAGCGAGCGGCTCGCTCGGACCGGCCAGACTGAGACGATCGAGGAGATCGGATCGGAGCGGGCGATGCAGATGTCGTTGAGGGAGGCCATCGGCGAAGCGGTGGAACGCGCGCATGATGCTGGATCGCTCGTCTTCGGCGAGATCAAGGCCAGCATCCTGGCAGCATATGCCCTGCAGGACCCGCTCGACGAAACCGCGATCGAGCTCGGCATCATCCAGGAAGCCTCCCGTCGCAGCCTTCCGCTCCGGTTCGAGAGGACCCGAAACCCCTTGCGATCCGACGCATTCGATGAAAGCCCGTCGCCCACGTTCTACAACCCGGCTCCGGAGAGCTAGGCTGTGAGCAGGCTGACGAAGAAAGCGGCAATCTGCTTCCAGAAACCGGAGCGTTCTGGCCCGGAGTCGTCCGCTCGCGTTCGGCAACGGAATTAGAGGGCTGACGAAGGGATTGCGGCTCCCACCATCGGCGATGCTAATGCAGGTGATTGCCAGAAAGGCGAGCACGACAGAATGCACAACCGCTGGCGCTTTCGGTGTTCGCAGATCTTTACGGAAGTGGTGCACCCGACAGGATGAAACTGGGCACTGGACCTTGGAGGTCGCGCTGTGACGGCGACCTCTCTACAAGCTATTGATAGTGCTTCATTTTCTGGTGGGGTGATTTCCCGATCTGCAGAAACGACCGACCGTTACGAAAATCGCGTCGCACTGCTTTTGGCGAACTATCAGCTCGATGCGTCAGGATGCCCTTCGCTCCCGGGCTTCGCCGCGTGGCTCAAAGACCGCCGCAGTGTGTTGGCCACTTCCAGCTTCCGGCAGTATCGTGCTGCATCGATCTCGGTCTTTGAAGCCATTCTTGACGTCAAAGGCTTGCGGCCGAGCTTGGGTATGGAGGTGCAACGGGCCGTAGCCATCCTCGATTCGACCCGCGGAACTCCGCTGTCGCCACGGGGGCAGATCCCTTCCCGAACTTCTGCGCTGAAGCAGAAGCGTATCTGCGAGCAGGATTGGGCGAAGATTGTCGCGGCCCTCTTGGATTCCCACCGGCGTCACGCCCCGGCGGTTCTCCTATTGTTCACGGCCGGCCTCGTCACCGGCCTTCGGCCTTGCGAGTGGATCAATGCGGAGCTTTTCGAGGACGCGGAAAACGAATGGAAGTTGGAGGTGCAGAACGGCAAGAGTACGAACGGCCGGTCGCACGGACCGACCCGGAGCTTGTCGTGGAGCGGCTGCAGCACCGAAGTTCATGCGATCCAAGACTGGCTGGCACATATAGCGACCCAACTGCCCCGAGATCGGAGACGAGCGCGAAAGGTTTGGGAGACCTACTACGCTCAACTCAGGGACACCCTCGGTGAGGTTTCTCAGGAGGTTTGGCCGCGCCGAACGCGCCGTCCCACATTTTACACGGCAAGGCACACGTTCGCTGCCGCCGCGAAGGCGGTCCTGTCGCGGGCGGAGGTCGGCGCTCTGTTGGGCCACGGGACGGACCTTACGGCTCTCACTCACTATGCGCGGCCGCCGAAGGGGGGCAGCAAGCTTCCGGCATTCAAACTGCCCGCACCTAATCCGGCAGAGGTCATGCGAGTTCGGCACCTCCTAGAGGCGAAGCTCAGCACGGCGAAGCCTCTCCAGCGGCGCGCCGATACGGAAACGAACCGTATCGCGGCTCCTTAAGAGGAGCAAGAAGGTGGAATGGAGCGCGCAAGCGGCGCCCGCCCTTCGATGAAACCAACGCATTCTTGTAGCTTCGGGAAGACTACCAGAAGAAGCAGGGCCTTGAACAAGGAGGGTGGGGCCAAAGTGGGGCCTCTTCGCATTTGACATGGCGCTCGTGCTGGAAGAGGGATCATTTTGTCGACGCGCAACGGTCGGCGGACTTGTGATCGAAGCGCAGGAGTCCTCGGCGGCAAGGCCAGTTGCAAAATCCATTAAGTCTCGTGTGCGATGAAGAACGAGAACCGACGAGCAGGCCTCGCTCTTCACGGCGACGAACCGCATGGAGGGACGCGTCACCGCTTCACAGATTGCCGCAGCGTCCGTCTTTCCGCGCTTCACGTAGGGTTTCACGTATGACGGCGGCATGAGGCGAACATCATGGCCCATCTCTTGAAGCCTGCGACCCAGTCGTGGGCGCCCGCACACGCATCCATGCCGATCAGGCACCGCGGCCGCTTCATGAAGAACGCGAGCAACTGGCTTGGGCGGAGCTGGCGTCGATGAGAACGCGACCGTTCTCATCGACGCCGTGGATCTGGAAAACGCTCTTTGCGAGATCGATACCGACTGTGGCAAGCACTGACGTGGAAGGCTCCATTGCTCGGGACGACAACTTCCCAACCATGGCGCAGTGCGACGCCGGGAGCAGGAGCCATCCACACCATCAATCGAGATGGCCTTCTCCAAGCTCAAGGCAATGATGAGATCGAAGGCCAAAAGAACAGTCGACGGGCTGTGGGATGCAGTCGGCGCCGTCATCCCGCTCTTCAAGCCAGACGAATGCGCCAACTACTTCGCCGCTGCCGGCTATGGACCGGATTAAGCCGGATGTGCTCTAGTTGCACAAAAGGGACATCGCTCGAGACTTGGCACGAGTGCGCTTGTGAGGCGTCTTCGCGCGGTCGCGATCGAGTTCGGCACGGGCCGTTCGGGTCGCCAGTGGCGAAAATCGAGCTATGGCGGAAACTGGGTGATGACGGTTTGAGAAAGGCGGCGTATCGGGGCGGTTGTTGAAGCCTGCCCGAACCTCCAGAGGAGCGATACGCCTTGTGTGGTTGCCGCCCGTGATGCAAGAAGTTTTCTACCTATGAGCATGCGATCGAGCGCGGTCTTGTGTCAGGCCTGTTTCTGCGGCGTTCACGTGTCGCTGGCCGGTATGGTGATCCGCGAAACGGGTCCAAATCTATGAAACGAGCTCGGGGCTCTGGCGTATCGCCTGGTTTTACCGTCCGGATCTGTTCGATCTTTTGCCCATTCTGGTTTTCGGCTTCTCACACCTCCGTCACCGGCGGCGGGCTGTCGTCCGCGCCATGAAGCTCATGCAGCGGCAGCCCATGCCGGATCACGATAGTCCTCGTTCTTTGTCAGCATGGCCCAGATTGCCCGCGCCATCTTGTTCGCCAGAGCGATGGCGACGAGCATCCGCGGCTTTCTCTCTGCCATGCGCGCGAGCCAGGACCCCTCGGGAATAGTCCGGCGGCCTAGCCAGTTCAGTCGCGACATCGCCCCGATAATCAGGAGTCGTCGGATGTCGGCTTGGCCGGCCTTCGACACACGCCCCAGCCGTTGCTTGCCGCCCGTGGAATGCTGACGCGGGACAAGCCCGAGCCATGCCGCAAAGTCGCGGCCGCGCCGGAAGCTTGTCATGTCCGGAGCAAAGGCTTCGACCGCCAACGCGGTCAGCGGTCCGACCCCCGGCATCGTCTGCAAACGCTTTGCCATGTCGTCCGAGGCGGCCAATTCCGCGGCGCGCTTCGTTCGGGCTTCGATTCGGGTGGTTTTCTCCGCGATCTGCGCCATCATGTCCCGACATTCCGCACGGACCAGCGCGGGCAGATCGCTGTTTGGCTCATCAAGCAGCGCCTCAATTCGCTTGAGCTGTCTGATTCCCAGCGGAATGGTATGGCCGTATTCGTAAAGGACTGCGCGCAATGCGTTCACCAGTTCTGTGCGCTGGTGGACAAGGCGCTCTCGGCTGCGGAACATCACAGCACGCGCCTGCTGTTTCTCTGACTTCGGTTCGACGAAACGCATCTCGGGGCGTTGCGCGGCAATGACGATTGCCTCGGCATCTGCCATGTCGTTCTTCTGGCGTTTTACGAAGGGCCGGACGTACTGTGGGGCGATCAGTTTCACCTCATGGCCGAACTTGACCATCTCGCGCGCCCAATAGCTGGCGCTGCCGCAAGCCTCCATCACCACCACAGTTGGTAGCTGTTCCGCCATGAACTTCAGGAACTGCAGCCGCGTCAGCTTCTTTCGGAACTTCACTTGCCCCGTCATCGAGGCGCAGTGGAGCTGGAACGCATTCTTTGCCAGATCCACGCCGATCATCGTATCCTTCATCTGCCGTCCTCTCCGCTTCGTGGCTCTTAACACCACGACCTTGGCACATTGCGATGCCGTATCGGGAGGGCGGCAACCACCCCATCTATGACGACGGATACCACCGTTTCCGCATTTCGACATTCCGACGCGATCGAGGATCCCCTTATGTTGATTTCCACGCGGAACTGACCCGGGTTTTCCATCGAGAAGTGACCCGGCTTCGAGTTAAGTTGAGATGGTCATGACTGGGTCAAGGTATGTTCGCTTTCCTTCCTTCTGCGGTTGGTGGTTGCGGTGCTCGCCCTGAAGCGGAAGCTGTCATTTCCGGTTTCCAAGATGTGGCAGCGATGGGTGAGCCGATCGAGTAGAGCGGTGGTCATCTTGGCATCGCCGAAGACGGTGGCCCACTCGCTGAAG
>Ga0189290_100308_pt1 | contig 12387 bp, 11 predicted proteins | sample UW140minimetaG_FD_130318 | JGI IMG/M metagenome (GOLD analysis project Ga0189290, IMG submission 130318) | Marine microbial communities from the Costa Rica Dome - UW140 mini metaG | ecosystem: Environmental > Aquatic > Marine > Oceanic > Photic zone | place: Costa Rica: the Eastern Pacific...
GGCGGTCCACGACGGTGCCGGAGCAGGTGAGTGTGGCCCCAACGGGCGTGATCGCGGTGAAGCGAGTTGAGAGGGCGCGCATGCGGTCTTGGCCTGCCCAGTTTGTCGCGAGGCGCCCCAGTTGCGCCATGGACAACATGCCGTGGGCAAAGACGTCGTCCATGCCGGCGTTTTTGGCAAAGTCCAGATCGATATGGATCGGGTTGTGATCGCCGGAGGCACCCGCGTAAAGCGCCAATGTGGTCCGGGAAATTGGTCCGAAGGTGAGTTCAGGAAGTGTATCGCCGACTTTGGCATTGGTTGGTGTGACGGTCATGATGTCTCTCCCTCAGCCCAGACGGTGAATGATGCCGCGAGTGGCCTCAACCAAGAGGCCGCGCGTGGGGTGGGTGATGCGGGTGGTGATGTGGGCGATTTCCAGTTTGCCGCCTTTGGCGTCGGTGAAATCTGTCACCTCGTTTTCGACGGTCACCACATCTCCAGCAAACATCGGGTCGTGGTAGGTGTAGGCTTCTGAGCCATGCAGCAGCACGCGCAGGTCGCCGTTGATCAGTTCCAGAATGTCGGGCAAACCTTTGCGCCGCGCGATCTGGTCGGCAAAGGTGCCAACCACCACCACGTAGGTGGCTGGAGCTAGGATGTCTGGGTGGCCTGCGGCCTGTGCGGCCTCGGGGTCGAGGTAGACCGGATCACTTTCGCCGATGGTTTCGGAAAAAAACGCGAGTGGGCCGCGTTCCAGCGTGACCTCAATGGGTGGTGTCACATGACCTTTGGTGGATCGGTTGAAGATGCCCATGTGGATTATGTCACTTGATAGAGGGTCACGACGCAGGCGCCACCGAGGCCGAGGTTATGTTGGAGGGCTGTCTTTGCTCCCTCAACTTGGCGGGCGTCGGCAGTGCCGCGCAGCTGATGGGTTAGTTCGTAACATTGGGCGAGGCCTGTGGCACCCAGCGGGTGGCCTTTGGAGAGCAGGCCACCGGAGGGGTTGGTGACAAACTTACCGCCATAGGTGTTGTCGCCGTCGGCAATGAACTTTTGCGCTGTGCCTTCCGGTGTGAGGCCGAGGCCTTCGTAGGTGATGAGTTCGTTGTGGGCGAAGCAGTCGTGTAACTCGACCACGTCGACATCGTCGATGGAAATGCCGGAGACTTCCTGCACCTGTTTTGCGGCGGCGGCGGTCATATCGTAGCCAACCACTTGCATCATGTCCTGCGCCTCGAAGGTGGAGGCGTAGTCGGTGGTCATGGATTGGGCTTTGATTTTCACGGTGGTATCGATGCCGTGTTTGGCGGCAAAAGCCTCAGAGCAGAGAATGGCCGCGGCCCCGCCGCAGGTGGGCGGGCAGGCCATCAGGCGGGTCATCACGCCGGCCCACATCACCGGGGCGGCCATGACTTCTTCAGTGGTGACCTCTTTGGCAAAGAGCGCAAGGGGGTTGTTGGTGGCGTGGCGAGAGGCCTTGGCGCGGATTTTGGCAAAGTCGGCCAGTTCGGTGCCATATTTCTGCATGTGCGATTTGCCCGCGCCACCAAAATAGCGTAGCGCCAGCGGCACTTCGGCGTGGCCCACAAGTGTGTCGCAGGCATTGTCAAAGTCGTCAAACGGTGTGGGGCGGTCGGTCCAATGGCTGGTCAGCGCGCCACGTTGCATTTGTTCAAAACCCACGGCGAGGACGCAGTCGACCATACCACTTTCGATGGCTTGACGGGCCATGTAGAGCGCGGTGGAGCCAGTGGAGCAGTTGTTATTCACATTGATGATGGGAATGCCGGACATGCCCACATGGTAAAGGGCTTTTTGACCACAGGTACTGTCGCCATAGACGTAGCCAGCATAGGCTTGTTGCACGTCTTTGTAGCTCAGACCGGCATCTTTCAACGCGGCCTGCACGGCGGCGGCGCCCATTTGATCATAGCTGTCTGATGCGCCTGGTTTTGCAAACTTGATCATGCCGACGCCGGCAACAATGGTCTCTGTGCTCATGTGAATATCTCCTCGCTTGCACGAAGTATCGGATTGACGGAGATATCTTGCAAATTCAATATTTGCTTTAGGTATTCTTTGGAGGAATGGATGAACCTGACCAAGCTGCGTTATGTGGTTGCCGTGGATCGTCAAGGCGCGATCTCAGCCGCGGCGCGTGCACTAAATGTCACGCAATCTGCGGTGACAAAGGCGGTCGCCGATGTGGAGCAGGACGTGGGCGCAGCGTTGTTTGAGCGTCATGCGCGGGGCGTGACGGCCACTGCGGAGGGGCGCGGGTTTATTGATCGTGCCGCGCGGATTCTGGCGGATGTAGATCAGCTGGTTGCGGATGTGGATGAAGGGCGGCAGACGCGGGAGCAGGTTTTGCGGATTGGTGTGTCACCCAGCTCCATGGAAGGGCTAATGAGTCGTGCGATCTGGGCTTTGGTAGGCGCGCATCCGGAGGTGCGCATTCATTTGCGAGGAGCCCCGTTTGAGACGGCGGTGCAGTTGTTTCGGCAGGGTGATTTGGATGCATTGATTGGTCCGTCGCGGCCGTTGATGGCGGAGGCCGGGGTGCGTTGTGATCCGCTACCGCCGCTTAACGCGTTGTTTTTTGTTCGGCGCGGGCATCCCCTGGTGGGGCGCCCGGTGACTGGTCAGGACTTGGCCGGTTTGCCATTGATTGTGCCGGAACCAAGCGGCCCGTATGCGGAACCAATCCAGCATTTGGTACAGGCGGGAGAGGTCGACCCGATGCGGCGGCTGCACATCATGCCAAGCTTTACCATGGCCGCAGGTGTCATTGAGCGTAGTGAGGCGGTGGGCGTGGTGGTGGACAGCTATGCCCAGAGTCGCCAGTTTCGAAGCCGCTTTGAGATATTGGAATTCCCACAGCAGACATCTTTGCCAATGGCGGTGGCCTACCGCAGCGGCGGCCAGCGGGGCCGGGCGCTTGGCTGGTTTTTGAAGGCGGTACAGGAGTTTCCGCCGACCTTGGGAGCGGAGATGCCCTAGGGGTTATTCGGCGGCGTCCGGCGCGTTCTGGTCAATGCGTGTTGCGCGCCATAGGGACGGAATTTGCGTGACCAACTCCTCAAACAACCGTGTGTTGCCTTGTTTGGCAGCAGTGTCAGCTTGCGCAAGTATATCGTGCAGTGCGTGGGCGCCAAAGATTGCTGCGGCGCCTGATACGTCATGGCAACGTTTGGCCACATCCTTAAAATCGCGGTAGGGCGCGGTGACGGCAGCGAGCAGGGCATCGCCTTCGTCCAGAAACCGTGCTTGCAGGCGGTTGTAGGTGTCTTGTGGCAGGCCAGCGCGCGGGGCTGGCCCAGCGTCGGGCGCGCTTGATGCGGAGAAACTGTTTTGCAGTATCGTTTGCAAAGACGGGCGGCGGATTGGTTTGGCAAGAAAGGCGCTCATACCGGCGGCAAGAAAGCGGTCGCGGTCTTCTGGCAGAATATTGGCTGAGACAGCGACGATTGGGGTGGCTTTGTTGGGGCCTTCGCCCGCGCGAATTTGTTTGGTGGCCGCGAGGCCGTCCATGATGGGCATGGCGATGTCCATCAGGATCATGTCGAACTGTTTGGCTTGGGCAAGTTGCACACCTTCCGCGCCGTTTGAAGCCAGTGTGACCCAATGGCCTTCGCGTTGCAGCAGCTCCTGTGCCAGCTCTCGGTTGATGTCATTGTCCTCGACCACAAGCATGTGCAGGTGTGCGAGTTCCGGTTCCGGATCGCTGGCCTCTGGGGCAGGTGGTTGCCGCCCGTCTTCCATGGGGAGCCGTACCCAGAAAGTACTGCCGACCTCTGGCGTGCTTTCCACACCAATCTCGCCACCCAGAGCGGTGACAGTGCGCCGCGCAATACCAAGGCCGAGACCTGTGCCACCGGGCACACGGCCCAGCGTCTGGGCGTTGGTGACAAAGTCATCAAACACTTTGGGCAGGCGGTTTTCTGAGATGCCAATCCCTGTATCGCTGACCCTCAGCTCGACTGCGGGATGACCGTTGATGGTTTCAGGCAAGGCTTCGGCTTCAATTGTGATCGTACCGTTGTCTGTGAACTTGATGGCGTTGCCAACGAGGTTGAGCAACACCTGTTCTAGGGCGGCGCGATCCGTGCGCACCCAGACGCGGGGAGGGCCTTCCCAACGCCAGCTGAGCGTGGTGCCATGGCGGTTGGCGGCCGAGAGCTGGCTGTCGACCAGCTCTTGCAGCAAGGAAGACAAGTCTGTGCAAGCGATGTTGGTTTCGAGTTTACCGGCTTCAAAGCGGGTGATGTCGAGAACGGTGTCGACATGGCGCATGAGAACCCGGCCTGAAATTTCCATATTACGCACATAGCGGGTTTGCACAGGGCCAAGTGCGGTGTCGTTGAGCAGGCTGAGGTTGCCGAGGATGCCATTGAGAGGCGTGCGGATTTCGTGGCTCATGACTGCGAGGAATTCGGCCTTGGCACGTTCGCCGGCCAAGGCGCGATCGCGGGTTTCGAGCAGCTCTTTTTCTGCGGCGACGCGGTGGGAAATATCGTGCAAGAAACCAATGAGAATTCTTTCATCATTGTCTTCGGCCATCTCAATGGCAATTTCGATTGGAAAGATTGTGCCGTCAGAACGCTTGGCATCCATGCGCACGCGGCCTTTGCTGGCGGCGTGGCGGTCTTGGCCAGTGAGAATGCGTTCCATGGCGCGGTAGTGTGAATCGCGCAGACCCGGGGGGGCGATCAAGTCCTGAATGTTTTGCCCCCGAATGTCTTCGTAGCGGTAGCCAAAAATGGCCTCGGACGCTTTGTTGAATTCGAGCACTGCCCCGGTACTGTCGACCACCAGCACCCCATCCATCGAAGTGGAGAGTATGGTGCTCATCCGGCGGTTGGCTTGAGATAGGGCGTGACCTTTTTGGCGCGCGACTCGGTTTGCAAAAAGAAGGTTGATCAGTAGACCCAGCACCGCGGCGATGAGCAGAAGCGCAATGGAGGCCAGGCGGTAAAGGGTTTGGGTGATGCGTTGGCGCGCAGCGTCGTTTTCTTTGGCGTAGAGCGAGATGCCGGATAGAGACATGGCGCGCGCATCGTCGCGCAGATGCGCGGATCGTACTGAAAGCAACGGCAACGCCGCAATCAGATCTTCGTCTGGTCTGTCAATAATGAGCACAGCTTCTGCCATGAAATTGTTGACGCGTTGCAGCGCGTTTTCAAATGCCGGTTCGACTGCGAGGCGGCGGTAGGCCGGGGCGGTGGCCATAGAGGTGACACGGCTGTACAGGATGTCAAACCGAAGGCGTAACCTATCCAAATCCGGGTCGGGTGAGAGGCCGGCGGCTTCTAGAGCGCCTGAAAAGTCGCGTGTTTCCAATTCAATCTGTGCCAGAGACCATTCCAGATCGTTTGAGGCTAGCAGTTTAATATTCCGCAGGTTTGTAAAAACTTGGGAGGCGGTGATAAAGGCGAAGATCAGCAGTATTGCTATGCAGGCTGTCAGTATTACACCAAGTATACGCAGGGCTTTGTTTTTGCGCTGAGGTGCATTTGCACCAACGGCAAAGGCTGATGTTGGCAGGCGGCTCACCGATGGGCTCCGTCAAGCAGAGGTTCCTGCCATGCTGTACGAGGTCGATCGGGCGGCCAAAGGTCAGATAAAGTGCGCAGGGTTTGCATGCGCAAAACTCTAATCGACGACTTCGATCCTGTCGAGTTGCCAAACCGCGCGGGAATGTATCTGCGACGTCCGGTATTTGGGATCGGAATCAAAGGGGTAGATTACCCACAAAGGCCCTTTGTCGCGACGGTGCATTGGCTCTCTATTCGTTTCGTAGGCCAAAATTGGTGCATCTGCCTCAAGCGAGTCGACCGGAATTTCGATGGTGTAGTCGTTGATGGCAGAGGCCCGTAGCGTGCTGCCGGAACTCCCCAGAGTTTCCAGCAGCGACGCCAGCGGTACACCCGTGAACATAAGAACCCCGTCGGTCCATATGGTCGTGGTTGAAATGGAGACTGCAGGTAATGCGCGCAGCATCTCCAAATCGTACTGAGCTGTCTCGGCGACGTTTTTTACGTCGATCGTTCCCGATACAGTCAGAATGACATCGCCGGACGGAACGTCCATTGTGTCAGATGCCCAAACTGGGCCTGTGAGTGGTAGCAAAAGCCAAGCGGTCAGCGCGAAAACTGTTTGAATTGTTTTACGCATGCCCTGCCGCCCCGTTATGCTTAACTTTTGTATAGTCCCAAACACGTATTACGCGCATCTGGTCAAGAGGATAAGTGTGCTATACAAAAGGGTAGGTTTGCCGTTAGGTAAGGCCGACTTTTTTGTTAAAATTTTCTGGATCTTGTCTTGGTGGTGGCGAAGAACGTTTACACTTTGACTACATTTTTTGTAACAAGCCGCCCTGAGTTTGGTACTGTTTGGCTAAATTAGGTAGCGACACGCGCACTGAAATACGGCCCCTTGGAGGACCGCTTTGAAAATTCTTATCGCTGACGATCATGAGTTGCTTTTGGATACGGTGACTGCATTTGTCGACGCCACTGGCACAATGGGTGCTGTTGGAGTGTCCAATCTCGATCAGGCGTTGGCGGCGTTGGACAGCAAGGGCCCTTTTGAGCTTGTGTTGCTGGACTACAATATGCCCGGCATGCGGGGTGTCGAAGGCGTAAAGCGGGTTTTGGCGCATCCGTCTTCGCCGCGGGTGGCCTTGATTTCTGGAGAGGCGAGCCGCGAGATTGTGCAAAAAGCGATGGCCGCGGGGGCCTCTGGTTTTGTACCCAAGACGTTGCCTGCGTCCTCTTTGGTCAATGCGATCAAGTTTATGGCGGCGGGGGAGCAGTTTATCCCGGCTGAACTGATGCAGGCGGGTGAAGAAGCTGAACCCCACCCAATTGCAAAAAAACTAACGCGGCGGGAAATGCAGGTGCTTGAAGGGTTGTCTGTGGGCAAGTCCAACAAGGAAATTGCGCGGGATCTGGATTTGTCAGAGCCGACCGTCAAACTTCATGTCAAGAACCTTTACCGTAAGATAGACGCTGGCAACCGCACGCAGGCGGCGTTGATTGCGAAGGAAGCGGGCCTGTTCTGATCGTATAGCTTGTTCCGAGCTCAAAGCCCGGACCATGCTCTTGGCCGGGATTTGAAAAGGCTTAGTGCTCCTTTAAAGAACTAAGGACAATTTTTACGGCATTTACCATTATGTCAGTCTTTCGCTGACGCGGGGGACCTGCGCGGGCTATCAGACCTTTGCCGGGGGGCGTTATTGGGGACTGACTATGCTGCGTCGTATTGCTGCTTTTATGTTGGGGGTGGTGCTATCCGCCCAAGGAGGAACCGCCGCGCCGGAGGCCGAAAAATCTTCATGGGAGATTGGGGGCCGAGAGTATCTAGGTTTTGGCAGTATGTTTGTGAATGATTTGCTGGGCGACGGCAAAGACCGTTGGCGCACAGGGTCTTATGGAACGAGTCGGTTTTGGGGATACGGTTGGAATGGGCAGTTGCCCGCAGCTCCGGGCGATTTGATTGAGTTGCGTATAGGTGGCGAAATTCTCTCACCTGCCAGTCTGACAAAGCATATGCCGATGGACCGTCCTTGGGCTGGAATGTTGAGCGCTGGCTTACACACACAGTTTCAACGCCAATCCACTGAGTTTTCTATGGGGGGCGACGTTATTGCCTTGGGGCCTCAAACCGGGCTTGATCACCTTCAGGGAGCCATTCATGATTTGTTTGGTTTTCCCGGACCTTCCGACGAAGTGCGTGCCAACCAAATTCCCAATAAATGGATGGTTCGGTTTGTTGGCGAGGCTGGACGTGATTTTGAACTTGGTGGCCAAGCCAGCCTGCGTCCTTTTGTGGAGACCCGCTTGGGTGATGAAAACCTGGTACGCGCTGGTGTTGATTTCACTCTGGGGCAGTTTGGCCGAGGCGAGTTGATGTCGCGCGATTGGGTCACGGGCAATCGGTATCGCTCGGGGCCAAATCAGGAAAAGGGCGTAAGCTTTGTTGTCGGCGCCGATGTGGCCAAAGTGTTTAGTAGCGTTTATTTGCCCAAGGATCGTGGTTACGACTTAACCGATTTGCGGACTCGTGTGCGGGCAGGGGTGCATTGGCAAGGCAAGAAGCATCATCTGTTTTACGGTCTGACCTATCTTAGCGAAGAGTTTGAAATGCAGTATGAAGGGCAGGTTGTTGGCGCAATCCGTCTCGATTTTCGCTTCTGAGTTGAGTGAGGTGCTTTTTGCAACACACTGAGCAGCATTGGTTTTTTTGAAACTTCAGTCTAGGCAGCTGCGGATCGCTTTGTTAACCTGTCGTCAATAAAAAAACTACTAGGCAGGTAATCAGGCAATGAAAACGGGCTTTCGTGGCACGTTTGTCATCTCCTGGTCACAGACAGAAATAGATGGTCAGAAGGCCGCACCGTTGCAGGCGCTGGAAACAGGCGTGGTGTGGTCCTGGTCAAGGGATGCCGTTCGTGTGGACGGCCCCAATGGGTTATTGCGTCTGGACCGTGGGGAAGAAGGGGCAAACATCCGCAAGCGTGCGGCGCATATGGTGCGCAAGCTGGTTGGGGCGGCAGTAAACAACCAAACAGACATCCAGAGCCTGGATGCGGTCGATATTGAACTGCCCTTGATGGAGGGCGGTTTTGTGGTGACCGATGGGGCGGAGAGCTACACCGCAACGGTGATTGAAGTGGACGGCAGTGCGCCGCTGCTGATGTTTCTGGACGAGCTTCCACCGAAGAACAAAGACTTATGGGTTGTGCATTCTGCGATGAGCACATTGCAGCGGCCCAAATCAGTACAAGAGGGTAACGGAGTGATTTGTTTTACACCGGGCACGCGGATTGCGACTCCGCAGGGGCCAAAGGTGATTGAAGAGTTGCGCGAAGGCGATCAGGTGCAGACGCGGGACAATGGGGCGCAGCAGATCCAGTGGATTGGATCGCGGCGTATGAGTGGCGCGCGGTTGTTTGCGATGCCAAAGCTGCGACCAATCCGCATTCGCCCCGGCGCGCTGGGGATTGAACGTCCGGATCAGGAGTTGTTGGTCAGCCCAGAGCATCGGATGCTTGTGCGTGGTCATACTGCTCGGGCACTGTTTAACGAAAGTGAAGTTCTGGTGGCGGCGCGGGATCTGGTGAACGGTGGAAACATCAGCGTAGACACCGCGCTTAAAGAGGTCATCTACGTGCACCTGCTGTTGCCGTGTCATGAGGTCATCTGGGCCAATGGGGTGGAAACGGAAAGCTTCCATCCGGCAAATGCGGCGCTAGACGCTTTGCAGGATGACGACCGCGCGCGGCTGTTTGCGCGGCAGCCGGAGCTGGCGCAGAACCCGCACAGCTATGGGCCGCACGCGCGGCGCAATCTGACCGCGAGCGAGGCAGCGATCTTGATGCACGACGCAGCGTAAGCGTCATCGAATATTAAATGAAAACCCCGCCGAACTGGCGGGGTTTTTTGTTCAGCTGGAGAGGTCTTCCGCCAACATGAAGGCGTTGTCGTCCGGATCATAGAAGGTCGCCAGTTTGACCATTTCCGGGATCACTTGCGTGGGGCCGTCAAATTTCACGTCTGCGGCCTCAAGCGCGCGGCGGGCGGTGTCGATGTCGTCGACACCAAACACTGGCACGCAATTGCCTGGTTTGGGCTCAGATTGCTCGCCCAAGCCAAGGATCACACCCTCGGTCTTGGTTTCAAGTTCGCTCCAGCCGGCTTCGTCAATGTGGTAGCGCAGCTCAAAACCCAGCTTCTCTTTGAACCAGGCGGCGCTGGCGTGGCGATCACTCACAGAAATTGAGAGCGTGATGATGTTGGTCAATGCGGCAAGAGCCATGATGCGGTTCTTAGTGGTTGCTGATTTCATAAAATGTAGTTACTATACTTTATGGACATTAAGTTGCTTGTCAAGATCACCTCTCGGGCCTGGGCGCTCGACATTCTCGCGCAGATGCATCGCGGCGTGCCGGGGCGGCAGGCGACGTTGATTGCGGCCACTGGGGCAGGGCGCACGGCCTTTGGGGCCAGTTTGGCACATCTGATGGACCTGGGCGTTATGATGCGCAATCCGGGCCACGGGCATCCGTTGCGGCCGGAGTTTGTTTTGACAGACTTGGGTGTGGTGGCGGCGGCAAAGGCCGATGAGATTCTGCAGGCGGCGGAGGAGAGCGACACCAAGCTGTTGCGCAAAAGTTGGACCGTGCCGGTGTTGGCGCTGGCCGCGCGGCCACAGCGGTTTTCCGGTTTCAAGGCTGGTTTGGGCGCGATCACGGATCGGGCGCTCTCCACTTCATTGCAAAAGCTGGAAGCCCAAGAGTGGGTCGCGCGGGAGATTGATCTGTCCGAACGGGTGCCGTTCCCGACCTATCAGGCGGTAAATGCAGGAGCGCGGATCAGTCAGGTGATTGGGGTGGCGGGGTAGGATCCCGGTATCAGCGGTTCCCGGAAGAAAATGTTGTCTGTCGATTGAGAGGTAGTGTCGTCGCCTATGGCCGCTGCGCGAACGAAGCTAACTTTTGCGCTTCATCTGGAGTGTCCAGTTTGTTCGAGAGCCTTGGGTTTCGTGCGTTGCTGTTGGATTTTAGCCATGGCACAACATGGTCAACAATCGGCAGTTGAACTTAGGCACTCGCCTAGTCTCGCTCAACATTTGTTTGGAAGTTGATATGCATTTTACGAAAGCGCTTGGACTGGCTTCCATCGTTGTCGCAGTACTACAGACTCCGCAATTTGCTCAGGCTCAACATGCTTGCATCGCCAACTATAGTACCGACGGAAGACTAGTTAGCTCTGCACAGGAGGAAGAGGTTCTTGGCAACCTATCCGACACATTAGCCGATATTCTGCGCACCCAAATCGAAGATTCGCTCAACGGCAGGGCATGGCGTGCGCCATTCGCCCAAGCCCGTTATGACGATATGCTGTGGACGTTGTCTTTCCTTGAGCGGGAACTGGGTGCGGCGTTTAAATCGCAAATGCAAGCCGCCGTTATTGCGCAGTTTATGAGCCCTGTTAGCCTTCATGAGACGATGGAGCCAATCGAGGAGCTTATTTTGGAAGACCCTAAAAGGTATGAGGCTTTGCTTACTCGTCATGTGGGTGCGTTTAGGTACTGGCAGCAGTTCGGCCTCTGCATCGAAAACTCTCCTTATCGGTTTTACCGGGGACTCTTTCAGAGGGCTGCTTTAGAATCAGTCGGCGGGTCTTCGACTGATTTTTACCGAATACTGTCTGAAGCAGAGTCAGTTGTCCCATTACGAAACTTGGGCGGCCAAAACCTGATTGTTCGGCAGAGCTATCTCCCTGACCGAACAAGGCCCCTTGTTCGGTTTGTTCTTCCTCCCTGCGGGACGGATAGTGAAATGCGTAACATTGCTTTCGAATACGATTTGGATGCGGAAGTGTGGGTTGATATCGAAGCCCCGGTGGCAATCCGGAGTTGGTTCTCAGATTGGAATGATATTGACATGGAGGCAGACAGACGCGGGTTTCAGCCAACAAATCCAAAACAATATGCATCAGCTCAATCTGATCTGATCGGACGTTTCGAAGAATTGCAAGTGCTTTGGGGGAGGCCTATAGAGTTCCCAAAAAATCTGGATCTTAGTTGTCCCTAACATTCCACAAAGCAGACACTGATGCTCTTTGCAGCATTCTGCACTTTGGGCTCAAAGCAGACACACTCCACTCCCCGCTTGACTCCCCCAGAATCCCCCGTATAAGCGCGGCTTCATTGGTGTTGGTGGCCCTCGCAAGAGGATGCCTGTCATGTCGGCAAAATCCGGCAAGAGGACAACGCCCTTCGAAACCTGAACGAAGGAGATCAGCAGATGACAAAAAGAACTGCTGCCAAGTACAAAATTGACCGCCGGATGGGCGAAAACATCTGGGGTCGTCCAAAATCCCCAGTCAACCGTCGTGACTATGGCCCAGGCCAGCACGGTCAGCGCCGCAAGGGCAAATTGTCCGACTTCGGTACTCAGCTGCGTGCCAAGCAGAAGCTGAAAGGCTACTACGGCGACATGACCGAGAAAATGTTCCGCCGCATCTATGCGGAAGCGGAGCGTGTTAAAGGCGACACCGGTGAAAACCTGATCGGCCTGCTGGAGCGCCGTCTGGACGCGGTTGTATACCGCGCCAAGTTTGTGGCCACCGTGTTTGCTGCCCGTCAGTTTGTGAACCACGGCCACGTTCTGGTGAACGGCAAGCGCGTGAACATCGCGTCTTACCGCGTCAAAGAAGGCGACGTGATCGAAGTGCGTGAGAAGTCCAAGCAGCTCGCAGTTCTGCTGGAAGCCACCCAGCTTCCCGAGCGCGACGTGCCTGACTACATCGACGCCGACCACAACAAAATGACCGCAACCTTCGTGCGCACCCCAGGCCTGTCCGACGTGCCATACCCGGTTGTTATGGAACCAAA
>Ga0189290_100309_pt1 | contig 11962 bp, 11 predicted proteins | sample UW140minimetaG_FD_130318 | JGI IMG/M metagenome (GOLD analysis project Ga0189290, IMG submission 130318) | Marine microbial communities from the Costa Rica Dome - UW140 mini metaG | ecosystem: Environmental > Aquatic > Marine > Oceanic > Photic zone | place: Costa Rica: the Eastern Pacific...
CGCCGCGCTCGTGCTGGCGGTAGTGGCGGGTGACGGTGCAGTGGGCAGCTTCCGCTTCCACCGTCTTGCCGTCCGGCGTCATCAGCACCGAGGTCATCAGGCCGAGCGAGCCGAAGCCCTGGGCCACGGTGTCGGACTGCACGTCGCCGTCGTAGTTCTTGCAGGCCCAGACATAGCCGCCCGACCATTTCAGGTTGGAGGCCACCATGTCGTCGATCAGGCGGTGCTCGTAGGTGATCTTGGCGGCCTTGAACTTGTCCTCGAACTCGGCCTCGTACACCTCTTGGAAGATGTCCTTGAAGCGGCCGTCATAGACCTTGAGGATGGTGTTCTTGGTCGACAGATAGACCGGATAGCCGCGCTGCAGGCCGTAGTTCAGCGAGGCGCGGGCGAAGTCGCGGATCGACTCGTCGAGATTGTACATGGCCATGGCGATGCCGGCGGCCGGGGCGTCGAACACCTCGTGCTCGATGGTCTCGCCGTCTTCGCCGACGAACTTGATCGACAGCTTGCCCTTGCCGGGGAACTTGAAGTCGGTGGCGCGGTACTGGTCGCCATAGGCATGGCGGCCGACGATCACCGGCTGGGTCCAGCCGGGCACCAGGCGTGGCACGTTCTTGGCGATGATCGGCTCGCGGAAGATGACGCCGCCAAGGATGTTGCGGATCGTGCCGTTGGGCGAACGCCACATCTTCTTCAGGCCGAATTCGGCGACGCGGTCCTCGTCCGGGGTGATCGTCGCACATTTGACGCCGACGCCGTGCTTCTTGATGGCGTTGGCCGCATCCACCGTCACCTGGTCGTCGGTGGCGTCGCGGTTTTCCATGCCGAGGTCGTAATATTCAAGGTCGATGTCGAGATAGGGGTGGATCAGCTTGTCCTTGATGAACTGCCAGATGATCCGGGTCATCTCGTCGCCATCGAGTTCCACGACCGGATTGTCGACCTTGATCTTCGCCATCTCTGTCTTCCCCTGAAGCAATGAAAACGCGGCCCTGAACGGCCGCATGGATGCAGGACGCGGTGCCACGCCCGAAACTCACGGCGCCCTATAACACCCGTATCCGTGGACGCAAAGCATGGGCGGCGCCGCTCGCCGCTGGCGGGCCGGTGCGGCCCGCCACCAACCGCACAGGAGTTTGCGCATGACAGCATCGGTGGTGGCGGAGGCGCCCTGCGGCCGGGTGCGGGGCAACCGCATCGGCGGCATCGCGTGCTTTCTCAGCATTCCCTATGCCGCGCCGCCGGTCGGACGCCTGCGCTTTGCCGCGCCGAGGCCTGCCGCGCCGTTCAAAGCGACCTTCGACGCCGATGCCTACGGGCCGGCAGCGCCCCAGCGCCGCGCCCTGGCCGAACCCTTCGCCACCTTTGCCGGGCTGAAGCGGACCTTCAGCGAGGACTGTCTCAACCTGCATGTCTGGACGCCCGACACGCGCGGGTCGCGGCCGGTCCTCGTCTTCATCCATGGCGGCGGCTTCATCATCGGCTCGGGATCGCAATATCCGGGCGCCGATCTTGCCCGGCGCGGCGATGCCGTGGTGGTGACGCTGAACTACCGGCTCGGCGTCTTCGGCTTCAACGGCTTTGCCGAACTGTTTCCCGGCGACGCGCGCTTTGCCGCCAATGCCGGCCTGCTCGACCAGCGGCTGGCGCTCGCCTGGGTGCACGACAACATCGCGGCCTTCGGCGGCGACCCCGACCGGGTGACGATCGCCGGCGAATCCGCCGGGGCGGCCTCCGTCGCCTTTCACATGGCGGCGCCGGGATCGCATGGGCTGTTCTCGCGGGCGATCATGCAGTCGGGCGGGCTCAACCTGTTCTATCCGCGCCAGCAGGCGATGGAGATCGGCGAGCGCACGCTGGCGGTTCTCGGGGCAGAGGCCGATCGCGAACGTCTGTTCCGGCTGGCGCCCCGGGCCTTCGGTCTCGCGGCGCGCAAGGTCACGGCGGAATTTCCCGGCATTCCCTCGCGGCCGCATTTCGACTGCGGCGAACTGCCGGACGGCCCGCTGCCCGCGCTCTACCGCGCCATGAAGCCGGTGCCGCTCTTGATCGGCACCAATCGCGACGAGTTCTCCTTCTTCAGCGAGCTGCCGATCTTCAAGATCGATAGCGACAAGCCGTCCCTGACCCGGTGGGTGGCCGAGACCGCGGGGGAGGCGGCGGCCGAGAGGATCGGCGCGCTCTATCCGGCCGGCCGGGCCGGGCGCATCGCCTTCGGCACGGATCTCCTCTTCCGCATGGCGGCGATCCACATGGCCGACAGCCAGTCGCAGCGTGCGCCCACCTACATGTACCGGCTGGACTGGGAGGCGAAGGGGCTCCTGTCGCGGCTCGGAGCGACCCATTCGGTCGACCTGCCGCTGCTGTTCGAGGATTTCCTGAAGCCGTTCCGCAGCGTCTATCTCGGCGTGCTGCCGGATCCCGCGCGCCAGCAACTGGCGATACGGATGCGCGAGCGCTGGATGGCCTTCGTCAATGGCGGCCCGCCGGGCGACGACTGGCCGGCCTACCGGAGCGAGACCCGCGAGACGCTGGTCCTGTCGGCGCGCCGCGATCGCGTCGAGGCCGATCCCGATCCGCTGCGCCGCATCGCCTGGGAGGGGGTGGACGGCGCGACGCCGTGAGGAGGAACCAGCGCGGCTGGGGATGCTCTTGCGCCCCGCTTGGCGTGGCGGGCGTGGCGCGGTATCAGCGAGCCGAACAGAGGATGTCGCCAGCGTGCCCGAGAACCAGTCGCCCAACAAGAAGCCCGAGGCCGGGCCTGCCATCGTGCTCGTGGAGCCCCAGCTCGGTGAGAATATCGGCATGGTGGCGCGGGCGATGGCCAATTTCGGCCTGTCCGACCTGCGCCTCGTCAGCCCGCGCGACGGCTGGCCGAACGAGCGGGCGGTGGCGGCGGCCTCGCGCGCCGACCACGTCATCGAGGCGGCGCGGCTGTATGACAGCGTCGAGGCGGCGGTGGCCGACCTCACCTTCGTCTATGCGACGACGGCGCGCGCGCGCGACAGCTTCAAGCCGGTGCGCGAGCCGGAGACGGCCGCCGCCAATCTGCGGGCGCGGATCGGCGCCGGCCAGTCGGCGGGCATCCTGTTCGGACGCGAGCGCTTCGGCCTGTCCAACGAGGAAGTGGGCCTTGCCGACGAGATCGTGACGTTCCCGGTCGATCCGGATTTCGCCTCGCTGAACATCGCACAGGCCGTCCTCCTGATGAGCTATGCCTGGCGCATGGCCGGCTCGGCGGATGTCTCGAAGCCGCGCTTCTCTGCCCCCGAGGTGCCGCCGGCGCGCAAGGAGGATCTGCACAGGTTGCTGGAGCATCTGGAGACCTCGCTCGACCGCAACGGCTATTTCTATCCCGAGCACAAGCGCGAGGCGCTGGCCCAGAAGCTGCGTACCATGCTGACCAAGGCCGGCTTCTCCGAGCCGGAGGTGCGCACCATGCGCGGCGTCATCCGCTCCTTCGACTACGTCATCGCCAAGGGCGGCCTCGCACCGGCCGACAAGGCCGAGGGCGGGCACGCCGGTGACGACGCGCCGGGGGACGCCGACCCGGCGCCGGACGGGACCGGAAAGCCGGCCCTGTGAACGCCCCGATCCTCGTCTTCGATTCGGGCATTGGCGGGCTGACCGTGCTGCGCGAATTGCGGACGGCGATGCCCGACCGGCGTTTCATCTATGTGGCCGACGATGCGGGCTTTCCCTATGGCGACTGGGAGGAGGAGCCGCTGGTGGCGCGCATTCTCGACCTGTTCGCCGAGCTCATCGACATCTACGAACCGAGCCTTGCGGTCATCGCCTGCAACACCGCCTCGACGCTGGTGCTGCCGCAATTGCGCGCCCGTTTCGCCATTCCCTTCGTCGGCACGGTGCCGGCCATCAAGCCGGCTACCGAGCGCACCCGGTCGGGCCTCGTCAGTGTTCTGGCGACGCCCGGCACGGTCCGCCGCGTCTATACGCGCGATCTCGTCGAGGCCTTCGCAACCCATTGCGAGGTGCGGCTGGTGGGGTCGCCGGAGCTGGCCCGGCTGGCCGAACGCTCGCTCCTCGACAGCGAGGCGAGCGGCGGCCAGGAACTCGATGACGCAATGGCGGCGGAGATCGCCCCGTGCTTCGTCGAGGCTGGCGGCCGGCGGACCGACATCGTCGTTCTCGCCTGCACCCATTATCCGCTGATCGCCAATCATTTCCGCAGGCTGGCGCCATGGCCGGTGGACTGGCTCGATCCGGCCGAGGCGATCGCCCGGCGGGCGCGCTCGCTGTGCAAGCCGGGCACGGGCGAACTCCCCGAAGGCTTCGACCGCGCCCATTTCACCGGTGGCGCACCCGGCTACCAGATGCGCCGGCTGGTGCGCGGTTTCGGTCTCGAAGTGGCGGACGGCGCCGCCTAGCCCGCCGCCCGCTCGGCGAAGCGCGCCAGCAGCAGATCCTCTTCGGCCCGGCGCAGATCGTCCTCGGCGTCCCAGAGATCGTCGCGCAGCCGCCGCAGTTCGCGCCGCTTGCCGCGCTCCACCTTCTCGTCGTCCAGCGTGTCGATCTCGTCGCGCAGGCGCTCGATGCGTCCCCGCAGGTCGTCGACCCGTCGGTCGGCGTCATGGACGCGCTTGTGGGCGCGGTAGGGTTCCTCGAAGCGGGCCTTGAGGTCGAGCGGACAGGAATTCTGGTAGCTGCCGCCCCGCGCCCCGATCCGCGCGCCGTTTTCCGACGTGCAGAAACTCGCGATGCCGGCGTCCCAGCCGCTGCGCCAGGCGGACAGGTCGGGTTCGATCCCGTGCTTGCTGCAGGCGGCCTGGTGCTGCGCGACGAAATTGACCGGCCGGCCATTGGCCCCGTCCGATTCGCCGAGGGTGCGCCAGTCGCTCGTGACGCACTCCTCTTCCGACAATGTGGCGCAGGCACTGAGCAGCACACCCGCGCTCAGCACCAGCGGCAAGACCATCATCCGTCGCACCATCCCGTCCCCCTTCCGTATCGGCAGGTTTCAACGGGTGGCATCGCCGGGGGCAAAGATCAAGCTGCGCTATCTCTCCAAAACGGCCTGCGGGGAACGAGCCGGGACAAGCGGCGTTGCAGTGACCGACACCCGTACAAGAGGACCAGACCCCATGGACATCATCCGCATCATTCTCGCGATCATCCTGCCGCCGGTCGGCGTGTTCATGCAGGTCGGCTTCGGCAAGCACTTCTGGATCAACATCATCCTGACGCTGTTCGGCTACATCCCCGGCATCATCCATGCGATCTGGGTGATCGCCAAATACTGATCCGCCGGGCGGCCCGGTTGACAGTTCCAGGTCGCTTCCGTATGGAACAGCCCAGCCGGTTGGACCCGTTCCAGCCGGTTTTTGACGTGTCCCGTGGACGGCATCGCCTCGTGCCAATGTCGTCCTGTCAGTCCGCAACAGCGGGCAGAGGAGGGCGCGTTTCCTCAGAAGGCCCTCGGATTGTCTGCGGGGCCTCGTTTTGTTGAAGGAAATGCGATGAGCAAGCGCGCATCAGCGAAGTACAAAATCGATCGCCGCATGGGCGAGAACATCTGGGGTCGTCCCAAGTCCCCGGTGAACCGGCGCCAGTACGGCCCGGGCCAGCATGGCCAGCGCCGCAAGGGCAAGGTTTCCGACTTCGGCGTGCAGCTGCGCGCCAAGCAGAAGCTCAAGGGCTATTACGGCGACGTCTCCGAGAAGCAGTTCCGCAAGATCTACGAAGAGGCCGCGCGCCGTAAGGGCGACACCTCGGAGAACCTGATCGGTCTGCTCGAGAGCCGTCTCGACGCCGTCGTGTATCGTGCGAAATTCGTGCCGACGATCTTCGCGGCCCGTCAGTTCGTCAATCACGGCCATGTCAACGTCAACGGCGTGCGCACGAACATCCAGTCCTACGTCTGCAAGCCGGGCGATGTGATCGAGGTTCGTCAGAAGTCCAAGCAGCTGACGATCATCCTCGAGGCCGTGCAGCTCGCCGAGCGCGACGTGCCGGAATACATCGAGGTCGATCACCAGAAGATGGTCGCGACCTACCAGCGCGTTCCGGGTCTGCACGATGTGCCGTACCCGGTGCAGATGGAACCGAACCTCGTGGTCGAGTTCTATTCGCGCTGATTTCTCGGTGCATGCGATTTCTGCGAAAGGCCGTCCTCTGGGCGGCCTTTTGTTTTGGGCGGTCTGCGGCTAGACGAGGCCCGTGACGACGGAGGCGGGGATGCTCGATCTGGAGACCGCGCGCGCAGCGGGCGCGCAGGACGACGACGCGGTAGCGCCGGCTGCCGAGGATGGCGCCGGCTCAGCGCATCCGCTGTTTCGCGACTGCCCGTCGTCAGTGACCTTCAAGAAGCTGCGCAAGCGGCTGCTGCGCGAGATGCGCGAGACCATCGAGGCGCATGCCATGGCCCGGCCGGGCGCGCGCTGGCTGGTCGGCCTGTCCGGCGGCAAGGATTCCTACGCGCTGCTGGCGCTCCTGTCGGACCTGAAATATCGTGGCCTGCTGCCGGTCGATCTCCTCGCCTGCAATCTCGACCAGGGGCAGCCGAACTTCCCCAAGCACGTTCTGCCGGATTTCCTGACCCGTTACGACATTCCGCACCGGATCGAATATCGCGACACCTATTCGGTCGTTACCGAGAAGGTGCCGTCGAACGCCACCTATTGCGCGCTGTGCTCGCGCTTGCGGCGGGGCAATCTCTACCGCATTGCGCGTGAGGAGGGCTGCGAGGCGCTGGTGCTCGGCCACCATGCCGACGACTGTCTCGAGACCTTCTTCATGAACCTCTTCCATGGCGGGCGGCTGTCGGCGATGCCCGCCAAGCTCATCAATGACGAGGGCGACCTGATGGTGCTGCGGCCGCTGATCCGGTCGGTGGAGGAGGACATCGCCAGGTTCTCGGCGGCGATGGAATTTCCGATCATCCCCTGCGATCTCTGCGGCAGCCAGGACGGGCTGCAGCGCAACGTGACCAAGCAGATGATCGCCGATCTCGAGCGCCGCTTCCCGGGCCGCAAGCAGGTGATGCTGCGGGCGCTGGCCAATGTGCGGCCCGGCCATCTCCTCGATCCGTCGCTGTTCGACTTCGCCGGACTGGCGCCCGCTTCCCCCACGACCTGACCCTCAGCCGAAGGCCTCTGCCATGACCGCACCCATCGATATCGACCGTCTGGCCCATATCCTGCGCGAGGCGGCGACCGCCGAGATCATGCCGCGCTTCCGCAATCTGTCGGAGGCCGACATCCGGCAGAAGACCTCGGCGACCGATCTCGTCACCGAGGCCGACGAGGCGGCGGAACGGTGGATCGCCCGCGAATGCCGGTCGCTGGCGCCCGACGCCCTGTTCATCGGCGAGGAATCGGTGGCCGCCGACCCGGCGCTGCTGGATCGCCTCGACGACGCCGAACTGGCGATCGTGGTGGACCCGGTCGACGGCACGGCGAATTTCGCCGCCGGACTGCCGCTGTTCGCGGTGATGGCGGCGGTGGTGCTGCGCGGCGAGACCGTCGGCGGCATCATCTACGATCCGGTGGGCGACGACGTCATGATCGCCGAGAAGGGCGCGGGTGCGATCCAGCGCACGCGTTCGGGGGAAACGCGGCGGCTGACGACCGCCGCGCCACTGCCGCTCGCCGAGACCATCGGCTGCATCAGTACCACCTATTTCGCGCCGGCGGAAAAGACCGCGGTGCTGCCGCGGCTCGCCGGGGTGAAGATCACCGGAAACTATCGCTGCGCCGGCCACGAATACCGGCTGCTGGCCTCCGGCGGCTCGCATTTCAGCGTCTATTCCAAACTGATGCCCTGGGATCATCTCGCCGGCTGCCTGCTGGTCGCGGAGGCCGGCGGCCATGTCGGCAAGCCCGACGGCTCGCCCTATACGCCGCGCGACAAGGAAGGCGTGGTCATTGCCGCCTGCGACGCCAGCGTCTGGACCGCCGCGCGCGACGGCCTGCTGCCCCGATAGGCGGCTGCGCGCGCAGGAGGTCCGGGTCGGCCTGCCGCGTCTGCCGGACCCGCTATTCGGCGCCGGTGCTCGTCGCGGTGCCGGCGGCCGGCGTGTCGTATTTGGCGTCGAAGAGCCGCCCCTCGGCCAGCACCACGCAGATCAGCGACGAGACCGACAGGATGATGAAGCCGACCAGCATCGGCAGCACCGTGCCGTCGTAGAAATAGCCGATCGCCGCGCCGAACAGGCCGCCGCCGAAGGTCTGCATGAAGCCCAGTACCGAGGAGGCGGTGCCGGCGACGTGGCCGAGCGGGTCCATGGCCAGCGCGTTGAAGTTCGTGCCGATGAAGCCGAACAGGCAGAAATTCAGTGTCATGATCGGCACGAAGAACCACAGCGGCGCCGCGCCGCCCATGGCGTAGGCAACGACGAGATGCAGCGCGGCCAGCGACATGAAGCCGATCAGCGCGCCATGGGACAGGCGCCGCATGCCGAGCTTCTCGACCAGCTTCGAGTTGAGGAACGAGGCGGCCGACATGAAGACGGCGGTCGCCGAGAAGACGACGGTGAAGATCGGCCCGAGGCCGTAGAGGCCGGTATAGATCTGCTCGGCCTGGTTGATGAAGCCGAACAGGACGCCGAAGATCAGCGCCGTGGAGACCGTGTAGCCGAAGGCGACGCGGTTGGTCAGCACGATGCGGAAGGCCTCGACGATGCGCTTGCCGGTAAGTTCGCGCCGGTCGTTCGGATGTAGGGTTTCCGGCAGGCGCAGGGTTGCCCAGACCGTGACGAAGGCGCCGAAGATGGCGATCGCCACGAAGATCTCGCGCCACGAGCCGAACAGCATGATCGCCTGGCCGATATTGGGGGCGATCACCGGGATCGCCATGAACACCATCATCACCAGCGACATGACGCTGGCCATGCGGCGGCCGCCGAAGCAGTCGCGCACCACCGAGATGGCGATGACCCGGGTGGCGGCCGCGCCGATGCCCTGCAAGGCGCGCAGCGCCAGCAGGATGCCGAAGGTGGGCGAGAAGATCGCCGCGATCGAGGCGAGGATGTAGACCGCGAGGCCGAAGAACAGGATCGGCCGGCGGCCGAACCGGTCGGACAGGGTGCCGTAGAGGATCTGCGCGCCGCCGAAGCCGAGGATGTAGGCGGTGATCACGAACTGTCGCTGGTTGGCGTCGTCGACGCCGAGGGCCGCGCCCATTTCCTGCAGCGAGGGGATGAAGATGTCGATCGCCGCCGCGTTGAGCGCCATCAGGCAGGCGACCATGGTGACGAGTTCCCAATAGGGAACCCCGCGCGTTTCGGCGTTGGGGGACGCGTTGGACATCATCAGCCTCGTGGGATCGATCCGCGCAGATGTATTTCGCACTGCACAAAATCGCAAGCATGACTTAGCAATTCGGCGGCCTGAAGCGGGCGACGCTGTGTCAACCGAAAGCGGCCCGCACGCTCAAGAACGCACGGGCCGCGGATCGGGATATGGGGTAGGCGCGCGGGATGTCCCGCGGCGCGCCGAAGGGTCAGCCTGCGGCGGGCGCCGGTGCGGTGGTGGCGATGCCCTTGTCAACCAGGAAGGTCTGCAGCTCCCCGGCCTGGAACATCTCGCGGATGATGTCGCAGCCGCCGACGAACTCACCCTTCACGTAGAGCTGCGGGATCGTTGGCCATTCGCTGTAGGTCTTGATGCCCTGGCGCAGTTCGTCGGTGGAGAGGACGTTCACGCCTTTGTACTCGAGGCCGAGATAGTCGAGGATCTGCACGACCTGGCCGGAAAAGCCGCACTGCGGGAAGGCCGGCGTGCCCTTCATGAAGACCACGACGTCGTTGGTCTTTACTTCGTTGTCGATCCATTCGTTGATGGCGGTCATGGATGCGGTCCTTTGCTCAGGGTTCGCGGACACTGGTGCAGCGGCCTTCAGCGCTTCTGCCGTGCGTCCATTTCAATCGCCTCGCCCGTCGAAAGCAAGGTGTCGGTCAGGCGGCCGGTCGGACCGGCACGCCAGCGCGCGGGCAACCCGCGCAGGTCTCGTCCTGCATCGTGCGGCCATGTCATCCGTCGTCAGACGGCCAGCGCGGCACGGTGCGAAATCATGGGCGACGGGAACCCCCGTCCTCGTCACCCCGACATATTACTTCGGTGCGCTGGTTTGTAGGGCCAGGGCGTGCAGTTCGCCGCCCATGTTGCCCCGCAGCGCCTGGTAGACCATCTGATGCTGCTGGACGCGCGACTTGCCGCGAAAGCTCTCCGAGACGATCTCGGCGGCGTAATGGTCGCCGTCGCCCGCCAGATCGCGGATCGTCACGTCGGCATCGGGGATGGCGTCCTTGATCATCGTCTCGATGTCGCGGGCGTTCATGGGCATGTGCTGGATCTCCTTCGGCCGGGTCCGGAATCGCGACCGGGCCTGATGATAGGTATCGCCCGGTCCGCGATCAATCGGGCAGACCGGGGAGGGGCCTTCGCTCAGGCAGCGGCGGCCGGCTCGACGATCTCGCCGGACATGTAGGCGGGGAACCAGGTCTCATGAGCGATCGTCAGCTCTTCCACCGTCACGTCGAGTCGCCCGGCGACCACCAGCCGGTCGCCCTCGACGGTGCCGAGGCGGCGGACCGGCACGCCCGCTGCGGCCGCTTCAGCTTCCACCGCGGCGACGTCCCCGGCCTTCAGCGCGACGACGTAGCGGGCCTGATCCTCGCCGAACAGGCGGGCGTGGTCGGAGCCGTCGCCGGCATCGACGCTGGCGCCGCGACCGGAGGCCATGCACATCTCGGCCAGCGCGATGGCGAGGCCGCCGTCGGAGAGGTCGTGGCAGGCGGCGACGCGGCCGTCGCGGATCAGGCCGCGCACGAAGTCGCCATGGCGCTTCTCGGCGGCCAGATCGACCGGCGGCGGGGAACCGGCCTCGCGACCGTCGATCTCACGTAGATAGACGGTTGCGCCCAGATGCGTGCCGTCGGCACCGATCAGCACCAGCGTCTCGCCGTCCTGCATGCCGCCGATCGTGGCGGTGCGACTGCGGTCCTCGATCAGGCCGACGCCGCCGATGGTCGGGGTCGGCAGGATCGCCTGGCCGTGGGTCTCGTTGTAGAGCGAGACATTGCCCGAGACGATCGGGAAGGCGAGGGCCTCGCAGGCCGCGCCGATGCCCTCGACCGCCTTGACGAACTGGCCCATCAGCTCCGGCTTTTCGGGATTGCCGAAGTTGAGATTGTCGGTGGAGGCCAGCGGCTCGGCGCCGACGGCGGTCAGGTTGCGCCAGCATTCGGCGACCGCCTGCATGCCGCCCTGCAGCGGGTCGGCCTCGCAATAGCGCGGGGTGACGTCGGAGGAGAAGGCCAGCGCCTTGGTCGGATGGCCGTCGACGCGCACGACGCCGGCGTCGCCGCCCGGCCGCTGCAGCGAATTGCCCTGGATCAGCGTGTCGTACTGCTCGAACACCCAGCGGCGCGAGCACAGGTCCGGCGAGCCAAGCAGCTTGATGAGCGCGGCGCCGTAATCGGCAGGCTCGGCGATGTCGGAGGCGGCGATCGGTGCGGCCGGCACCGGCTCGATCCACGGCCGGTCGTATTCCGGCGCCTCGTCGCCCAGTTCCTTGATCGGCAGATTGCCGACCTCGCGGCCCTCCCACATGATGCGGAAGCGCAGATCGTCGGTGGTGCGGCCGACAACGGCGAAGTCGAGGCCCCATTTGACGAAGATCGCCTCGGCCTCGTCGCGCTTGTCGGGACGCAGCACCATGAGCATGCGCTCCTGGCTCTCCGACAGCATCATCTCGTAGGCGCTCATCTTCGCCTCGCGGACCGGCACCTGGTCGAGGTCCAGCTCGATGCCGAGGTCGCCCTTGGCGCCCATCTCGACGGCCGAGCAGGTCAGGCCCGCCGCGCCCATGTCCTGGATGGCGATGACGGCGCCGGTCTGCATGAGCTCGAGGCAGGCTTCCAGGAGGCACTTCTCGGTGAAGGGGTCGCCGACCTGCACGGTCGGGCGCTTCTCCTCGATGGTGTCGTCGAACTCGGCCG
>Ga0189290_100310_pt1 | contig 11909 bp, 10 predicted proteins | sample UW140minimetaG_FD_130318 | JGI IMG/M metagenome (GOLD analysis project Ga0189290, IMG submission 130318) | Marine microbial communities from the Costa Rica Dome - UW140 mini metaG | ecosystem: Environmental > Aquatic > Marine > Oceanic > Photic zone | place: Costa Rica: the Eastern Pacific...
ATCGGAAAGGAAACCGACACGAAGCTCCAGGCAAACAATCCGCCGCCCACGCTTCTCTTTCTTCTCAATCTTCAGTTTTCAAAGATCACGCCAACGAACAAACGATGGCGGCGGGTCGGCCGGGATTTCCATCCCCTGGACCCTGTCGAAGACCAGCCGTTACCGGCGAACTCTTCTGGATGTCTGCGGCGGGGCCAAAACCAGAGCGAACCGAAGGGCTCGCCGGCGGCGCCCTCGCCGTCGATGAGTGGCTTATAGGCCCTCCCCGCTTTCGAAGTCAACACGGCTTTTTGGAAAAAACGACGGAAGCGAACTTTTTCCGAAACAGGCCGGATCGCCTGCCCTGCAGGCTTCCCCTGCGTCATCCCAGATTCACAAAGCGTCCCGGCGTGTGGAAGCCCGCAGCGCACGGGGGTCGCCCCACGGAGCCCTGCAGGCGCCATCCCCATATGGTCGCGGTTATCCCCACCTAGGAGGGAGACAACGTGCGGCGCGGTCGCGGGCTGTCGGCGTTTGCCGGACACTGGGCCCGGCGTCCGGGATTTTCCTTTCGCGCTGTTTGGTATTAGGCCGGAACGACAGGCCTGAAGAGGCGCGACGGGGATGGCACAAGGACAGGCAGATGGGCGACAGGACCGAGGCGAACCCGCCGGGCCGTTACGAACGCATCCTGCGTGACGCCGGTGTCCGCATCACCCGGCCGCGGCGGATCATCCTGACGATTCTCGCCGATGGCGGCGACCATCCCGACGCCCTGGAGATCTTCCGGCGCACCGCCGCGATCGATCCGACCATCTCGCTCTCCACCGTCTACCGCACCATGAAGCTCCTGGAAGAGAAGGGGGCGATCCAGCGCCATGTCTTCGAGGGCGGTCCGTCGCGATTCGAGCGCGCCGACGGCGATCATCACGACCACCTCATCGACATCGAATCGGGCGAGGTCGTCGAGTTCCGCTCCGACCGCATCGAGAAGCTGCAGGAAGAGATCGCCCGGGAGCTTGGCTACGAGATCGTCTCGCACCGGCTCGAACTCTACGGCCGCAAGCGCCGGAAGGACTGACACACCACGGCGCCGAGACCTGCCCCGACGCGAATTGGCCCGCGCCCTGGCGGGCACGGGGCGATTCGTTTCATTGTTTGCGCCCGCAGTGCGGGCCGGCTCAGACCAGCCTGGCGTCGAGCGTCACGCTGATCGCGCCGAGGGCCTTGGACACCGGGCAGCCTTCCTTGGCGGTGTTGGCGAGTTCGTCGAACTTGCCCTGCTCGATCCCCGGAACCGTCGCTTCCAGAACGATGGCGCTGGACTTGATCTCGAAGCCGGCCTCGACCTGCTCGACATTCACGGTGGCCGTCGCCTTGAGCTCCTGCGCCGGCGTGCCGTTCTCGGCGAGGAAATGCGACAGCTGCATCGCGAAGCAGCCGGCATGGGCCGCAGCCAGCAATTCCTCCGGGTTGGTACCGGACTTGCCGCTCTCGTCCTCGAAGCGCGCCTTGAAGGAATAGCCATGGTCGGACAGCGCGCCCGACTGCGTGGTGATCGCGCCGGTTCCGTCCCCGAGTGCGCCCTTCCAGATTGCCGTTGCATGCCGTTTCATGAGAATCTCCTTGATCTGGCGCCGACCGGGCCGCTGCGATTGTGGCAGCGGCCGAATGGGAGGCCGGCCCGCCTTGCCGCAACAACCGTCGGCGCTCGCAACAGTTCCGGCGAACACGATGCGTTCACCAAAGCGGAGATAGGCTGGCAGTGTCCGCGCGGATACCGCTGGACCGGGGGCAGCAGGGAGACACCGCGTTGACGCAGACGACGCTCATCCACGCGACGCGACCGCTTCTCGACGAGAAGGCGGCCTGGCTGACGATCCTTGCCGACGAGCGGCGCAGCAGCCCGCACACGGTCGAAGCCTATGAGCGCGATCTGCGCCAGTTCCTGATCTTCCTCACCGACTATCATGCACGCCCGGCGCAGCTGGCCGATCTCGCCGACCTGAAGACGGCCGATCTGCGCGGCTTTCTCGCCGCCCGGCGCCGCGACGGGGCGGGCGCCAAGACCATGGGCCGGGGGCTCGCTGGCGTGAGGTCCTTCATTCGGCATCTGGAGCGCAAGGGCCTTGCCTCCTCGGCCGGGGCCAAGGCGATGCGGGCGCCCAAACAGCCGAAATCGCTGCCGCGCCCACTGACCGTCGGCGATGCGATGGCGGTGACGGAAGAGGCCGGCGCCTTTGCGGCCGACGCCTGGATCGCGGCCCGCAACGTCGCCATCCTCACCCTGCTCTATGGCTGCGGCCTGCGCATTTCCGAAGCCCTCTCGCTCCCCGGCGATGCGCTAACCGATGCGGCCGCCCGTTCGATGCCGGTCGCGGGCAAGGGTGGCAAGACCCGGCTGGTGCCACTGCTTCCGGCCGTGCTGGAGGCGGTCGCCGAATATCGACGTCTCTGCCCCTATCCGCTGACCGCCGAAAACGCGCTGTTTCGCGGTGCCCGCGGTGGCCCGTTGCAGCCGCAGATCGTCCAGCGCGCCATGGCCCGGCTGCGCGGCGTCCTCGGCCTGCCCGACAGCGCGACCCCCCATGCGTTGCGCCATTCCTTCGCGACGCATCTCCTCGCCGGCGGCGGTGATCTGCGCACCATCCAGGATCTTCTCGGCCATGCCAGCCTGTCCACCACCCAGAACTATACGGCGGTGGATCAGGCCCGACTGATGTCGATCTACGAGGACGCCCATCCCCGCGCCCGGCGCCGACGCGCCGGCTGATTCGACCCGGCCCGAGGCTTAGGTCTTTGGTCGCAATTGCCGCCTAGGCTCGCGCCATGCTGCACCTGATTTCCGCCGTCGCCGCACCTGATCGCCTGCCCCCGTCCGACACGGCCCTGCGCCGTCTCGAACGCCTATGCCTCATGGTGCCGCTTGCGCTTCTCGCCCTGCTGTTCGCCGGCATCGCCGCGGCGCAGGCGGCCGACGCAGGGACCTGCAAGGCGACCAATCTCCTGGCAACGCTTAAAGCCGATGGCAGGCTCGCCCCAGTCGAAGCGGAGGCGGCTCAAACCGCCAATGGCGAGGGCAAGCTGTTCCGCATCGAGAAGCCGGGGGTCCCGCCGTCCTTTCTTCTCGGCACCATGCATCTGGCCGATGCGCGTGTGCTGACGCTCGGGGAGGCTGCCGAAGCGGCGCTGACAGATGCCCGACGCCTGGTGATCGAGACCACCGACGTCCTGGAGCCGGCAAAGGCCGCCGCCGCGTTTCTCGCCCATCCCGAGCTGATCAATCTGCCGAAGGGCCAGACCCTCGCCGATTTTCTCTCCGACGAGGAGGAGGCGCGAATCAGTGCGGCCCTCGACGCCCGCGGCATGCCGTTCCATGCCGTGCGCACCCTGCAGCCCTGGTTCCTGTCGATCAGCCTGATGCTGCCGGCCTGCGAGATGGCGCATCGCGCCACCGGCGCGGCGGTGCTCGACGCGGCGCTCGCGCAGCGCGCCCTCGCTGCGGGGAAGCCGGTGGAGGGTCTCGAGACATCGGGCGAGCAACTGGCGGCCCTCGCCTCCCTGCCGATGGAGCTCCAGCTCGAAGGCCTCGTCGCCACGGTCGACCTGGCAGAGCACCTGCCCGATGTCATGGAGACCATGGTCTCGCTCTATGTCGACGGGCGGATCGCCATGATCATGCCGACCATCGAGGCGGCGATTCCCAATGGCGGGGTGCTGGTCGGCGCCGGCGACGGCTATGCCGAGTTCGAAGAGCGCATCGTGACCGATCGCAACCGCCGTATGGCGACGCGCATGCAGCCGATGCTGACGGCGGGCGCGGCCTTCGTCGCCGTGGGCGCGCTGCATCTACCCGGCGAGGAGGGGATCGTCGCCCTGCTGCGCGAGGCCGGCTGGACCGTGACCCGGGCTGACTGAGCCTGTCCAGATACCGGGGGCACGCCGGCATTCCCGGACACGACTGCACCGAAACGTGAAGACGCCCGGCATATCGGCGCTGGTCGGAGCGGGCGCAGCGACCTTAAGCTTTGCGGATCGCAACAGCCAAGGAGACATGCCGCATGAAATCCTTTCTCGCTGTCACGCTGGGCGCCGGCCTCCTGGCCGCCGCCTCGACCGGAGCGGTCGCCGCCTGCGCATCGCATGTCACGGCCGACGCGCCGATGACCCCGATCGTCACCGCCGACACGACCGGCACGGATACCGCACCCGTCGCCACGCCCGACAAGAAGAGCTGATCGCGCTCTTCCAAACGAGAAAAGGCCCGGCTGCATCTGGCAGCCGGGCCTTTTTTATGGCGGGAAATGATTCACGTGAAACGCCGAGGGGCGATCCCGCCCGGCGCTTCGGTCAGATATGGATCGGCTTGGCGAAGGCCGCGAAGGCGGCCTCGCGCATGGCTTCCGACAGGGTCGGATGGGCGTGCGACGTCCGTGCGAGATCCTCCGACGATCCGCCGAACTCCATCAGCAGCCCCGCCTCGGCGATGAGGTCGCCGGCATCGGCGCCGAGGATGTGGCAGCCCAGCACCCGATCGGTCTCGGCATCGACCAGGAACTTCACGAAGCCGTCGGTCTGCAGCATGGCGCGGGCGCGACCATTCGCCATGAAGGGGAACTTGCCGACCCGGTAGGCGACGCCCGCCTGCTTCAGCTCCTCCTCGGTCTTGCCGACCGAGGCGACTTCCGGCGAGGTATAGACCACCGACGGGATCGCGTCGTAATTCACGTGGCCGGCCTGGCCGGCGAGGATCTCGGCCAGCGCAACGCCCTCATCCTCGGCCTTGTGGGCGAGCATCGCACCCTTCACCACGTCGCCGATGGCATAGATGCCGTCGACATTGGTCTTGAAATGCGCGTCGATCTCGACACGGCCGCGATCGTCCAGCGCGACGCCCGCCTCTTCGAGACCGAGACCTGCCGTGAACGGCTTGCGGCCCGTCGCGACGAGCACGACGCCGGCGTCCAGCGTCTCCGCCTCGCCGCCCTTGGCCGGCTCGAAGCTGACCGAGGCGCCCTTGTCCGACTTCGTCACTGCGGTCACCTTGGCGCCGAGCTTGAAGGTCAGGCCCTGCTTGACCATCAGCTTCTGGAAGGCGGTGGAGACCTCGCTGTCCATCGGCCCGAGCACCTTGTCGAGATATTCGACCACGGTGACCTTGGCGCCGAGGCGGGCCCAGACCGAGCCGAGCTCCAGCCCGATCACGCCGCCGCCGACGACGACCATCGTCTCCGGGACCTTCTGAAGGGCGATGGCATCGTCCGAGGACACGATCGTATCGGTGTCGAAGGCGACCTCGACGCCGGGAATGCCGGCGACGTCCGAGCCGGTGGCGATGCAGATGTTCTTCGCCGAGAGGGTCTCGGTGGTGCCGTCTTCCTTCGCCACCTCCACCTCGGTGGCCGACTTGATCCGGCCGGTGCCGATGACACCGGTGATCTTGTTCTTCTTGAACAGGAAGGCGATGCCGTCGACATTCGACTTCACCGTCTTGTCCTTGTGGGCGAGCATTTTCGACAGGTCGAGCTTCGGCTCGACGGCGATGCCGAGCTCGCCGAAGCTGTGATTGGCCTCGGCGAACATCTCCGACGCGTAGAGCAGCGCCTTGGACGGAATGCAGCCGACATTCAGGCAGGTGCCGCCATAGGTCTTGCGCTTTTCGACGACGGCGACCTTGAGGCCGAGCTGTGCCGCCTTGATGGCGCAGACATATCCGCCGGGTCCCGATCCGATGACGACGAGGTCGAAGGGTTCAGCCATGTCCAGTCCTGTTCGTGCGGTGCGGGCCGTGGCCCGGTGTCTTGAAGATAAGGTCGGCGGGAGCCAACGTCAGGCGAGGAGATCGTAGACCATCAGGATCAGCCCGATGATCGAGATCACGAAAGCGAGGGTGCGGATGACGGGGATGCCGACATAATAGATCGGCGCATAGGCGACACGGGCCCAGAACCAGAGCTGGGCGCCGGTCAGCCCGAGCCCGCCAGTCTGGCCGGACACGATCAGGCCGAGGATCGCCGCGGCGAAGAACGGGTAGGTTTCCATGTAATTGGTGAAGGCGCGCCGGGCGCGTCCGGCCAGTCCGCCGGTCGGCCGCGGGTCACCCTCGCGCGACGAGGCGGCGGTCTTCGGGCCGATGGCGGGGATCGCCGTCACGATGTGGACCGCCAGCATGACAAGGCCCAGGATCACCGACCAGCCGAGAAGCGTCAGCTCCATCGGCGTTTCGGCGAATGCCGCGGCGATCTCGGTTTCCATGCTGCGCGTCCTTCTGCCGGCCCCGCCCCTGCGGGACGCGGCGATGCTCTCATGAAAGCCGCTGCGCCGCGCCGAAGCGCGACGCGGTTACGGTTTTACGGCCAGATCGAGCGTGCACCGGACACGTCGAGGATCGCGCCGGTCGAATAGCTGGCCGCGTCGGAGGCGAGCCAGAGGATGGCGCCCGCCACTTCCTGCGCCGTGCCCGCGCGCTTCATCGGCAGGCCGGGCCCGAGCTGGGCCACCCGGTCCGGCTGGCCGCCCGAGGCGTGGATGTCGGTGTCGATGATGCCCGGACGCACGGCGCAGACGCGGATGCCGTCGTCGATGAGTTCCTTGGCGAGACCGACGGTCAACGTGTCGATGGCGCCCTTGGAGGCGGCATAGTCGAGATACTGGCCCGGTCCGCCGAGCTTGGCCGCGACCGACGACAGATTGACGATCGCGCCGCCCTTGCCGCCATGGCTCTTGCCCATACGCTTGGCCGCTTCGCGGGCGCACAGGATGCTGCCGGTGATGTTGATGCGGAACATGCGCTCCAGCCGCTCGACCGTCATCTCGGCCAGCGTCCCGGCCTCGTCGACGATGCCGGCATTGTTGACCAGTGCGGTGAGCGGGCCGAGCCGGTCGGCCGCCTCGAAGATCGCCAGGATGTCAGCCTCGACACCGACATCGCCCTTGACCGCAACGGCCTTGCCACCGGCGGCCTCGATGTCGGCGACGACGGCGTTCGCCGCAGTCTCGTTGGACGCGTAATTGACCACAACCGCGTAGCCGGCCTTGCCCCCTGCCCGTGCGGTCGCCGCACCGATCCCGCGCGAGCCGCCGGTCACGATCATCACTCCATCAGCCATCAGGCCGTACTCCCTTACTCAAACTCGATCCCGGCCGGGTCCATCCCGGCCGGACGCATGTGTTCTTCGCCAAACGCCTAGAGGTCGAGGACCAGACGCTCGGGGTCCTCCAGGCTCTCCTTGACCCGCACCAGGAAGGTCACGGCTTCCTTGCCGTCGACGATCCGGTGGTCGTAGCTGAGCGCCAGATACATCATCGGCCGGATCACCACTTGGCCGCCGATGGCCATCGGCCGCTCCTGGATCTTGTGCATGCCGAGAATGCCCGACTGCGGCGCATTCAGGATCGGCGTCGACATCAGCGAACCGTAGACGCCGCCATTGGAGATGGTGAAGGTGCCGCCCTGCATGTCGGAGACGCCGAGCTTGCCGTCGCGGGCCATCAGACCCAGCCGGCCGATCTCCTTCTCGACCTCGGCGATCGACATCTGGTCAGCATCGCGCACCACCGGCACGACAAGGCCCTTGGCGGTGCCAACGGCGACGCCGATATGGGCGTAGTTCTTGTAGATCAGGTCGGTGCCGTCGATCTCGGCATTGACCGCCGGCACTTCCTTCAGTGCATGGCAGACCGCCTTGGTGAAGAAGCCCATGAAGCCGAGCTTCACGCCGTGCTTCTTCTCGAACAGGTCCTTGTACTTCTTGCGCATCTCCATGACCGCGGTCATGTCCACCTCGTTGAAGGTGGTCAGCATGGCGGCGGTGTCCTGCGCGTCCTTCAGGCGCCGGGCGATGGTCTGGCGCAGGCGGGTCATCTTGACCCGCTCCTCGCGGCTTTCGTCGTCGCCGGAGGACGGGGCGCGGGCAGCGGGAACCTGCGGCTTTTCCTGCGGGCTCGACGGCGCGCCGCGGGCGATGGTCTCCAGGACATCGCCCTTGAGCACCTGGCCGCGCTTGCCGGAGCCGGCGACGTCGCCGTCGGCCAGGCCCTTCTCTTCCATCATCTTGCGTGCGGAAGGCGCGGCCGGCATCTCGCTGGAGCCCTTGCCGGCTTCCTGCGTGGGTGATGCGGCATCACCCTTGGCGCCGCCGCCGTAATCGGCCTTGGTCTCGGCGCCGGCATCGGCCTTGGCTTCCTGGCTCTTCGGCTTCTCGGTCGGCGCGGTGGTACCTGCGGCCGAACCCGAGCCTTCGCCGATCGATCCGATGACCGTGCCGACCGCGACGGTCTCGCCTTCCGGCACGGCGATGTCCTGAAGCACGCCGGCGGCGGGAGCCGGCACTTCGACCGTCACCTTGTCGGTTTCCAGCTCGGCCAGGGTCTCGTCCATCTCGACCCGGTCGCCGGGCTTCTTGAACCACTGGCCGATGGTGGCCTCGGTAACGGATTCACCCAGCGTCGGGACTTTGATTTCGGTGCTCATCGCTCTTCAGATCTCTTCTGGTCGGGTTCGGTCGGGACGACCTTGTTTCAGCGCGGCGTCTGGGTGGCTCAGCCGAGGGCGTCTTCGAGGAAGGCCGCCAGCTGCGCCTGATGCGTCGACATGGTGCCGGCCGCCGGCGAGGCGGCGGGGTTGCGACCGGTATAGCGGACGCGACGCTTCTCGGCACCGATATGTTCCAGCACCCATTCCAGATAGGGGTCGACGAAGGACCAGGCACCCATGTTCTTGGGCTCTTCCTGGCACCAGACCATCTCGGCCTGCTTGAAGCGGGCGAGCTCGTGGATCAGCGCCTTGGCCGGGAACGGATAGAGCTGCTCGAGACGCAAGAGATACACGTCGTTGGTGCCGCGCTTCTCGCGCTCTTCCAGAAGGTCGTAATAGACCTTGCCGGTGCACATCACGACGCGCCGGATCTTGTCGTCCTTGACCAGCTTGATCGGCGAATCCTTGCGCATCTCGGCATCGTCCCAGAGCAGGCGATGGAACGAGGTGTCGCCGGACATCTCCGACAGGTCGGACACCGCCCGCTTGTGACGCAGCAGCGACTTCGGCGTCATCAGGATCAGCGGCTTGCGGAAGTCGCGCTTCAGCTGCCGGCGCAGGATGTGGAAATAGTTTGCCGGCGTCGTGACGTTGGCGACCTGCATGTTGTCTTCGGCGCACATCTGCAGGAAGCGCTCCAGACGGGCCGAGGAATGCTCCGGCCCCTGCCCCTCATAGCCATGCGGAAGCAGGCAGACGAGGCCCGACATGCGCAGCCATTTGCGCTCGCCCGACGAGATGAACTGGTCGAAGACCACCTGCGCACCATTGGCGAAGTCGCCGAACTGGGCTTCCCAGAGCGTCAGCGCATTCGGCTCGGAGAGCGAATAGCCGTATTCATAGCCTAGCACCGCCTCTTCCGAGAGCATCGAGTTGATGACCTCGTAGATCGCCTGGCCCTTGGCTAGGTGGGCGAGCGGCACGTAGCGGGTCTCGTCCTCCTGATCGTAGAGCACCGAATGGCGCTGCGAGAAGGTGCCGCGCTCCGAATCCTGGCCCGACAGGCGGACCGGATGGCCTTCCGTCACCAGCGTGCCGAAGGCCAGAGCCTCGCCCGTCGCCCAGTCGATGCCCTCGCCGCTCTCGATCATCTTGGAGCGGTTGTCGAGGAAGCGCTTGACGGTGCGGTGGACGTTGAAGCCCTTCGGCACGGCCGACAGCTTGGCGCCGATCTCCTTCAGCGTCTTCAGCGGCACGCCGGTCACGCCGCGGCGCGGCTCGTCGACTTCCTCGGCCTTGCGCAGGCCGGCCCAGGCGCCGTCCAGCCAGTCGGCCTTGTTGGGCAGATAGGACTGGCCAGCCTCGAACTCGGCCTCCAGCGTCTTGCGCCACTCGGCCTTGCGCTCCTCGACATCGGCCTCGGAGACGACGCCCTCGGCGATCAGCTTCTTGGTGTAGATCTCCAGCGTCGTGGGATGCTGGCGGATCGCCTTGTACATGATCGGCTGGGTGAACGCCGGCTCGTCGCCCTCGTTGTGGCCGTAGCGGCGGTAGCAGAACATGTCGATGACGACCGGCTTGTGGAACTTCATCCGGTATTCGGTCGCCACCTTCACCGCGTAGACCACGGCTTCCGGATCGTCGCCATTGACGTGGAAGATCGGCGCCTCGACCATCTTCGCCACGTCCGACGGATAGGGCGAGGAGCGCGACAGCCGCGGATTGGTGGTGAAGCCGATCTGGTTGTTGATGATGAAGTGCAGCGAGCCGGCGACCCGGTGGCCGCGCAGGCTGGACAGGCCGAAGCACTCGGCCACGACGCCCTGGCCGGCGAAGGCCGCGTCACCGTGGATCAGAAGCGGCATGATCTTGGAGCGGGTGTCGAGCGGCACGAGCTCGGTGCGCGTGCGGCCGGCGATGGCGTCCTGCTTGGCGCGCGCCTTGCCCATCACCACGGGGTCGACAATCTCCAGATGCGACGGGTTGGCGGTCAGCGACAGATGCACCTTGTTCTGGTCGAACTCGCGGTCCGACGAGGCACCCAGATGGTACTTCACGTCGCCCGAGCCCTCCACGTCCTCGGGCTTGTAGGAGCCGCCCTTGAACTCGTGGAAGATCGCCCGGTGCGGCTTGGCCATGACCTGGCTGAGAACGTTCAGGCGGCCGCGATGGGCCATGCCGAAGACGATCTCCTTGAGGCCGAGCTGGCCGCCGCGCTTGATGATCTGTTCCAGCGCCGGGATCAGCGACTCGCCGCCGTCGAGGCCGAAGCGCTTGGTGCCCTTGTATTTGACGTCGAGGAACTTCTCGAAGCCCTCGGCCTCGATCAGCTTGTTGAGGATCGCCTTCTTGCCCTGCTCGGTGAAGGCGATGCCCTTGTCGGGGCCCTCGATCCGCTCCTGCAGCCAGCCCTTCTCCTCCGGATTGGAGATGTGGGTGAACTCGACACCGAGGGTCGTGCAATAGGTCCGCTCGAGGATGTCGACCATCTCGCGGATCGACGCGAATTCGAGGCCGAGCACCTTGTCGATGAAGATCTTGCGGTCGAAATCGGCCTCGGTGAAACCGTAGGCCTGAGGCGACAATTCGTTGTAGTCGTCGTCGGCCGGCTTGGCGATGCCGAGCGGGTCGAGCTTGGCGTGTAGATGGCCGCGCACGCGGTAAGCCCTGATCAGCATGATCGCGCGAACCGAATCCTGCGCCGCCTGCTGGACCGCCGCGCTGGACAGGTCGACGCCCGATTCCTGCGCCTTCTGCTTAACCTTGGCCTCGATCTTCTGGGCCGTCGGGCCCCAGTCGCCGTCGAGCGCCGAGACCAGATCGCCATTGGCGGCGATCGGCCAGTTGGCCCGCTCCCAGGAGGGACCTTCCGCGCTCTTGATGACGTCGTCGCGATCGTCCTTCAGCTCCTTGAAGAAGTCGCTCCATTCGGCCGGGACCGAGGATGGATCGGTCTCGTAGCGGGCGTGAAGATCCTCGATGTAGTCGGCGTTGCCGCCGTACAGGAACGAGGTGAGCGCGAAGGTTTCGTTCGCCTGATTGCGTGCCATCGTATCGTTGCGACCACCGTTCGGGGGCCGTCTCCTATCAGCGATTCATCGATGATGCCGGACGCGCGAATCGCGGCCGGCACCCGTGTTTCGATCCTTCTTCCCCGCGTTTCGGGCATTGCCATGACGCGGGAACCCGTTCCTGTCGCGGGGCATCGCGTGGACGCCCCGCCTGTCCGACGTGAGCCGAACGATCAGCCCTTGAGCAGCTCGACCAGCGTCTTGCCGAGCTGTGCCGGCGACGGCGACACGCGGATGCCTGCCGATTCCATCGCCGCGATCTTGTCCTCGGCGCCGCCCTTGCCGCCGGAGACGACCGCGCCGGCATGACCCATGGTGCGGCCCTTAGGCGCCGTGCGGCCGGCAATGAAGCCGACCGTCGGCTTGGAGCGGCCCTTCTTGGC
>Ga0189290_100311_pt1 | contig 11888 bp, 8 predicted proteins | sample UW140minimetaG_FD_130318 | JGI IMG/M metagenome (GOLD analysis project Ga0189290, IMG submission 130318) | Marine microbial communities from the Costa Rica Dome - UW140 mini metaG | ecosystem: Environmental > Aquatic > Marine > Oceanic > Photic zone | place: Costa Rica: the Eastern Pacific...
CGCCGCGGGTCGGCTGGCCGATCAACAGCACGTCCGGATCGCGCTCCATCTCGCGGGCCAGCACGATCTTCTGCTGGTTGCCGCCGGAAAAGTTCGAGGTCTTCAGCCGGCAGTCCGGCGGACGGATGTCATAGGCCTTGATCTTGGCCTCGGCGTCGCGGCGCATGGCGTCACGGTCGAGCAGCGGCCCCTTGGCGAAGCGCGGATCGCCTTGATAGCCGAGAATGGCGTTCTCGTTTTCCTCGAAGGGCAGGACGAGGCCCATATGGTGGCGATCCTCCGGCACATGGGCGCAGCCCATGCGGCGGATCTCGGCCGGATCGACCTCCTGCGACGGGTCGATGTCGCGCCCCAGCATGGCGATGCGGCCGCTTTCGGCCTGGCGGATACCGGCCAGTGCCTCCAGGAGTTCCGACTGGCCGTTGCCCGCGACACCGGCAATGCCGACGATCTCGCCGGCCTTCACGTCGAAGGAGACGTCCTCCACCATGACCACGCCGCGCCGGTCGCGCACCGTCAGACCGGTCACGCTCAGCTTCACGTTGCGCGGCGCGGCCGGCGCCTTGTCCACTGTCAGGAGCACGCGGCGACCGACCATCAGCTCGGCAAGTTCCGCGACATCGGTGTCGGCGGTGCGGCGCGTCGCCACCATCTCGCCCTGCCGCATCACCGAGACATTGTCGGTGATCGCCATGATCTCGCGCAGCTTGTGGGTGATCAGGATGATCGTCTTGCCCTCGTCGCGCAGCTGCCGCAGCACCGCGAAGAGGTGGTCCGCCTCGGCCGGGGTTAGGACGCCGGTCGGCTCGTCGAGGATCAGGATGTCGGCGCCGCGATACAGCGCCTTGAGGATCTCGACCCGCTGCTGGCGGCCGACGGGAAGCTCCTCGACGATGGCGTCGGGATCGACGTCGAGCGAATGGTCGCGCTCCAGCCGTTTCAGCTCGGCCCGCACCCTGGCGATGCCGGAAAACAGCAGCGGCGACTGCTCGGCGCCGAGCATGACGTTCTCGACCACGGTGAAGTTCTCGACCAGCATGAAATGCTGGTGGACCATGCCGATGCCGGCTGCGATGGCGGCGTTCGGATCGGAGATGTCCACCGCTTTGCCGCCGACTTTGATCGTGCCGGAATCGGCCTGGTAGAAGCCGTAGATGATCGACATCAGCGTCGACTTGCCGGCGCCGTTCTCGCCGATGATGCCGTGGATCGTGCCACGTTCCACCGCCAGATTGATGCGCTTGTTGGCCCGCACCACGCCGAAGCTCTTGTCGATGTCGATCAGTTCGATCGCCGGATCGGGCATGCAGATTCTCTGGCCTGTCGTCGTTCGCCGGAGCTTAGAGAGCGGGGGCCGTGAATGCCAGTCCATAAGCGGCCCGCACCGCATCGCCGGATCGGACGTTGCGTTGGCGGCACGCATACGGGATGAGTCGGCGAACGGGGACGACAGGACGAGAGCCGCGATGCCGGAGAACGCGCGAGACGACAGACCGATGCCGGGACGGCGCGAGGCCTACCGGGCCTTCGTGCCGTTGACGACGCGCTGGTCGGACAACGACATCTATGGCCACATGAACAATGTCGTGCACTACGCCCTGTTCGACAGCGCGGTGAATGGCTGGCTGATCGCCAACGATCTTCTCGACATCCATCGCGGCGACCGGATCGGGCTCGTGGTGGAGACCGGCTGCCGCTACTTTGCCGAACTCGCCTTCCCCGACCCGGTCACGGCCGGCATAAGGGTGGGCCGGCTGGGCACCTCATCGGTGCGCTACGAGGTCGGGCTGTTTCGCGGCGAGGCCGACACCGCGGCGGCGGAAGGATTCTTCGTTCATGTCTATGTCGACCGCCACACCCGCCGCCCGGCCCCGCTGGACGACCGGCTGCGCAACAGGCTTCTGGAGCTGACCATATGAGCGAGACCGACGACGGCAACGAGAAGCGGATCGAGGATCTGGAGATCATGGCGGCCCACCAGGCCCAGATGATCGAGGATATGTCGGAGGAATTGCAGCGAGCCTCCGCGGCGATCGAACGGATGCAGCGCAGCCTGCGCTCGCTGGGCGACCGCTTCGAGGCACTGGAGGACGTGGCGATGCCGCGGCCGGAAAACACCAAGCCGCCGCATTATTGAGCGGCGGCCCGGCCGGGCGTCACGGCAGCCGGGCGATCCGCTCGGTCAGAAGCGCAAAATAGGAATCGGCATCGCCCGAACGCACCCAATGGGCGTTCTGCGGCCGGCCGGTGACGCCCCAATAGTCGCAGACGGTCATGCCGCGGGTCAGAAGACTGCCGGTCTCGACCTCCACATTGACCGGCCGCGCCGTGAAGATGTCGGAGCGCAGCACGAAGGCGGTGACGCAGGGATCGTGCAGCGGCGCGCCCTCCCAACCGTATTTCTCCACGTCGAAGCGCTCGGAAAAGTTCAGCATCGCGGCGACCGCGGCACCCGAGCGGTTGCCTAGATCGCCGAAGCCGGCGATGCGGGCGCGCGTCGAGCGCATGAAATGGGTCACGTCGAGTGGCAGGACGGTGATCACCGCGCCACTGGCGAAGACGATCGCCGCGGCCTCCGGGTCGACATAGATGTTGAATTCGGCCGCCGGCGTGATGTTGCCGCCCTCGAAGCAGCCGCCACCCATCAGGACGATGTCCTTCAGCCGCGCCGCGATGTCCGGCGCCTTGGTGAAGGCGACGCCGAGATTGGTCAGCGGCCCGAGCGCCATCAGGCGGATCGTCCCGGCCGAATGGGCGCGGATCGTCTCGATCAGGAAATCGACGCCATGGCCCTCGCGCGCCGTCAGGGCCGGCTCCGGCAGGTCCGGCCCGTCGAGGCCGGTCTGGCCATGCACATGCTCGGCGGTGACCAGCGGGCGCAGCATCGGCCGCTCGCAGCCGGCATGGACCGGGATCTCCGGCCGCCCGGCCAGCTCCAGCAGCTTCAGCGCGTTCTTCGTGGTCAGCGACAGGGGAATGTTGCCGGCCACGGTGACGATGCCGAGAATGTCGAGTTCGCCCGGCGAGGCGAGCGCCGTCAGGATGGCGACGGCGTCGTCCTGGCCGGGATCGGTGTCGAAGATCACTTTCTGGGTCATCGTGCCTGTCCTTCGCCATTGGCCGCGGCCCGCCGATAGCACCGTGCGCAAAACGGCGAAAGCGTGCGCTTGGGAAGCCGCACTACGAAAAAGGCGCCCCGCGAGCGGGACGCCTTTCGATCACGCCGCGACGAAGCGCGGGATCAGTAGGGACAGCTGGAATCGGTGCTGTAGTCGTGCACCTCGATCTTGCCGTCGATGATGTCCTGCCGCGCCTGGTCGACAGCGGCCTTCATCTCCTCGGTGATCAGATCGGCATTGTGCTCGTCGAGGGCGTAGGCGACGCCGTCATTCTCGAGGCCGAGCGTCACGACGCCGGGCTTCCATTCACCCTTCGCCGCGTCCTCGAAGGTTGTGTAGACCGCCGTGTCGACGCGCTTGACCATCGAGGTCAGGACGTGGCCGGGAAACAGCATGTTCTGGTTGGAATCGACGCCGATGCCGTATTTGCCCGCGTCGGCCGCCGCCTGCAGTACGCCGATGCCGGTGCCGCCGGCAGCGTGGAAGACGACGTCCGCGCCCTGGTCCATCTGCGACTTGGTCAGTTCGCCGCCGCGCACCGGATCGTTCCAGGCCGCGCCGGTCGTGCCGGTCATGTTTTCCAGGACCTTGGCATCCGCCGTCACCGACTTGACGCCGCCGGCATAGCCGCAGGCGAATTTCGAGATCAGCGGAATGTCCATGCCGCCGACGAAGCCGACCGTGCCGGTTTCCGACTTCATCGCCGCCAGGATCCCGACGAGGTAGGAGCCTTCCTCTTCCTTGAAGAGGATCGACTGGACGTTCGGCGCGTCGACGACGGCGTCGATGATGGCGAACTGGGTGTCGGGATATTCCTTGGCGACCGCTTCGAGTGCCGCGGCCTGGCTGAAGCCGACCGAGATGATCGGGTTCGCGCCGTCACGGGCGAAGCGGCGCAGCGCCTGCTCGCGCTGGGCGTCGTTGGTGATCTCGAATTCGCGGTATTCGGTGCCGCTGTCGGCCTTGTACTTCTCGGCACCGTTATAGGCGGCCTCGTTGAAGGATTTGTCGAATTTGCCGCCGAGGTCGTAGAGCAGCGCCGGGGCGAAATCGGCGGCCGAGGCCGAGGAAGCCGAAAGGAGCGTGGCAGCCAGAAGTCCGGCCAGGAGCTGTTTCATGTGATCCGATCCCTGTTGCAATGGGCTGGTGGCGACAGGCCCTGGGACCCGTCTGGTTCGCGGCGCCGGCACAGCCCCGCGTCTGTCCCGAAGACTGGCATGGCCGCCGCCGGAAATCACGCGGAATCAGATCGCTTGGTGTACGCGCCGCCGCCCCGGACGGATCGCCCTGCACCGTGGGAGACGCCCACCCCGCTCAAATCCCCGGCGTCATCCTCGGGCTCGACCCAAGGCCCCATGCCACGCCGGAACCCCCGCTCCGGCGACGAACCGGCTTCAGAAATGCGCCAGCGGCCGGAGCGCGCCCGCGCCCTACCCTTCCCGGCCGCCAGCGCCTATTGCGCTGCTTCCGCCCCGAGGCCCACCGGACAGGACACGCCGGTGCCGCCGACGCCGCAATAGCCGCTCGGATTCTTCGCCAGATATTGCTGGTGATAGCCCTCTGCATAGTAGAATTCGCCGGCCGGGCGGATCTCGGTGGTGATCGTGCCCTTGTGACCGGCAGCGGTCAGCGCCTTCTGGTAGGCGGCTTTCGACGCCTCGGCGGCAGCCCGCTGATCCTCCGAGGTCAGATAGATCCCCGAGCGGTACTGGGTGCCCATGTCGTTGCCCTGGCGCATGCCCTGGGTCGGGTCGTGCCCCTCCCAGAAGGTCTTGAGCAGCGTCTCGTAGCTGGTCTTGGCCGGATCGAAGACCACCAGAACGACCTCGTTGTGGCCGGTCTGGCCGGTGCAGACTTCCTGGTAGGTCGGGTTCGGCGTCGTGCCGGCGGCATAGCCGGCAGCCGTCACCACCACGCCCGGCAACTGCCAGAACTTGCGCTCGACGCCCCAGAAGCAGCCCATTCCGAAGATCGCCGTCTCCAGCCCGTCGGCGAACGGACCCTTGAGCGCCTCGCCATTGACGAAATGCGTCTCGGCCGTCTCGATCGGCGTATCGCGGCCAGTGAGTGCCTCGTCCGCACCCGGCAGCTTCATCTTCTTGGAAAACATATCGAGGATATACATGGTCTGCTCCTAGCAAGAAACGGCGGGATCGGCCGGTCAGCGCAGCACCCGCCGCCGCCGGGACCGGGGCGTCCGGCCCAGGATGAGAAAGACGAGGCCGACGACCCCGGCGGTGATCGCCACCGACCATCGGCTCATTTCGGCCGTCGCCACGGCCAGCGTGGCGCTGTCGGCGGTATCCGGCAGGCTCGCCCCCATGAGCGTCAGCGCCTCGGACACGGTCAGCAACCGCGCCGCCTCGACGGCAAGACTGCGAGCGATGTCGCCCACGGCGAACACCACGCAGATGGCGAGGAACACCGTTCCGATCAGGCGCAGCAGCAATCGCATCGTGTCGTCACCTCACATACTCGCTGGACCGCTTGAACAGGCCGCCCAGTCGCGGCGCGGCGACCGTCCCGGCACCGCAGCGCCAGAGGCCTCGATCGCTCAACCTATCATATCTGCATGACCCGCTTAGCATAGGTGGGAGCGGCAGAGCGCGGGCACAATCGCCCCTGTTGGACACGCCGATCGCAGATTGGCGAAATCGCCCCTTGAACCGCGAAGCGTTCTGGCTATAGTCCGCGCCGTTCGAGAGGGCCGCGAACGCACTGATTTGGTGCGCTCCGGCCCGGTCGCCTTCTGGGCGGCACAGACGGCCAGACCGCCCGTTTGTAGCCTCGAACATCTGGTGAGGTGGCCGAGTGGTTGAAGGCGCACGCCTGGAACGCGTGTATACGGGAAACCGTATCGAGGGTTCGAATCCCTCTCTCACCGCCACCTTTCGCGACTGAGGTCGAACTATTCTTGAGGAAAGGTCTGATATCCGGACGGTGAAGAAGACGGCTATAGCCGTTGCTCGAGATCGTACGGCCCAGCATCGCCAAATGACTGGCGTGGCCTCATGAACGTAGCGATTGGTAGGTCTGCAGCACGCAGCTGGTCGTTCAGCATCAAAACGTTCCCGCGCCTGTTTACCTCAAAAAGCACCTCGAAGATGGCATCTTTGAAGATGACTGCCGCCTCTATCCACCACGAAACGTCCCCGTCGTCTCCGCTCTGGTTGACGACCCGCTGAGGAATGATGTGTTTCTCAGCCTTTCGCCGGACGGTTTCTGGAGTATCGTCCCGCCAAGCGATATCACTAGGCGTTTCGACCAGGTGAAACTTCTCCCCGCCTTCCGCGGTGAGAGCCTCGCAGAACAGCCAAAGATACCTCAAAACGGTGACGTCGCTCAGGGCTACGGGGTGCGCCGCGTTAAAGCGGTGGAAGCCGGTGCCGTACCCGTCAAGCCGCACAAATGTATCGCCCCCTACCAACGCATACTGTCGCGCCAGCGGTTCCGTCTCGGTGTAGGTAATCCGGACGAGTCCGACGCCGTCCCCGTAGAGATCCTCGAGCGGTGCACGCACCACGCTTGTCTTGGCGGTCGACTTCGGCAAACTCGGCAAATAGCGCAGCCGGTCGAGAAACGCCTCTGCCTCCTCGGGCGGTACGGGCTTCCACGCGCGGTATCTCAGCCGCACCTCGAAACCGCTCGCTAGGTAGATTTCGGCCACGCGTCGGCGTAGAGCGGTGGCCTTGTCGCTCTTGCCCTGCGCGACTGCCAGCCGGGCCTGGTTCTCGAGGCAGCGTGCGACGCGATAGTGATCTGGGCCGAAGACGCAGACCAGAATCTGCTCCGCCTCCTTCAGCTGTCGCTCGGCCTCCGCATAGCGCCCTTCGTTCGTCAAGATTTCGCCGAAGCGGTTCTTAACGCGCCCGATATTGTCCCGGCCGATTTCGGGTTCCCGCTCGAGGCGCGCGAGCGCCCGCCGGTAGGCCGCATCGGCGGCCTCGAACTGTCCCTTCCGGGCCAGCAAGGCGGCCAAGTCGGCCTCTGCCAGAGCGCGTGGCCGGCTGCCCTCCTCAAAGATCTGCAGCGCCGCCTCCAGTTCGGACGTGTAGACCTTCTCGGCAGTCTCGTGCGAGCCGCAGTCGCGCAGGATCTTGCCGTGGAGCAGGCGCATATAGGACGACACAGTCCCGACGGCTGCAAGGTAGTGGACGTCTTGGTGATCGCGCAGCGCCCCTTCGATGGTTGTAAGTGCATCCGCCGTGCGACCCTGCAGGCGCAAGGTCTCAGCCAGCTGTGACAGGGCGATGCGGGTGTAGGGGTGCTCAGGGGACAGCGAAGACGCGTATGACTGGACGCATCCCGCCAGCAACGCTTCGGACTCGTTGAGACGGCCGAGCGACCGCAGCACCGTGGACAGATCGTGCAGCAGAGTCGTCGAGACGAGGCTCGCGCGGCCGTTCGCCTCCAGAGCCAGCGTGTAGGCCTTCTGAGCGCCTTTGAGCGCGACGTCGAACTCGCCCTTCAGGGACGCGATGTCGCTCTTGCATTGGTGGAACTGTATCGCGTCCATCTTGCGGACCAGGAGACGGTCGCCGTCGTAGAAAAGGCTCTCGGCCTCCTTCAGCAGCTCGGACGCTTTGTCGACATCGAACTGCCGAAGGTGCAGCTTCGCGAGGCTTGCCATCGCCGCGGCGGCGATGGCGGCCTCGTGCGTCTCCTTCTTGGCTCCGCGCAGCTGCTCGACAATCTCCGACAGGCGGGTCGCCGCTTCCGGACTCTCAAGGCGCTCCAGTTCACTGGCCAGGGTCAGCTTCGGCCTGGCATGGGCGGCGGTGCCCAGTTCCTCCCGCGCCTCCGCAAGCCGCGCCCAGGCGCGATAGACCGGGATGACGGCGTCGAAACGTGCGCCATGCAGAAAGGGCTTGAGCCGCTCCTGCTGCCACTTATCGAAGCGATCCGGCTCGAGCTCGGCCAGCGCATAGGCGGCGTGGGAGAGCGCGGCGCAGTTGTCCTCGGTGATCTCACTGCCCTTCGCGGGGGTCGCTCGCGCATCCATGTGCTCGAAGATCACCTTTAGCATCCGGCTGCGTCGCTCGGCCTCGAGTCCTTCCACCAGTGCCTCGCGCCAGACGGATGGGGCGAAGCGCAGCCGACCCTCGGCATCGCGCTCGACGAAGCTGAGAGAGCAGATGCGATCGAAGGTCGGCGCGCCGCCGAGGTTGAACTCCTGGTCGGTCGCCTCGAAAAGGTCGAGGTCGAACCAGCGTGCCACCGCCAGGTGCGTGAGGCTCGTCTCTAGGTCTTGGCCGTAGCCGCGCAACAAACGACGCACTAGCTCCCGCCGCCGGTCCGAGATGCTCGTCGATCGGGTTGTGAAGTGAGCGAGCGTGACTTTCTCGCCCTCCGCCTTCAGCTCCGCATAGTCTTTGACCTGTAGTTCTAGGAAGAAGGGGTACACGGTCCCGTCCTCGACGGTCGCACTCTTGACCATGGCCGCACGAATGTCCGGCTCCGTAACGCTTTCTTCCTCCTTCTGAAGAACGGCGTCGGCGGCATCGGGCGGAATACCATTCAGGGTGTGCTGCCGGTCTGCCAGATGCTTTCGCCAACGACGTTGCTCGCCCCAGTGCAAGGGATATCGGGAGAAGAAGACGATCAGAGCCCCGTCGAGCCGCGCGGCCATGTCTTGCAGGATGTCGTCGACGATGTTCTGCCGCTGGCCGGCTGGTTCGCCCGGCCAAAGGCGCTCGTACTCGTCGATCAGCAGGATGACGTGTTGGTCGGGGTGCTCTTTCATGAAATAGACAAGATCTTCGGCAAGTATACGCGGAAGTATCTCGAGGATCTCCGCACTGCCCCGGCTCTTGCCGGTTTTCTCGTCGTAAAGCAGCTTCAGGCTTTCTCTGGCACGCGTGGCGATCGCGCTCCGGCCCCAGGCGAAGAGTTTCTCAATGATCGACCAGCCCGTGTCACCTCCCGGAAGCTCATTGATGGCTTTTCGGACGATGCTGTCCTCGGGAAGGAGGCCTTCGAGCTCGGCCGTCGGGCGGTGCGGGTACCGTTTCCGAAAGTAGTGGACATACCCGATGTCGAACGCCGTGAAGCCTATTCCACCCCCGAAGGAATGCCTGATCAGGGCCAGCGCATCCTCCGGCGCCATGTACGCATCCTGATCAGTGAACTCGATCTGACCGACGTTGTACCGGGCGGACGCCGCGACGCGCTGCGCGAGGTCGCGGCGGAGCGCACTCTTGCCAACGCCGCCATAGCCGTGGAAAACTAACAAAGAAGGAACGTTTCGCGGCAGATCGGCAATCGCCGCGTCAAAAATCTCTCTGGCACGCTCACGATCCTCAAACGCCATGTTGGGTGTGTAATCGTTGAGGATTGGCACTTTCCTCTCCCAGTGAGACCCTTTGAAACTTGGTAGCCTTTGATCATGCGCCTAAGCAAGCCTGATGGAAACCGCCAACTCAGCATCGCGGCGCGTCAAGGGCCGGCCCTCAAGCCGGTCGCGATCGGCTAACCATGATGCTAGTCTTCGGTCGGTCTTTTGCTCTCGCTGCGGACGTGGACCACAAGGCCAAGCATGAACAGATTGGCCTTGATGGCGTCGGCTTTGCCACGGGAGGCGATTGGCTTTCTCTATTGTTTCAGACGCTTAGGTGTGGAGGAGGTTAGACCCCGGTCTCGTCCCCTCCGCCACATACAGATACTGAATTCGCCCAAGGGCCCATGGCCGCGCGCCGCGTGATGGCCCGTCTGGCCTTCGAGACCCCACACAGGGCTATGACGGGGCCGCGCGCGGGCGTCGCACCGAGGGCTGGCGCGCGCCGGGATCCTCGGCCGACACCGAGATCGGCGTCGCCGGGGCGCTCTTGCGCGACAGGATGCGCGATCTCGTGCGCAACAACCCGCATGCGGCCAAGGCCGTCGCGGTACCGGTCAACAACATCATCGGCTCGGGGCTAATGCCGTGCGCCGCCAGCGGCAACAACACGCTGGACCGGAAGGTCGCTACGCTCTTCGAGCGCTGGACGGCGGAGTGCGAGGCCGATGGCCAGCTCGATTTCTACGGGCTGCAGACGCTAATCTGCCGCGAGATGGTCGAGGCAGGCGAGGTGCTGGTCCGTCGCAGGCTGCGGCGATCGTCGGACGGTTTGCCGGTGCCGCTGCAATTGCAGGTGCTGGAGGCCGACTTCCTCGACGCCACCAAATCCGGCGCCCTCGACGCGGGACGGCTGGTGCAGGGGGTCGAGTTCAACCCGGTCGGCAAGCGCCGAGCCTACTGGCTCCATGCCGAGCACCCGGGCGACGCCTATGGCGCAATGCAGAACGGGTTGCAGAGCCGCCCGGTCCCGGCGACCGTGATCGCCCATGTCTACGAGAAGCAGCGCACGCAGGCGCGCGGCGTGCCTTGGGGCGCGGCGGTGATCCGCAGCTTGCGCGATCTCGACGACTACGAGGTGGCCGAACTGGTCCGCAAGAAGACCGAGGCCTGCGTGACCGCCATCGTCTTCGGCGACGACGAGGCGCAGCAGGGGATCGTGCCGTCCGTGGTCGACGCCGATGGCAACCGGAATGAAGAACCACGTTTAGCCCGGCAACAGCATCCCCCTGACCGCGCCCTATGCCGTCGCCTCCGGCGATGGCCTGCTCGTCGGCTCCATCTTCGGCATCGCCGTCGGGGACGCCGCCCTCGGCGAGCCGTCGAGACCGCGCTCGTCGGCGTTCTTCGACATCACCAAGGTCGGCTCCCCGGCCTGGACCGTCGGCGCCAAGGTCTATTGGGACGACACCAACAAGCGCTGCACCACGGTCGCCAACGACGACACGCCTGTAGGCGTGGCCGTCGAAGCGGTGGGGAGCGGCGCGGGCGACACCGTCGGCCGGGTCCGCCTGAACGCAACCTTCTGATGAGCGCCTTCGCCGCTGCCGTGGGCGCGCTCTTCGCCGATCCGAACATCGGCCGGGACGCGGTCTACATCGCCTACGGTGGCACGCCCGTTATGGTGCGTGCAGTCGCCCGGCGCGCCGACGCTATCAGCGACGTCCGGCTCTGGTCCGAGACCACTCACTTCAACCTGCGCGTCGCCGAGGTGGCGAACCCACGCCCCGGCGACCGCTTGGAGATCGACAGGGATGCCTTCCTCATACAGGGCGAGCCCGTCCGCGACCACGAGCGGCTGGTCTGGACCTTGGATCTGAAGCCCGCGTGAATCTGAAGCTCGACATCGATCCCGACATTGTCGCGATGATGGCTGCCGAGGTCGCGGCGGGCGAACGCGCCGTCACGGCCGCCATGCGCGAGGCCGGAAACGGGCTGAAGACCGCCTGGCGACTACAGATCACCGGCGCGGGTCTCGGCTCGCCAATTCGATCCGGAGCCAGAACTTCCCGAGATCGGGCGAGAGCCTGGACGCCGCTGAGCTCGCCTGGTCCAAGGCGCCGGTCATCGACGGCGCCCACGACACCGGCCCGCTGATCGGCTCGAAGGACGGGTTCTGGCTGGCGATCCCACCGAGGCCGCCGGCCGCAGTCTGCGCGGCGGCAAGATCACTCCCAGTGAGTGGGAGCGCCGCCGCGGCCTGCGCTTGCGCTTCGTCTACTGCCGCAGTGGGCCGAGCCTGCTCGTCGCCGACCGCGCCCGCATCAACACGCGCAGCCAGGCAGTATCGTCTCGCTCGAAGACCGGCCGCACCTAGGGAGCGGACTCATTAGGCATTGATCCAGATGCGGACGGCAGCCAGCTTGAGAGCGGCGGCGAAGTTGTCGGCGCGCCGGTCGTAGCGCGTGGCAAGGCCCCGCATCTGCTTGATGCGA
>Ga0189290_100312_pt1 | contig 11815 bp, 17 predicted proteins | sample UW140minimetaG_FD_130318 | JGI IMG/M metagenome (GOLD analysis project Ga0189290, IMG submission 130318) | Marine microbial communities from the Costa Rica Dome - UW140 mini metaG | ecosystem: Environmental > Aquatic > Marine > Oceanic > Photic zone | place: Costa Rica: the Eastern Pacific...
AAAGCTATAAGCTCTCGTTCTTGATCGGTTAACTTTAAATTACCTTTCCCTAGAAAACTATTTTTACCATAGCGTTTTAACTCAACTCGCCAACGAGACAAAGAAGATATAGAAGATATAGAAGATATAGAAGATATAGAAGATATAGAAGATATAGAAGATATAGAAATATCCAAATCTTTACAAGTTTGCTTAATACTACTTGTATAACTTAATTCTACTCTTTTTATTTAAATACTTTTGTGTAGGAATTTATTGATTGTGACATTATTTTATTTTTAAGTTTATAAACTCGCTTCTTGCTGTCCGCTCAAATGTAGCTCTTCTACTATTATTTTGTGTAGCACCAAACTACAATTTAAATCTAATTCCTGTTCACTCAGCATTATAAATGGTTCACTTATCGTATTTTAATTAATACGTTATAAGTTGTTTTATACTTTTACAATATGATTAATAGTTTATTTGATTAATGTTCTTAATTTATAAGGGTACAGCTCCCAATTTTGTACCCTTATTTTTTTCTCAATGTATATATTTTAAGAGTACCATTTTAGTGATAAATACATGATTGAAAACAAAAAAACTATATGCAACTCTTCTATTTTAAATGTTACAAATATATTTTCTTAAATTTTTCATAGGGTATTTCACCATATAATTGTGTTATAATTATAAATATTTTAAGTTTCTTCAATGTAAGAAGCAATAGCGATAAAAAGCACCTGAATAATAGTAAGGTGCTTTTTTATTTAGAAAAATGGAATTTCCTTACAAATACTAATGAGATTCCTTATAAAAATGTCAATATTTAGCTTTTACTTTGTAATAGAATAAATTGTAGGGAGTTTATTCAAACACATTAAAGAGCATCCACCGTAAAAGGTAGGATGCTTTTTTGTTTATTTATTATAGTTTACCTATACACATTGTTTATTCAACGTATGTTCCTCTTGCTCTTATCGTTTTATATAATTTTCACTGCTTTTATTGACTAGATTTACTACATCTTATTCCCTAAATAAAAATTAAAAAAAGGACATTACTCGAAGGGGTGTAATGTCCTTTTTTTCTTATAAATTCAATTCTCTTCAATTTTATTTTACACAGTCAATGTACAAGTTTATCTATGCTGTTTCTTTTTTATCTAAATTCAATGGCATTAACTAATATCCTTACAAATACTAATGAAAATCCTTACTACTTTATCATTTTTTAGTTTTTACTTTGTAACAGAATAAATTGTAGGGAATTTATTCAAACAAATTAAAGAGCATCCACCGCACAGTAGGATGCTTTTTTGTTTATAATAATTATATAATTCAATCAACTTAATATAACCTAGTATACTATTAAAAAGGCATATTTCATGCCTTTTTAATTTCTTTATTTGTTTAAACATATGTCTATCGCTTATTGTAAAAATGTATATGGAAACAAATATGAAATGTTTATTGTAAACCCATCAAGAATTACCCAAAATAATGAGGATGACATAGTTTATAAAATAACAAAAATAAGTAGTAGACTTTGCGATAAAATAGGTTTTATGCTTGATATTAAAACAGAGGTTAACAAATTAGATATAAATAACTAAAGGTAAAAAATATATAATTAAATGCTAAACTTAGGTTATTTTAGAGGAGAGTGTTCGCTAAAGTCAAAAACAAAGATTTTTTAGTTACATTTGATAAAAAATCACAATTAATCATACACAAAACATTAGTAATAATATCGAAAAACCAGTTACTCTAATGATAATTCAAATATTTTAATGAATAAAACTTCAATTTTAGTACTATTAATTGGAGTACTATTATGTACATAATTAATTACAATAGGATTTCCTTGTCGAAAATTCACTCGAATTAATTACTTTAGTAGTTAGGCGGAAAATCGTAGCTAACCTTTCCGCAGCTAATTACATACAAAAACATTAGTCACAAGCAGAAAAAGAAATATAACAATGGAATTTGACAGAACAAAACACTGGGAAACCGTTTATAAAACTAAAAATCCGGACCAAGTAAGTTGGACTCAAGAAAAACCGAAAACTTCACTTGACTTTATACATTCATTTGGGCTAGAAAAAACGGCCAAAATAATTGACATAGGTGGTGGAGATAGTAAACTTGCAGATTATCTTCTTGACGAAGGCTATGAAAATATAACCGTTTTGGACATTTCTGCAAATGCTCTCGAGAAAGCTCAAAACCGTTTAGGACATAGAGCAGACAAAATAAATTGGGTTGTAAGCGACATAACAAAATTTGAACCCAATACAACCTATGACATTTGGCACGATAGAGCAACGTTCCATTTTTTAACAACAACCGAACAAGTTGCAAAATATATGGACAAAGCAAGAAAATCTGTAAATGGTTATTTGACAATCGGAACGTTTTCTGAAAATGGACCTAAAAAATGTAGTGGATTAGAAATAAAGCAATATAACGAACAAGAGTTAACATCTAAATTAGAAAATGGTTTTGAAAAGTTAAAATGTATAACAGAAGACCACCTAACACCATTTAACACAATACAAAATTTTTTATTTTGTAGTTTTAAAAGGGTTTTAAGTTAAATGTCTGTGGTTAACTACGAAATGTTTAATTACTAAACCTCTCTCCTAACGCCATTTTTTTGCATAATTTTCTCAGGCTTATATTTGTTTATTAAATTAGTAGCATAACCACACAGATTTCCTATCCAAAAGTTGTAAAACTTTAAAGTAAATACCTTTTTATAATAAAAGTTCTAATGCTATCACGATTGATGAGATAAGAATATAGTTAGTTACATTAATTTCTAATCAACTAAAACAGACAAGTATCCAAAAAGAATTATTGCTTTGGATTAACGAGACTAATTGTTATGCGTCTTGCCATTGGTATAACTCTAAAAAAGAAGAATGTGATCAATCTGACGATTACGCTGTTGTAGAATTTGATGAATTAATAGATCTAAATGATGAGGAAACAGAAGTGCCTTTTTACGAAAATATTTTAAACGCTTTAAATACTTTTTCTACAGATAGCTTAAAAAATTACACAGATAGTGCAATTACCATTTTTGAAACCGATGAAATGGATGAACCAACAAAAATTTTTGAACTAGAAAACGGGCTTTTAAAAATAATAGAGACAAATAAAGAAGAATGGCTAAATAATATGGTAGAAAATATTGAAGACGAAGAAATATTATCACCTGAGTTAAAAAAAAGGAATTAATTGTTTGGTTTATTAGCACCTTAATTGCTAGTGTATTATATATTATATTTTGGAAATATAAATGGGTGAAACTATCATTATTTATCTACATACTATTAAGGCTGCTCTCTCCTATTCATTTTTTTATTGAGAAGCTAAAAAAAATAAAAAACGAAATAGATTAATATTTTATACATCATTTCTCTCTTTTAGTTGTTCTATTTCTACTATTACTGCTAAAAACATCTTTTTTGCATACTTCTTGAAGGAATTGGATTACTATAAACGGTAACAAATAACTTTACAAGAAATACTTATCTATACAATCTGTCCATTCAACGAACCAAACCCCATTATTCGTCGAATTATTTAAAAATTTAATGTATCAGTAACTTAAATTTGAAGTATGTTATTCCCTAAGTAACAAAACAAAAGACATTATTTGGGAGGATAATGTCTTTTTTGTTTTCTAAAACGACTTTTATTTATTTTTATAGTTAGCTATTACTACTTTTCTTCTTTCATTTTTGTCACTCAATTTTTATTCAAAATTTTAGTTCTGTAAAATGGAACCCCATTTCAGTAATTAACACCCTTATATGCATCCAAATATATTTCAATTTTGCAGTAGATAATAAATACAAATAAAATGAGAAAATCTATTTATGTATAATCAGGGAAATTAGTGTTACTATTTTTTACTTTAATAAATACCAATAGCCTACAAGCGCAAGATAAAGCAAGTCGTTTTATTGGTATCTGGGAAATGAAAGACAAATCTGCAAAAATGGAAGTGTTTAAAACTAAAAACGAATATCAAGCCAAACTTGTATGGGAAAAGCTATTATAAACCCAGATGGTTCATCTAAAAAAGACATAAAAAACCCAGATCCTAAACTTCTCTCAAGAGTTAATTATTTCTTATCTCGAATTGTTACTTAACTATTGTAGACGTTTTTATAATCGTTAATTTCTCACATGAACCAAACAAAATAAGGGGAACAGTGTCTCAAATAGAACAATTACTAAAAAATTATTTCAATTCAAATGAACCAAGTACATTAGGCTCACCTACAGTAAAATACTGTGCAGAACAAATAAATCTATCTCCCAATTATTTAAGCGATTTATTAAAAAAAGAAACAGGCAAAAACACTAAAGAGCATATTGATTATTATTTAATAAACAAAGCAAAAAATGCTTATAGAGACTACATTAAACATAAATGAAATTGCTTATAATTTAGGCTTCGAGCAACCGTAAATTATTTAAAAAGAAAGAAGGAATTAGTCCTACCAATTATAGAAAAATCGATTAGCCTTTTTAACTTAACAATATTATGGTTGACAACACACATCTTACCGTCCAAGAAATTGTTCTTATCCAATTTGTTCTAATAAGTTTTTTATTAAACTAGTTGAAGCTACTTTAGATAGTTTTACTTATATAGGGATTTGCAATGCAATTATACTAAGCTCTATTATGACGAGAAAAATCATATTAACTAAAAAGAGAGTTGAGTAGTTCTCTAAAAAAATATAAATCCTAGAAAACAATTCTATAACCATTAATTAGGAACAGTAATATATACAATAACAAAGTTTTTACGTTCATAGTGAGTAAATTTATTAATAGTACCTCTAGAAACAAAGGATAATGTACAATTTGCACAAACCAACATATAGCAGTTATTAATAGTGTAGCATATAAATGAGTAAGCTCTATGAGTGTCATGCTTTAATAGATATAAATTTGTATGAACAAAAATAATACATCAAGATTTTAAATATACTATTTATAATGTCTCATAATTACATTTTGATACTTTATCAGGTTATCGTCATTAACTTTTATATCTATTATAAAAATTTTAAAGAATAGTATTGTAGCGTACTTAGTATATTTTCTTTATTTTGTTGAAAAATAGATTATAAATTGGGTTTAAATTACAATGCGATTTCTCTTGTAGATACTCTTGGTTTAGTACAAGGAATTATTTTAGGGTCGCTATTAGTATTTATTGGTTTAAAAAAAAGTAAATCTAGTGTTTATTTAGGCTTATTTGTTATTATCTATTCTTTAGATTTGCTACCCAGTATTGTTGAAGATATAGAATTAACGAAGTACTACCCTAAATTAACATTACTCCCCTTTGCAAATGGCTGGCTACCTTTTGCTCTATTTTTTATTTACATTCAAAAAATCTCTGTTTTTTCTTATCGGAAAATTAAATATCACTTACTATATCCAGGTATAGTTGTATTTATTATAGATGTTATCATTTTTTGTTTACCTCCAGAAAAACGATTAGAAATTGATGATTCTATTTGGTATAATCTATTACAATTATTCGGATTATTTTATTCTATTTGGGTTGCATATATTACTGTAAAATGGATAAATCAGCACATTAAAGAAGTAAACAATCAGTTCTCGGCTATAGAGTTTAAAGAATTAAAATGGGCCAGATTATTTGTTATTACAGGTATAATATATTTAACTGTAGGCATTTTTATTACTCTATTTTTTGAATTTAAACTTACAGAATTAGTTTTTTCTAGTATCAATGTTATTTTATTATACTGGGTTTCTTTACGTGGTATTTTACAACATAGTATATCTTCACTATTTGATACTAAAACAGACAAAATAACGGAGGTTAATATTGAAACGAGTAAAGTAAAAGAACCTAAACAAGAGTTAACTCTTTTGTTAGAGAAACTAGACCGTTTTGTTAATGAACATGAGACGTATACTAAACCAGAACTTACTATTATTGATATTGCAGACGAATTAAACGTACATCCAAGAAAAATATCTACTGCATTAAATAGTATCTACCAATTAAACTTTAATAGCTACATTAATAAATATAGAATTGAAAAAGCAATAACACTTATAAAAAGTGATTTGTCTAACAATTTAAGCATAGAAGGTATTGGTATTACTGTAGGTTTCCAAAGTAAAAGTACTTTTTACGCTGCATTTAAAAAAGTAACTGGTACTACTCCTTCAAAATACAAAAACGCTTAATTCTTCCCATATTATTGACATTTTCAGAAGTTCGGATTCCTGAAAAACGCATAAAACAACTGATAAAGCAACCAAAACAGTTTGAATTTCAGTAATCCGAACTTATACTAACCGCTTTTTATTGGTTAACAATTTCATTTCGTAAATCTTTGCTTCATCTATAAAGAATAATAAACAGATTTTATGAAAAACTCAAGGTACATTATTGTATTCCTTATCCTTATTTGGGCTAGTTTTTTTATCTGGGAATGGTTTGTTACAAAATGGTTAACTAAAACATCTATCACAATTTTAAGAATAGATTTAATAATAATACTTCCGTCCCTAATAATTACAAGTTTTTATTCTATTCATCAATTAATTAAAAAACAAAAAAAATAATCATTATGAAAACAAAGTATATAGCATCCGTAGTTATAAGTTTATTATTCTTTAACTGCAACTCCCAAGAAAAATTAAGCGATTTAATAAAAACATATAAAGTAGATACCTTAGAAGCTTGCGAAAAAAAAGCAGGTTATTGGTATAAAGGTAAATGTTGGGCAAATTTTGATGAGAGTGAAGGCATTTCTATATCAAATATTGATAATGAAGTAAACAGGCAAATGGAAATCATTAATAATACCAAAATAAATATTGATGGAGAAGCTTACCCTATTAACTTTTTCTTCCCTGAAGAAGATGGAGAGCAAATGATTTTAATTACAATGTTTAAAAAAGATAATAAAACGCAAACACTATTACAATTTGCCGATAAAAATGATCTAGATCTTTTCGGCGGAAAATCTAAAACCAACAATGTTAAAACCTCAGCTATTTTAATAAATGCTGATATTATGACACTAGATGATAATGAAGAAACCTCTGCTAAACTATTTAATAATCCATTAGCTACAGGAACATTTACTGCTACGGTAAATGATTTAGATAAATTAGACATTACTTTTAAAGGTCAATTAAAATATACAGAAGACGATACAATAGCTCTTATCTCTTTTAAAGGGAATGATGTTATAACTGGTTCCGGTAATAGTAGTATAGAAATTAAAGGCAATGAAGCAATTTTAAATGGTACATTAGGTACTGTAACCTATCCTCAAATTAAAAATTTAATACGCAATCATCCAGAAGTAAAAACATTGATTTTAGGTAATATAGATGGTTCTGTTAACGATGCTGTAAATATGCATACAGGACGCTTGGTACGCGAAGCCAATTTAACTACAAAAGTGCTATCTAATAGCGAAATAGCTTCTGGTGGTGTCGATTTATTCTGTGCAGGAAAAAAACGTATTGTAAATCAAGGAGCTCGTATTGGAGTTCACTCTTGGGGTGGTGGATATTTTACTGCAACAGACATTCCTAAAGATCACCCTGCACATCAATACCAAATAGAATACTTTACAATGTGTCTTGGAGCAAAACAAGGACTAGACTTTTATTTCTATACTTTATCTGCTGCTCCTTTTAGTGATGTGCATTGGATGAAAGATAACGAAATAAAAGACTGGAAAGTAGCAACACAATTTATAAATCAATAATAATTTAAAATACGATTAAATGAAAAAAGCAATTTTAACAGGCATATTTGTAATAGTAGCAACCTTTAGTGGCATTGCCCAAGAACTAAAGATAGTTGAAAGTAGCACTGTAAATATTAACGAATTACCAGAATATATAGTTATTACTTCAGAAAACACAAAGCTTTTAGGTGGTATAAATATCACTATCGATGCAAAAAAATCTGTTTACCAAGATAAGCTAGAAGAACTTGAAGAGTTACTACAAAACAGAAAAAAACTTCGTATTAGAAACCAAACAGATCTTTTAAATGCTATTTCTCAACTAGGTTACGAATATCTAGATGCATATAATGCAAATGCAGGCACTTTAGGTGTTGGGGGTGGAGATGATGTAGAATTATTTGGAAGTAATGCTAAATACAGAATAAATATGGTATTCAGAAAAAAGGAAAAATACAGAAAATAAATTCAACTGCTTATAAAACAATACTTTCTTACAAGAAAGCATTGTATAATTTTAATCATTAATAATTAAAAAACGAAAACAATGAAAAAAGTAATTTTAACAGGCTTATTAGCCATAGCAACATTATTTACAATTAATGCGCAAGACTCTACAAATACTAAACAGTATGAAGTAAAAGTTATTACAAGTGTAGAATCTATAGTGCCAAGTGGTTTAGGCCGTTCTAGAATAATTTCTGCTAATGTAGACAGAGATTACAAAAAATTCACCTCTAACCAAACAGAAAAAGATAATACACGTAATAAATCTAAAAGAAAGGACATTAGAGTAAAAGATTTTGAAGAAACTAAATTATTAAACTTCTATAATATTGCAGGTATTCGTTTTCAAAATATAGCCGCTAATGATGCTTTAGTATCTTCTAAACTAACAACAATGTTATCTGAAGGTTGGGATCTTGTATTTGTTACAAGTGCTGTAGAAAGCGACTCTGGTGAGCAAGATGGACAAGGTATATTTATTACACGTTATATTTTTAAAAGACAATTATAGTCTATCACCTTATAACTATGACCTTTTTAGTAACTAAAAATTAAAAAGGTCTCTTTTATCATCTCCTTAACACAAAAAATAATATTTAATTTTTTAAACTATGAAAAAAAGCACTTTCAATTTTACATTAGTACCCTTAACCGTTTTTACTATTTCTTGTAAAATGATGATGATACTCCTGTAGATTATTCTTCTGTAACTACTTTCAATATTTTTACTGTACAAGCTAATAGAACTACTGTTTTTCGTTTGGGTAATACCAATTAAACATGTTGATTTTCTGCAACTCCTTTATTGGGTATCCTGCTAAAATCAAATCGTCTTGCTTTACAAATCTTTCTGTTTTAGTTGCACTGTATTTTTTACATTCTAGATGAACATCATATGTATCTAAACTATCCATGAATTTGCTAATCGCCGATATTTTCCATTCATAGATTACAGCTTTGGATTTAAAAATCTACCATCCAACTGTTTTTACACAAAGGTTATTCATAACTACTTTTTAATTATTTATTGTTCTTTGTTTATCAATTAAGTCTTTCTGAAAATCTAGAAGCTGATAACTGAGTAACGTTTTTTCTTTTAATAAATCATGCTTTTAACTATCACAACTATCCAACTGTTTTACTAACTCAATAGATACTTTTTCTAATTTCTTATATTTTACATAGCTATCTACTATGCTTATTAATAACATGACTGATATGAGTAATAGTAATGTTCGATAATATTTTTTCTTAATAGTTATTGATTTTATGTAGCGATTAACTACTGTTTAAATTTGCTCGCTTGCTGTTAATTTCAATTCTTAATTCGTTAATTTTTTCAAGACGACTAATCAATTGTCTTTCTAACGAATTCTCATAAGTTTCGAGATCTCCAGTTGTATCTGAAGTTGATGTTCCGTTATAAGCATTGTATAAGTAGTTCTTATCGTATTTCATAACTACTGTTTAGCTGTTATTAATTGTTTTTAATTTATCTATATTGTTACTGAGTTTGTTAATATTAATTTATCTAGTTTTACAATTTATTAATCATAAATTTTATTTAATGTCAAAATCTTTTTTCTTCAATTTTTTAATTTTATTATTTTTTGTTTCATGTAGTAGTAACGATGATACAACTCCCTCTATTGAAAACAATTATGAAGAAGCACCAACTGGTAAACTAATTCGAATAGTTAGAGTCAACTCTACATCTATCCCAAACTCTCCCCAAAACTCTACAACTATTTTTAATTATGAAGACGGGAGAGTGATTTCTTCAACTACAGCATTTACAGGAGGCACTTCTGAAACTTTAAACTATTTCTATAATTCTAATGATCAAATATGGAAAGTCACAAGTTCTAGCAGCATTGAGGAGTTTACGTTTTCTAATGGAATCGTTGTTTCATCTGAATTAGTAAATAATGGAACTACAACGACCTCTAATTACATATACGATTCAAACGGTAACTTATCTAATAGAAAATATTACGATTCTGAAAATAACTTAACTGTTGATGTAGACTATACATACGATATTAATAATAATATGACATACTCTATTTCTCAATTTCCTTCAGGAAATTCTGTTACTTATAATTATGAATATGATCAAAAGATTGATCCAATATTTGATACTTTTGAAAACCAAAAAGCAATTCTAATTAAACAATTATCAAATAGTAATGCTACAAATTGTATTTATAATCATAGTAATGGTACAACAAATACAGCTACAATAGAACATACATATAATGAAAATAATCTTCCTATTTCTAGTATTCGTTATATAAATGGTAATTATTCATCAGGACATACTTATACTTATCAAGATTAATAATATTTTAATGTACTTAATACTCCTGCTTTTTAGTGGGAGTTTTTACTTACATAACTACTGTTTTAGTATCTAAATTTTGATGCTTCATTTGCCAAAATCAAAAGAGCCTCTTTAATGTTTGATATTTCATTTTCTACACTTCTACTTGGATGTCCTAAGTTTGGTTTTTCTAACACCTCTTTTACTTCTTCATAAGTTGTTTTTAAAGCCATTTTTACTAATATTTCTCATAATTATTGATATAAATTATAGCTATTTAATATAGGCACGCTATTTTACCTACTGTTTAAACTTAATTATTTATTCACTGGTCTTTATAAACCCTTCTCTCGTCATATTTTAATTAAATAAAATAATTTTATCCTGTAACTTACTGTAAGTTTTTTCAGTTAGTGTAGGAATACGATTTCTACATAGAAAAGGGTACAGCTCCCAAAATGTACCCTTTTTAAATTTTGTTTTATTTATATGATTTTACTATTCACAACTACTGTTTTTTATATGGACTAACTTTTACACTTCTTTATTATTCCTTACAAATACTAATGAAATTCCCTATCGATTTAATATTTAAAACTCTTTTCTTTGTATTAAAGTAGGTTTTGGGAGCAACCTACTTTCACAAAAACACCTGAAATTCAGTAGGGTGTTTTTTTATTTAACTACTGTTTATTTAGCATTTCTTCTCTAAGCCAAGGTTTAATTTTATATTCTCTAGTACTAGATAAATCATCTATTTCACCTCTAAACTCTTTAACGTTATTGTTCCAAAATGCAGTTATTAAGAAGTGTTCATTTTCAAAAATATTAGCTTTTACAACTGCATTATCATCATTTAACCTGCTTTTAATCTCTTGTTCGATTTGTTCTATCATTTGTTTTTGTTTTAAAAATTATATCATAAAGGTATGCTCATGACCTATTTTTTAAAAACTATTATTATAGCTAAAATGGATTTAAACTACTGCTTTATTGATTTTTAACTGTTCTTGTTTTTATAAAATTAGGTTTCAATACTTTTTTTTTAATTTTCATTATGTATATGTTTGGTCATTATTAATCTTTAAATATTTTAATTGAATATCCGTAATATATCATAATTTATAAAAAAGCATTATTTTAGAGTAAAAATAAGGTGATGAATATTTTTAGTTTTACAGCGAATTTTGGAGACGAGCAAGCTTGTATCTATCATTTTA
>Ga0189290_100313_pt1 | contig 11764 bp, 10 predicted proteins | sample UW140minimetaG_FD_130318 | JGI IMG/M metagenome (GOLD analysis project Ga0189290, IMG submission 130318) | Marine microbial communities from the Costa Rica Dome - UW140 mini metaG | ecosystem: Environmental > Aquatic > Marine > Oceanic > Photic zone | place: Costa Rica: the Eastern Pacific...
ACTGGCGGTGAACTTACGTATGGCCATGTATTCGGCGTCGATGACACCGCACCTTGGGGGCCTTCCTGCGTGGCGTAGGGCGCTGGTGGCGTATAGTCTGGTGGACCAGAGTTATGCGCTGTCGGTTATGGAGTATGAGAAGCGACCGGAGATGACGCTGGCGCAGAAAACCTCCTATTTTGCGGGGGTTATCGCGCCGGTTCTGCCAAATTGGTACATTGCGACTCTGGTGGGCGCATTGGTGGGGCAATCCATTCCCGACAGCTTTGCGCTCGACTTTGCAGTACCCATTACGTTCCTGGCGATGATTGGTCCGATGCTGCGCACCAAGGCGCATGTTGCGGCGGCGATGGTGTCTGTCATCTGCGCTTTGCTCTTTGCTTTCCTACCTTGGAACTTGGGTCTGATCGTGGCCGGTATCGCTGGCATGATGACCGGCGCCTTTGTGGAATTGCGCACCGAAAACAAGGACATGACATGAGCGAGAGCACAACAATCTGGGTGATCATTGTTGCCATGGGCTTGGGCAGCTTTGGGCTGAGATTCTTGTTTTTGGGCGTGATTGGTGACCGCGAATTGCCGGAATGGGTGCTGCGACACTTGCGCTACACCGCTGTGGCCGTGCTTCCGGGACTGGTGGCACCGCTTGTGCTGTGGCCTGCGGCAACAGAAGGGCAGCCTGATCCTGCGCGGCTGGCGGCGGCGGCTGTGACGCTGGGTGTGGGCTTTGTAACCAAGAACGTATTGGCGGCGATTTTTGGCGGTGCGGCGACGTTGTTTTTGGGGATGTATTTCCTCTAAATTCCACGTCGGTATTGCGTCGGTATTACGACTGTTTTGCGACTGTGGCGATGCGCGCACAAAAAGCGCCCCTTGGGGCGCTTCTGTGCATCTTTTACGAGGTCTTACTGGCGTTCGTATTCCGGTACAAAAGCGGCGAGCACCTTGGACTTGTCGTCGTCGTCATACTCAAAAAGTCGATCGTAAGTCGCACCTTTGCCGGCAAAATAGTCCATCAGCTTGCGCGGATAGTAAGACTGCGGGGCGTCTTCAAAGCCCGGCAGGGTCTTCAGCAGCGCAGAGGTAGATTTTGCACATTGCGCCTCGGTCACCGGTCCCAGGGACTCGGCACCACGCAGGGCCATCTCTGCGACCTGTGGGCTGACGTCGATAGACTGCACCACCACATGGTAGGTCTCGCGCGCATGAAAGCGGGTGTACTGATCCACCATGTAAGGTGTCATGCCGTAGACCACATCGTTTTTGGCAACGATGGCGCCCTCTTTGCGAAAAGAGCCAGCCGGATCGAAAGCCACCCGTTGGCTGCCATTTATCATCAGCGAGGTGTGTGCGCCGGAGCCTGTGTCATTGGAAATCATAGTGTACAAGGTAAGCCGCTTGGGACCGTCATACACGTAGCGCACAGAATCAACAGCGGCATCCGGCGAATTGCTAGACGCCGGGTTGCGCACAGAACAAGCCGTAAGGGAGGCCACTAGCGCCAGAAGCGCCAAACCACGAACCAAAACAGTCATAAAAGGGCACCCCCGCCCGATGCAATCAGCTGTTGAAGATCGCCAGGAAAATCAGAACGCCGATTGCTGCAACCGACACATATGTAGAGGCCTTGATGAAGCCTGCAAATGCTTTTTCTTGAACGTCGATGTTCATCGAGCCGTGCTTGTGTTCCGCCATTGGAGTAATCCTTCCTGTCTGCTTAAATCGCTGGATAACCGATTCATCTGATCCTGTCACCCACTCAGGTGTCGCAGGCCGCCACATTGAAATTAAGCGCTGTCTTTCTTCAGACCTTCGGCCAAACGGAAACCAATCCTGGTGGGTGCCTCGCCGGTGTCTTTCTGTTTCGGCAAGGCCCGCAGCATTACATTGAGCTGGCTGACGTGCTGCACCAACTGGGTTTTGATGCCACTGCTGTCTGTGCCATAAAAGGTCACGATGTCGGGATCAAAGAAGCCCATGCCCTCGATGCGCAACACGCCAGCTTCCCCGCCAACAAAGCCCATGGCCACCTCGTGCTCGTTATCCAGCTGCTTTTCGAAGTTCTGGATGTAGAGGATCAAGCGCTCGTAGGCCCACTCCGCCGCGCTTTTTTGTTTCACAGGCTGTTTGGCGATGTCATCGGGGACCGCCACTGTTTCAGCGTCAGGATCAGAATGCACTTCATACAAGCGAGGCAAAGCCTCCGCTTCGATGGCTTCCGCGGTGGTTTTGATTTCTTCTGTCATGGTGTTGGCGCCTGTCAGTCTATTCGTTGCCACAGATACGCGCCATCTTCGCGCGTGGTGCGGCTTGCAGCGCCAACTTGGTAAAGATGATTGAGATGTGCAAGGGCTTCTACCAACGCAAGCCCGTAGGCACCGCCATCAATTTGCCGTTTGAACAGCGGAAGAAAGCACTCTGCAGCAGTTTGTGGCGTGTCGAGATATTCCAGCAGGCGCTTGAGTGCGCCGTGATGGTTTTCAATCAACTGTTTCATGCGCAGGGGCGCACCGGTGAAAGGCAGCTTGTGACCACCGAGGATCAGTTGGTCGTCGCGGGCGTAGCGCTTAAGGCGTTCGCAGGCTTCGAGCCAGTCCGCCACCGGATCGGCTTCGGGTTCAGTGGCATAGACTCCGATGTTGGAGCTGATCGAGGGTAAAATTTGATCGCCGGACAGCACAAGATTGTCATCTTGGGACCAAAAGGTGGCGTGTTCCGGCGCGTGGCCGTTGCCGATATGCACGGTCCATTTGCGACCACCCATTTCGATCACGTCATCCTGTTTGATGCGTTTGAAACCCAAAGGCATGGGCGCAACCACGTCGGCAAAGTTGAACGGGCGTTCGCTGGCACGTTGGTTGTAGATGTCCTCGTCCATGCCGCAAGCGCGATAGAAATCCAGCGTTTCCTGACGTGGCACCGCCTGCTCGTCCAGCTGTAACATGCGCGCGAACAACCACGCGGTGCGCGTGGTCCAGAGGCTGGCACCGTGCTCGGTTTGGAACCAACCGGCGAGACCTACGTGGTCTGGATGGTGGTGGGTGACGACAACACGGGAGATTGGTTTGCCACCCAACGGCCCTGCTATCAGATTTTCCCAGATGTCGCGGCCGCGCTTGCTGTCAAAACCGGTGTCGACAACGGTCCAGCTGTCGCCCTCATCCAGAGCGTAGATGTTGACGTGATCAAGTTTCATCGGCAACGGCAGTCGCATCCATAGGACGCCTTCGGCCACTTCAATGGCCTCCCCCTCCGCAGGAGGGATGTCCCAAGGGTAACGAATGCCTGCAGCGCCGTCTTTCATCAGGCTGCGCCCAGATCTTCTGGGGTGATGGCATAAAGGTCCTCTGCGCCTTGCATCGCGTGCACCAGCACACCGGCGTGCTCCGGCAACAGGCGCTGCATGTAGAAGCGGGCCAAACGCGTACGCGGGCCATCACCGCCTTCGGCTATGGCAGCGCGCAGGTGGAAATAGCCACCCAGCACGCGAGCAAAGCCGCGCAGGAAGGGCACGGAACCGGCAAAGCGGTCGTTCATGTTGCCTTGCGCAACCATCCACTCGGTGGCCTCACGCAGAGTCTCGGTGGCCTGCCACAGCGGCTCTGCCAGATCTGACATGCTCTCGCGCACTTTCTCGGCGCAGTCTTCAATTTCATCAAGCAGTGCGTAGGCGGCGTCGCCCCCATCCATCAACTTGCGGGCTACGAGGTCCATGGACTGAATTCCGTTGGTGCCTTCATAAATCGCGGTGACGCGGACATCGCGGGAAAATTGCGCCGCACCGGTTTCCTCAATGAAGCCCATGCCGCCGTGTACCTGCACGCCGTCTTCAGAAACTTTGATGCCCACATCGGTGCCGAAGGCCTTGGCAATCGGGGTCAGGAAGGCAGCGCGGGCTTTCCATTCCTTGTCACCCGTGGCAGTGCCCATGTCGATGGCCACGGCGCAGGCCATTTCAATGGCGCGCGCAGCAAAGATGTCGGCTTTCATACCCGCCAGCATACGGCGCACATCGGCGTGATCCACAATTGTGCCAGTGCCCTCAACCGGGGTGCGGCCTTGCTTGCGCTCCATCGCATAGCCCAGAGCCTTCTGGTAGGCACCTTCCGCAGCGCCAACGCCCTGACCACCAACGCCGAGGCGGGCGTTGTTCATCATGGTGAACATGCATTTCATGCCGTCATGGGCCCCGCCCACGAGCCAACCTCTGGCTCCGTCAAACTGCATGACTGCAGTCGGAGAGCCGTGCAGGCCCATTTTGTGCTCGAGGCTAACGACCCCCAGTGTGTTGGCCACGCCAGGGTTGCCGTCCTCATCCGGGATGTACTTAGGCACAATGAAGAGGCTGATGCCCTTGGTGCCGGGAACCCCGTCGGGCAAACGTGCAAGCACCAGGTGACAGACGTTGCCAGTGAAGTCGTTGTCGCCCCAGCTGATGTAGATTTTCTGGCCAGTCACCGCATAGGAGCCGTCACCGTTTGGCTCAACTTTCGAGCGCAGCGCGCCCACGTCAGAACCTGCGGCTGGCTCGGTCAGGTTCATGGTGCCGGCCCATTCGCCAGTGATCAGCTTTTCCAGATAGGTCGCCTTGATCTGCTCGGAGGCGTGATGTTCCAGCGCTTCAATCTGGCCCTGGGTCATCAGCGGGTTGAGCTGTAGAGAGAGACAGCCTGCGGCCATCATCTCATTCACAGCGGTGGTGATAGTATGGGGAAGACCCATGCCGCCATACTCAGGCGACGCAGAAGTGGAAATCCACCCGCCTTCTGCAATCGCCTTGTAAGCGTCTGCAAAGCCCGGAGAGGTGCGCACAACGCCGTTTTCCAGAACCGCCGGGGTCAGATCACCGTTGCGATTGATTGGCGCCATGACCTCTTCGACCATTTTGCCCGCTTCCAGCAGGATAGCCTCGGTGGTGTCTCGATCCGCATCGGCAAAGTGCTCGGTAGAGGTGACTTTTGCAAAATCCACCACGTGGTCAAAAAGGAACTGAATATCGTTTACTGGGGCGCGAAAGGGCATCGATCTCTCCGGCAGGCTTGGCTTTACTTGCTGCTGCTTGTATGCAGCTTTGGGCCTTACGATAAGGGTCTTGTTGAACCGATCACAGTAAAACGCAGCGTCACAGGAGCGTCTCGTGGACACAGAAACCCTCTCCCCAGAGGCCGCTGGCTTTGCACGTGCAGCATCGGTTTTGCGTGATGGCGGATTGGTGTCCTTCCCTACAGAAACAGTATACGGGCTTGGCGCAGACGCGCGTCAGGACAAGGCTGTGGCACGAATCTTTGAGGCGAAAAATCGACCAACTTTCAATCCGTTGATTGTGCATGTGGCGGATGTGGCTGCGGCAAAACGCTACGTCAATTGGAACGATATGGCGGACCGGTTGGCGGCGGCTTTCTGGCCCGGGCCGCTCACCCTTGTGCTGCCCCTGCGAGATGATTCTGGGCTGTCCCCGCTGGTGACGGCCAACTTGCCGACCCTGGCGATCCGAGTGCCGGAACACCCGGTGGCGCAGGCTTTACTGTCCAAATTTGGCGGGCCAGTTGCGGCGCCGTCTGCCAATCCTTCAGGGAAGATCAGCCCCTCACGCGCACAACATGTGATCACCGGCCTGTCCGGCCGGATCGAAGCTGTGGTGGACGGCGGCGACTGTGGGGTTGGTGTAGAAAGCACCATTCTGGGCCTGTTTGATGAACCCACATTACTGCGTCCCGGTGGATTGCCACAGGAGGCCATTGAGGTAGCTTTGGGCCGTCCAGTTGTGATCCGATCGGAAGCTGACCCGCTCACCGCACCGGGACAAATGCTGTCCCACTACGCGCCGGGCGCATCCGTGCGCTTGAACGCAGTCGAAATTGCAGAAGGCGAGCGTCTCTTGGGATTTGGCAAAGTTGACGGCGCGACTTTGAACCTCAGCGTAGCGGGCGATTTGACCGAAGCGGCCGCAAACCTGTTCCACCACCTGCACGCGCTGGACGCCGATGGAGATGCGCCGATTGCTGTGTCGCCCATTCCGGATAACGGCCTTGGGCGGGCGATCAATGACCGTTTGCGCCGCGCGGCGGCGCCGCGGGACTTATGACCGATGCACTGGCGCTCCTGCGTTAGATTTGCGGCAAAGACAGCTCCGGCGACAAAGCTCGAGCTGTTAGGTGCTTTTACTTCAGCACTGGTGGCAGCACTGTGCTTGGTCCTCACTTCGCCGATCCTTGTAGAAGGATTGAAAAGCAACTGGACCCTACCTGGCTTGCTAGAAACGATGTTTTTTGTGGCCATATTTGTTCCACTTCAAGTAGTTAGCCTACTGCATGGATTGGCCGCCGTATTTCCTCGGGCACTAAAGATTAGCCCCCCTGCCACCTTGTCTCTTGTTGAGAAAGGGCAAGTTGACATGCTGCGTTTCTTTTACAGATGTATCGGTTTTTTGACGCTGGTCGCGGTTGCTGCTGCCATAGTCACAATCGTGCGACGTTAGGCGTTGAATTTATGCGTGACCAGCCGCAGAGCTGAGCGTCAGAGGGTCTACCCCAATGCTCTTTAGAGCCTCCGTCCATTTGTCCGAATTCTTAGTGTCAAAGACAATTTGATCGGTGGCATCGGCAATCAGCCAGCCATTGTCTCCGATCTCTTTTTCCAACTGCCCGGGTCCCCAGCCGCTGTAGCCCAGTAGGGCAAGCGCCTTATGGGGCCCCAAATCCTGCGCCATATCATCGAGAATATCCTGCGTTGTGGTCAAGGCAAAGGTCGCGCCAACTTCGAGGTTGGACAAGTCCGACTTGTATTCAGGTGAATGCAACACAAAGCCTCGCCCGGTTTCCACCGGACCGCCAAAATATAGCGACGAGGCCGCCTCGGACGATTTGGGTTTGATCGAGAGCTGCTCAAACAAGTCCGAGAGCTTCACGCCGTCTATTGCCTTGTTCACGATCAGGCCCATGGCGCCATCCGAGGAGTGCGCACAAAGGAACACCACCGAATGGGCAAAGCGCGGATCTCCCATGCCAGGCATCGCTATGAGCAGCTGCCCGGTTAAATCCATTTGCGTGTCAGTGTCTTGTGTCGTGTCCAAGGGGACCTCATACGTTGAATATTGACGTCTTCTTTCAACATGTGTTTCTGACAGGTTAGACGCAAGAGGTAAGCAAACTGTTTCAATCAATCGCGATTTTCTGATCGGATTGTGAGTTGGATTTTAACGCGGATTGTCCCATGTGTTGGGCATGAATAAACGACCCCTCCTTCCTTCGCTGGCGCTTGCGGCGCTTATCGCCCCTGCCCTGTTGCCGACGGCCTCCTCTGCGCAGTCCTTTGATCAAGTGGTGCAGGCCGAGGTTTTGCCCGGCTGGCGCGATGCGGATGGCACCCATATGGCCGCGGTAAAGATAACGCTGAATCCCGGCTGGAAAACCTATTGGCGCGCGCCGGGGGATGCAGGGATACCGCCGCAGATCACCTGGAACGGGTCGCGCAACATGGGCAGCGTGAGTTTGGAATGGCCTACGCCGGAGGTGTTCAACCAAAACGGCATGCGCTCGATTGGCTACAGTAATGAACTCGTTTTGCCGGTGCGGATTGCGCCAAAAGATGCGGGCAAGCCTGTGCGATTGAAAGCCACTTTGGACATTGGCGTGTGCCGTGACATCTGTGTGCCACAACGTTTGAAAGTGAAAGCAGAGCTGCCGCCCAGTGGCGCGCGCGATGCAGAGATTACGGCGGCGATGGTGGATCAGCCATTAACCGCACGTGAGGCGGGCGTGGGCAAGGTGACCTGCAAACTATCGCCGACCTCAGATGGTGTCGCACTGCAGGCGACCATTCACATGCCCAGCGCGGGTGGTGCGGAAGTGGCCGTGGTGGAAACCGCCGATCCCCATGTGTGGGTGGCAGAAGGCACCACCAAACGCCAGGGTGGTGCATTGGTGGCTGAAACCGAGATGATGCATGTGGACGCCAGTTCCTTCATGGTGAACCGTTCTGACCTGCGTTTCACTGTACTGGGTGCCAATCATGCCGTGGATATTATCGGCTGCTCAGGCTGAGGCGGATTTGCTGCGACCGCGCAGCAGCATCCAGGCGACGCCCACCAGATACCCTCCAAAAGAGATCAACCACGCGCCAACCAGGAACAGCAGCAGCGCGGGGAACGCGCTGTTGAAAGTATCCGTCGGCAGGCCGGCCTGGGCCAGAAGCGGGTGGATTTCACCGTTCAGCGACACCCAGCCGAAGGTTGCCACCAGCCAAGCGGTGATAACCGTCGCGCACAAACACACACCGACGCGGATGCCTTTGGCACGTGGCGCGCGACGCAGGGCCTGCATCTGGCGGGTAACGTCATACTGAATGGCGACCAATGCAGGCACGACGAGCAGCACCAGGAACATGCCAAATCCAAGACCGTAGACCAGCGTGATCACGGTCGGTTTAAGGAACTGCGCCTGTGCGCTGCGCTCAAACAGCAGCGGCGCGAGGCCCAAAACGGTGGTGGCGGTGGTCAGGAAAACGGGGCGCAAACGATCTGCGGCGCCGTCAATGATCGAGGGGATCACGCCGCGGTCCTTGGCGTAGTCGTCAATGGTGGTGATCAGCACGATGCTGTCATTGATGATGATGCCGGTCATACCCAGAAGGCCAACAACGGTGAACATCGACAGTGGCACGTCATGCCACCAATGGCCGTAGATGGTGCCAACCAAGCCGAAGGGGATGATCGCCATGACCACCATTGGGCGCGTCCAGCTGGAGAACACCCAGGCGAGCACCAGATAGATACCTGCGAGGCAAAGGATCAGGCCAGAACGCGCGTCATTAAGAAATTCGTCTTCTTGCTCCGCTAAACCAGCCAACCGCCACTCTACCTGCTTTTCGCTGGCAATGGTCGGCAGGATGTCGGCGCGCAGCTGCTCCAAGATCGCTTCGGCGCGGGCTGGATCATCCTCAGAAATGTCGCCGGTCACGGAAATCAGACGCACGCCGTTTTCGCGGCGCACCGTAGAGAAGCCGGTGCGGCTTTGCACGGTCACCACATCCGCGAGCGGCACATAGGCGCCGTTGGGCGTGCGCATCAGGCTGCCTTCGAGGAAGTCGGCGGTGAGTTCGCCTTCGGGTAACTCGATGCGGATGGCGGCGCTGCGCGGGCCGTCAGGATAGGTGGCGGCTTCGATGCCGTTGAGACGGTGGCGCAACACCCGGCCCAGCGCGTCAATGGAGAAGCCCAAGGCGCGGCCTTGTGGGGTCAGCTCAAGGATCAGCTCTTCTTTGTCATAGCTGAGGTTGTCCTCCACTGCGGAGACTTCGCCGAACTCTTCCAAAGCGGTTTTTAAGGCCTCGCTGGCGGATTTGAGCGTTTCGCTGTCGGCACCGTAGAATTGCACGTCGAGCGCATCACCGCCGGGACCAGAGCGCCAACCTCGGAAGCTCACGGTTTCAACCAAAGGATGGCGCGCGACACGGTCTTGAAGCTCGCCGACAAAAGCGAAGCTGGAATAGGGCCGCAGGTCGGCGTCGATGAGTTCAATGGCGATGCCACCCAAAAGATCTGGATCAAGGCTTTCGGAGCCAGGAAGAGAGCGGCCAGAGTTGCCGCCGATTTCGGCGATCACATAATCCAGCGGATTACGGCCGTGGCGCTCTTCGTACTCTTTGCCAAGTTCTTCTGTGGCGCGCTGCATCTCTTTCATCATCGCGAGGCTGTCGGCGCGGGTAGCACTCGGCAGCATGGCGAAGTTGCCAGTCACAGAACCGCGCTCCGGTGCATTAAAGAACCGCCACTTCACGTCACCGCCAATAAACAGCGCCGCCTGCGTAGCCAATGCAACCACGGCTAGCGCCAATACTGGATAGCGCGCCCAAATCACAAAGCGCATGAAGGGCCGGAACAGGGTTTCGCGCACCCAGCGGAAGCCTCGGTTCACCACACGAGAGGGCACGTCGTACCAATGCTCCTTGGCGGAGTTCTTGATAGCGTGGGCCATGTGGTGTGGCAGGATCAGGAAGCACTCCACCAGCGAGGCCAGAAGAACCACGATCACAGTAAAGGGGATGTCGGCAATCAAGTCGCCAAAACGCCCACCAATGGCGGTAAGGCCAAAGAAGGCGATCACGGTGGTAACGGTAGAGGAGAACACCGGCAATGACATGCGTTTCGCGGCGTTTTCGGCGGCAACAAAAGGCGGCTCATTGAGGCGACGCGCGCGGGCGTCCGCGTGCTCACCCACCACAATTGCGTCATCCACCACAATACCAAGCGTGATGATCAGACCAAAGAGAGAGATCATATTGATCGTCAAACCTGCGGCATACATCAGCGCCACAGCGGCAAACATCGCTGTCGGAATGCCAGCGGCCACCCAGAAAGCGGTGCGGGCATTCAGGAACAGGAACAACAGCACCACCACCAACGCTAGCCCCATGAGCCCGTTGTCGATCAGCAAGTTGAGACGGCCGGTGATTGCTTCGGCGCGGGTGCGGATCAGTTCGAGCTTCACGCCTTGGGGCAAGGTCGCCTGCATTTCAGCTGCGACTTCTTCCACAGCGCGCTGCATGGCGATGGCATCACCCGCATCGGTGCGATCCACACGGATCGACATGGCCGGATCGTCACCGACAAAATAGGTGCGGTTGCGGTCCACACCCTCAACGCGCACGGTGGCCACATCGTCCACTGTTAGCTTCGTACCGTCGGAATTGGAGCGCAGTGCAATACCCGCAATCTCATCCGGCGCGCGTTTCTCAACCCCTGTGCGCACGCGGGCAAAAGCGCCAGTCACATCGCCTGCCGGGTCCGCATTGACCTCCTGCGCCACAGCCTGCGCGATTTGCTCCATGGTGATGTCGTGGGTGATCAGGTCAACGGAGGAAATCTCCACAATGGTCCGGCGTTCCGCCAAACCGCGAATGGTGGTACGTGTCACACCCTCGGCATAAAGCCTTGTGACAAACTCATCTGCGAAACGGGCAATCTGGTTCACGTCCACGGGGCCGGTGATGACCACATCGGTTACGCGATCGCGCCAAGCGCCCCGTCGTACTGTTGGGTCTTCGGCCTCTTCCGGCAGGGTGTTGACCGCATCCACAGCCACTTGCACGTCATCGGTCGCGCGGGCCATGTCCCAGCCGGGCTCAAAGTCGAGTGTAATACGGGCATTGCCTTCCGTAGATCGGGATTCCGTACTTTCAACGCCCTCCACGCCGAGCAGAGCGGGCTCCATGACCTGCACAATCGCCGCGTCCACGTCTTCGGCACCTGCCCCGTCCCACGCGATGGACACGGTAACGCTATCGATGATCACATCGGGAAAGAACTGCGCCCGCATGCGCGGCATGGCCGCAATGCCTGCAAGGATCAACACCACCAAAAGCAAGTTTGCAGCGGTAGCGTGGCGGGTGAAGTAGCTTAGAATACCACTGGCACGGTCGCTGATCTCCCGCATGATTTACCCCCCCATTCGGCTGCGCAGGCGTTCCACCATGCGCGCGGGCACTTCCGGCTGACTCAGCGCCTGCAACATCCGTTTCTTGGCATCTGAAGGAATGCGCCCGTTGGCTTCTATCGCGGCGACAAACTTGGCACGTTCCTCATCAGTCAGAGCCACCATGGCCGGGGCGTCAGGAATTTTCTCTTCGCCTGTCAATGGCTTCACAGCGATGCCTTCGCCCAAAAGTGGCGTACGGCGAGAAACCACCTGTTGTCCTGCCAAACCACGCCCGCGCACCAGCACGTCGTCGCCTTGCCGACGCACCAGGCGAACTTCCAGCGCGGTCA
>Ga0189290_100314_pt1 | contig 11485 bp, 10 predicted proteins | sample UW140minimetaG_FD_130318 | JGI IMG/M metagenome (GOLD analysis project Ga0189290, IMG submission 130318) | Marine microbial communities from the Costa Rica Dome - UW140 mini metaG | ecosystem: Environmental > Aquatic > Marine > Oceanic > Photic zone | place: Costa Rica: the Eastern Pacific...
AGACGGTGGCGTAGCAACGATCCGGGATCACACAGTTGGTGTCGCCTTTGTTGCCTGCTTCGTCCCAGCCTTTGCCGCCTGCGCGGATCACAGCTGGCATGGAGGCGTCGATGATCACATCGGACGGCACGTGCAGGTTGGTGATGCCTTTGTCGCTGTCGACCATGTACATGGACGGGCGAGACAAAGCGGCGATCTCGGCTTTGATGGCATCGGCGTTGTCGAGCGTGTCGATCGCGGCCAGAACAGCACCCAGCCCAGAGTTCGGGGAACCACCGGCTGCTGCAATCGCTTCGCCGTGCGCGTCCCAAACCGGACCCAGCCATGCCTTCACGGCGTGGCCGAAGATGATCGGGTCAGAGACCTTCATCATGGTGGCTTTCATGTGCAGGGAGAACATGGTGCCGTCGGTTTTGGTGTCTTCAATCGCGTCTGCGAGGAAGGCGCCCAGCGATTTGGCAGACATGAAGGTGGCGTCTGCGATGGTGCCAGCAGCCAGCGGGTAGCTGTCCTTGAGCACGGTCGCGGACCCGTCTTTGCCAACAAATTCGATCTTCGCATCACCGGCTTGCGCCTCGGAGATGGTGGCGGATTTTTCGTTGGCGTAGAAGTCGTTGCCCGGCATGGAGCTGACTTTGGTCTTGGAGGAGCCCTCCCATGCACCCATGGAGTGTGGGTTGTTCTGAGCGAAGTTTTTCACCGCGCGTGCGGCGCGACGGTCAGAGTTGCCTTCACGCAGCACAGGGTTCACGGCGGAGCCTTTGATGCCGTCAAAGCGCGCGCGGATGGCTTTTTCTTCGTCAGACTGCGGGTCTTCCGGGTAAGACGGGATGTTGTAGCCCTGGCCCTGCAACTCTTCGATCGCCGCAACCAGCTGTGGCACGGAGGCGGAGATGTTTGGCAGCTTGATAACGTTGGCGTCTGGGGTTTTCACCAACTCGCCCAGCGCCGCCAATTCATCGGACTGACGCTGATCAGCGGTCAGGTTTTCCGGGAAGGTGGCGATGATGCGACCGGCAAGGGAAATGTCCGGCGTGCCAACGGTGATACCAGCGGCGGACACAAACTTGCGAATGATCGGCAGGAAGGAGGCGGAGGCCAGCTCAGGCGCTTCGTCTACAATGGTATACAATATGTCGGGCGATTTTTTATCAGCCATGTTTCTCACTACCTTTTTTGCGTCAGGGGTGTTCTGTGACTTGCGGGATCAGGTCGGAATGACCTGACAAAATCCGTGTGGTTCTCCTCCGCCCTCATGCAGACTCAAAAGCCCGCACAACAGCATCGTGCGGGCTTCGTATAGGCCTATGGGGCGCAAAGATCAATTCTCGGTTGGGTCTCAGGCAGAGGCTTTTTGCCGCGCTGCAGCCATATAGCTGTCGATGGCGGCAATTTGTTGCTCGTTGAGACGCAGACCGAGCTTTGAGCGGCGCCAGACCACATCAGCAGCTGCGCAGGCGTATTCATTGGACATAAGCCAATCGACTTCTGCAGCGGTGAGCGTGGCGCCAAAGTCTGCGCCCAGATCGGCCGCGGATTTGGCCGCGCCCAACATCTCAGGCGCCTCAGTTCCGTAGGCGCGGATCAGACGTTTGGCCCAGGCATCGGTCAGGAAGGGGTAATCCCGTTGCAACTCGGCAATCTTGTCCCCCACCTGATGCACTTCAAAGTCACCGCCGGGCATGGCCACACCCGCCGTCCAGGGGGCCGTGGCCTCTGGGAAGAAGGGTGTGAGTTTCTCCATCGCCGCTTCGGCCAGCTTGCGATAAGTGGTGATCTTGCCGCCAAAGATGTTGAGCACCGGTGCGCCGCTGTCATCCAGTTTCAGCACGTAATCGCGGGTCGCGGCTTGCGCAGAAGACGCGCCATCGTCATAGAGCGGGCGCACGCCGGAGTAACGCCAAACGATGTCCTCCATGGTGACCGGCTTCTTGAAATAGTTCGACGCGAAATCACAGAGGTATTGCGCCTCGTCATCGGTGCAGGTTGGGGGCACGTCGGCGTGGGTGTGTTCCTGATCGGTTGTGCCGATGAGGGTGAAGTCTTCCTGATACGGAATGGCAAAGATGATGCGACCATCGCTGCCTTGGAAGAAGTAACAGCGGTCGTGGTCAAATAGGCGTTTGGTGACGATGTGGCTGCCGCGCACAAGACGCACACCAGCGGAAGAGTTTTGTTGGATCACGCCGCGAATGACGTCAGCCACCCACGGGCCACCAGCATTGACCAGCGCCTTGGCACGGGTGGTGCGGCGCGCGCCGGTGTCGACGTCTTCCATCTCGATATGCCAGAAGTTATCGCCGCGTTGGGCGGAGATCACCTTGGTGCGGGTACGGATGGTGGCGCCACGCGCCTCGGCATCCCGCGCGTTCAACACGACAAGGCGGCTGTCCTCGATCCAGCAGTCGGAGTATTCAAACGCTTTGACAAACTTTTCTTGCAACGGCGCGCCAGCTTCATCGATTCTCAAATCGACCGTGCGGGTGCCAGGCAAAATTTTACGCCCACCGAGATGATCATACATGAAGAGGCCCATGCGGATCAGCCAACTGGGACGACGGCCTTTCATCCATGGCATGACCAAGCTTAGGAGCTTGGAGGTGGGCGTGTCGTTTTCAAATCGCATGTCCTTGTGCATCGGCAACACAAAGCGCATCGGCCAGCTGATGTGCGGCATGGCGCGCAGCAGAGTTTCGCGCTCAATCAGCGCCTCGCGTACCAGACGGACTTCGAAATATTCGAGGTAGCGCAGACCACCATGGAACAGCTTGGTTGAGGCCGAGGACGTGGCAGAGGCCAAATCACTCATTTCCGCCAACTTGACAGAGAGCCCCCGCCCTGCTGCGTCGCGGGCAATGCCACAGCCGTTGATCCCACCGCCAATGACAAAAAGATCCACCGGTTTTTCTGTTTGCGCTTCCATAAGAACACCTTCGAACATTTTCGCGCCCTTACGAACCCAAAACGCGCGTTCGGTCAAGGAAATTCTCTGTGATCAGCACGAAATTCATTGAAAATTCGATGTGCGCCTGCCACTGAAAGCGGGTACAAACGAAAAGTAACGAACATGCTGAGCAGTTTTCGCGAGAGAGAAATCCTCGATATCGCCCGCAGCGAGGGCAAAGTGACTGTCGAAGGACTGGCCGCGCATTTTGATGTAACGGTGCAGACCATACGGCGCGACCTGAACGACATGGCCAATGCCGGGCGCTTAGAACGCGTCCATGGAGGCGCTGTCCTGCCCTCCGGCGTGCGTAACATTGCCTATGAAGAACGTGGGCGAGTCAATTCGGATGCCAAAGCGGCCATGGCCGCGCGTTGTGCGGCCGCGATCCCCAATGGCTCTGCTCTGTTCATCAACATCGGCACCAGCACTGAGGCACTGGCCAGTGCACTGCTGGGCCACGACGGCTTACTGGTGGTCACCAATAACCTGAATGTGGCGCGGATTTTGTCTGGGAATGCAAGATGCAACGTTTTGGTGACGGGTGGACGGCCGCGCGCAGAGGACGGCGGCTTGGTGGGTCCTGTGGCGGCCCGGATGGTCCGGGATTTTGCTTTTGACTATGCCATCCTCGGCTGTTCCGCAGTGTCAGAGGCTGGCGTGGCCTATGACTTTGACATCGACGAAATTGCCGTATCTCACGCAGCATTGGCCGGTGCACGGGAGACCTGGTTACTGGCGGACCACTCCAAATTTCAGCGTAGCGCTCCGGCGCGGATATTAGACTTTGCAGATGTGTCCCAACTTTACACTGACGAGATTTCTGAGGACTTCGCAGAGGTTTGTGCACACAAGGGCACGGAGGTGCTGCTTGGGTAATCCTATTGCTGGCGCGGGCGCCCGCTATTACTTTTCGCGCCAGGAGCCTCAAACCAATCACCATCCGCGATCAGCGTTCACCCGAGGGAGCAAAGGTTTCTTACAACCCGCGCAGTCGATGTTTATCCAGTAATTCCAACATCATCTTTTTTGCATTTTGTCGATGAGCGCGGTGTATCGCGTCCGCGGTGTCAACATCTCCTGATTTGATCGCTTCATACACTTGCCGGTGATCCTCATTCGATTTCACCGGCAGTGGACGCATAAAAAGCGTCACATTGCGGGCGCGGCGCACCTGATCGTTCATCATTTCAAACACCGTAGTGGCCCGCGAATTTCCGCCAAGCGAAACCAGTGTGCGGTGGAAGCGATCATCCGCTTCCGCCCAAGCTTCCAAATTGCTCTGGGCCACGGCAACTTCCATATCTTCAATGGCTTTAGCAAGGAGCAGGAGGTCGGCCTTTACATAGCCTTTGTCCGCGGCATTACGCGCAGCAAGACACTCCAACTCAGTCAGCACGTCATAAATCTCAGCCATGTCGTCCGGTGACACCGGCAAAATCCGAACCCCTTTGCGCGGGCGCAACTCCAGCAAACCCTGGCTTTCAAGCATAAGTGCAGCCTCGCGCACCGGGGTGCGAGACACCCCCAATTGTTCCGCCAGTTCGCTTTCCAGATGATCGGACCCCGGCGCCAAGTCGCCAGCAAAAATCATGTCTCGCAAAGACAAAAAGGCACGTTGAGAGTTGGAAAGCGGCTTGGCATCGGAGGTGTCGGCTTTCGGGCTCACGGCGGTCCTAACTTCAATTTTTGGCCGGTTTGAGCCGACGTATAGATAGCCTCTTCGACTTCAATCACACGCAGATAGTCGGCGGCGTCGTTTTCAAAAGGCGTTTGTGTGAGAAGGCCAGAAATAACGTGGGACTGCAAGTGGTGCACGCAGTTACCGCCAAACCCTTCCCACGTGTCCGCCGGCTGAATACACGCTTGCTCCTCGGTCCCGAGTCTTCGGAGCCACAAAGACCCGTCGCCATGCAAAGAGATTGTGCCTTCTGTGCCTTCCAACATCGCCTCGCCCATGGTGCGGCGGTGATTGTCCGCACTGTGGTCGAGATTCCTGTTCCCATCAAACAAAGCGCGGACGCCGTTGGGATGATCAAACAGAATATAGCCCGCGTCTTCGCCCTTGATCACCGAATTGACACGACGCAGGTCGGCATAGACGGCCTGCGGATCGCCAAGGAGAAAGCGGAACGTATCAACCCAATGCACTGCAGTTTCATGCACCAGAAATCGGGGCATGTCGCGAAAATAGGGCTGGCGGGCTAGATAAGCGTCAGGCCCCTGCCCGTCACCCGGGCGAAGGCGGAACGTCAGTTGCTGCGGTGCGCCGACTGCGCCTTGTTCCAGAGCGGCCTTCATGGCGCGATACCACGGCTGAAAACGGAAGTTTTCATGCACAATAATGGTCGCGCCCACGGCATCGGCCCGCGCGATCATGTCCTTGGCCTCAGAGAACGATTGGCAGAAAGGTTTTTGACAGACCACAGTTCTGACGCCAGCGTCCAGTGCGACACGAATGGTCTCTGCATGTGCAACCGGCGGCAAAATGATGTCGAGTACATCTGGAGCCACGTCTGCCAACATTTGGGACAGATCGTCGAAGGCGGGTAGACCGGTGGCCTGTGCTTTGGATATGTCGCGGTTGCAAGATGCCGCCAAATGTACCTCTGGCATAGAGGCCCAACTTGCATAGTGGAATTGACTGAAGTACCCCGCGCCGACACAAGCAACTTTGATTGTCGCGGTCATGCGGCCTCCAGCACCAGAAGTGCAGAGACCGCTTCGGCGGCTTCATCTGTACTGGCGCTCCCACCCAGGTCACGCGTGAGGACTATTCCCTTCGCGACCACTGTTTCAACAGCTTCGCGCAGGCGGGCACCGTCGCGGCGCATGTCCGAGTTGTCGTGTTTCACACCAAGCCAGTCCAGCATCATGGCCGCGGACAACAACATTGCAAATGGATTGGCGACGCCTTGGCCGGCAATGTCGGGGGCGGAACCGTGGCATGGCTGGAACACGGCATGCTCGAGACCAATGTCAGCAGAGGGCGCCAGACCCAGCCCGCCCATCAGCCCTGCGCCGAGATCGGACAAGATGTCACCAAACATGTTTTCCGTGACCAAAACGTCAAAGTCCCATGGCTTTTGCACCATCCAAAGAGCGGTCGCATCGACATAGGCGTGATCTGCCGTAAGGGTTAAGTGCTTGGCCGCCTCGGCATCAAACAGCTCGCGGAAGAAAGCAAAAGCTCTAAACACATTGGCTTTGTCCACGCAGGTCACGCGACCGGGACCACGGCCCTGCGCCTTGCGTTGGCGCGCCAGGTCAAATGTGAAGCGGAACAGCTTTTCGGAAATGTCGCGGGTGATGCGGAGCGTCTCGCGCGCTTCATTGGCGCTGACCTCGCCTTTACCCTGAGTGTAAAACAGCCCCTCTGTGCTCTCACGGATCAGCACAAAGTCGATTTCCTTGCCCGCAGGAATCTTAAGGGGCGTTGCCTGCCCTGGGCGCACTGTTACGGGACGCACCCCAGCAAAAAGTGTCAGCGCTTTGCGCAGGTCAATCTGCGGGGATATCTCGGTACCGTCTGGGTAGCGCACGTCGGGCAGACCCATTGCGGAAAGCAGAATCGCATCTGCTCGACGGGCGGTTTCCATGGAGCTTGCAGGAAGAGATTCGCCAGTTTCCGCATAATGAGCGGCCCCCGCAGGTGCCGCGGTGAAGTTCAGCGTATAGCCCGAGGATCGCCCCGAAAGGGTGGTCAGGATTTTCACTGTTGGATCAGTGATTTCCGGGCCAATCCCGTCTCCTGCAAACACTGCAATTTCATACGAATTGGGCATGGATAAGCGTTCCTTCCTTTGATCTTGTGGCAGGTTTTGCCGACGTGATCTATTTAAAAATTTGACATCGCATTTATTAATGCATACGTAAATTCATGCAAGACAAAACGCATTGAGTCTGGGAGGACAAGAATGGAACTCAAGTTTGCACGTATTTTGGGGGCCGCGGCACTGGCCGCTGGCCTGACTACATCCGCAAGCGCGCAGGATTATCCCTACCGCGATATCACCACGGCGGTTGTCTGGGGCGCGGGCGGTGGCACCGACACGATCAACCGCATGATCATGGCGGAAATGGAAAAGCACCTGCCTGTTTCAATCAATGTCATCAACCAAACCGGTGGAGTCGCTGGCTCAAATGGGATGGTTTACGTGATGAACCAACCGGATGATGGTTACACGCTTGTCGGCCTATCAGAGTCCAACGTCACAGCGGCGGTCCAGGGTGGATGGGATAAGAAGTTTGACTACTGGTATCCCTTTATCGTTGGTGGATCGCCAGATCTGGTCTCGGTACCGGCAAACTCCCCTTACGGGTCAATTGAGGAGCTGGTTGACGCCGCAAAGGCCGCGCCGGGCAGCATTCCAGCTGCGGCGTCCGGTGCTGGGTCGATCCACCACCTGAACCTTTTGGCGATTGAGAGCGGGTCTGGGGCGACCTTCAAGTTTGTGCCCTACAAAGGCTCTGCACCCGGGCAGGAAGCGGCGATTGCCGGTGAAGTGGCGCTGGTTGTGACTTCGCTTGCGGAGCAGGCAGCTCTGATTGAGGGCGGGCAACTCAAGCCCTTAGCCATGCTGACACCGGAAACTGTAGAGATTGCCGGAATGACGGTGCCATCCGCTTTTGACGTCTACGATGGTCTCGACAAGTACCTGCCACTAAAACAGGCCATTGGCTTTGCCGTTCACAACTCTACCGGGGATGAGGTGAAAGCCGCTTTGGGTTCTGCTTTTGAGAAGGCAATCGCCGGTGACAAAGTGGCTGAATGGGCTGCGGCCAACAACTACGACGTTGGCGGGCAGTATGGCGACGAAGCGGCGCAGATCTTTGAAACGCTGGAGGCCAATTTTGCCTACACACTGCAAGAGCTTGGGGCGGCAACAGTCGATCCAGCGAAGCTTGGCATCGTGAAACCTTGAGTGACCACGAGGGAGGCGCAGGACCTGCGCCTCTCGCATAAGGGGATCAAGTGGCTGGGGACAGATCCGTGACGAGCAACGATCAATTACTTCAATCCGAGGCAGCAGACCGTGAGGCACAGCAAATTTTAAGGGCGCGGGACTTCTGGGGCGCGCTTGTTTTACTGAGCTTGTCGGTGTTTTTCCTTTGGCGCACGTCGTTCATTCCATTGTGGGGTGAAAATCGGGCCGGTGTGAAAGGCGGAGATTGGTACAACTCCGCGGCCTTGGTGCCTTTGGGTCTTTTCTCGGCAATGCTCGTGCTTTCACTGGTTTTGCTTCGTGTTGCGGTGCGCGAAGGTGGCGCGAAGCGGGCACTGAGTTCTGTCGGTATCGGGTGGAACCGCGCGGAGGCTATGCGCTTTACCACACTAGCTGTAATCCTGTTTTTCTACATTGCCGGATTGGTGCCTCGGGTGGATTTCATTCTGTGTTCCGGATTGCTAATCACAGCGTTGATTTACGGTTATCATGGCGGACATGCCGCTCGGATGGTGCTCGCTGCGGCAGTGGTTGGACTGGCTGGGCTCTACGCTATGGCCTTGAATCTGCCGAGAGCAGAATGGGCACAGCATGATGACGATTGGCTGGTGCTCGCGCTTTGGATCGCTTTGACCGCTTGGGTGGTATGGCACGAAAGAGGGCGCCGACTGGCCCGCGTTATTCCGGTGATCGCGATAATAGCGCCAACCCTTCTTGTGTGCGCCATGGCCTTTGGCTTTCGTCAAAATGTGCCCAACCGCGGCGGGCTGATCTTCAAGCAGATTGAATATCACTACTACGTCACGCTCAAACCGATCTGGAGCGGCAAATAATGGATTTTGTACTATCTCAACTGACCGGGTTCGGCAGTGCCTTTGCTGCGCTTGTGATCGATCCGCTAACCTATGTCTATTTGGTCACCTCGGTGTTTCTTGGCATCACGTTTGGAGCCTTACCCGGCTTGACCGCCACCTTAGCCGTTACAATCCTTACCGGCTTTTTTGGCAATAAAATCCCACTGGATTATTCGATGATCGCGCTGCTTGGTGCCTATGTCGGGGCGATCTATGGCGGGTCTTACCCCTCGATCCTGCTCAATATTCCCGGCACAGCGGCGTCAGCCGCAACAGCAATGGATGGTCATCCATTGGCCAAAGCAGGACGCGGCGGAGAGGCTCTAGGCCTCACAACCACAGCCTCCTTTATCGGAACACTTATTGGCACCGTCGCATTGTTGATCTTTGTTTGGGTGCTCTTGCTTATATCCAAGAACATCGCCAGCCCCGAAAAAGCACTGTTGGCGCTCTTTGGCATTCTGTTGTCGGGCACCCTCATGAGCGAGGACTTGGTGATCAAAGGCTGGATTGCCGGTTTGATTGGGTTGGCGATGGCGATGGCGATGGTGGGCATGGATCCGCTTCTCTCAGAGCCGCGATACACGTTTGGCTGGTCCTACATGCTGTCCGGTTTCCAAGTTGTGCCGGTGTTGATGGGCGCGTTTGCTGTGCCTCAGATTATCGAAGGAATGCGGCATGTCGAAGTCGGGAAGATGATCGCGTTGCAAGGCCGCATTCTTCCCAACTTTGCCGCAGTTCGGAGACATATGCCGACGATCACCCGGTCGGGGGTCATCGGAACAGGCGTTGGCGCCTTGCCCGGCGTGGGCGAAGATGTTGCAGGCTGGGTGTCCTATGGGGTGGGCAAGACCGTTTCCAAAGATGGCAAGAACTTTGGCAAAGGCTCCCTTGAAGGCTTGCTGTCGTCCGAAACCGCAAACAATGCCTGCATTGGTGGGGCGCTGATCCCGCTGTTGGTTTTGGGCATTCCCGGTTCACCTCCAGCGGCCGCATTGATGGGCGCCTTCAAAATCAACAACGTGATCCCCGGCCCCACAATTGACCCGGCAATCATCTTGCGGGTGGTCGCGATTATGGTGCTGGCCTCTTTCACAATGTGGATTTTGGGCCTTTTCACGGCAAGGGTGTTCATCAAAATCTTGCGCATTCCACAGACGGTCTTTTTGCCAGTTGTCATGGTACTGACCGCGATTGGGTCTTTTTCCGTGGGAGGCGGGATCAATGACCTCTATTTGATGCTGGGCGTAGGATTTGTAGCCTACTTCATGAACCTGCTGAAATACCCCATCGCGCCTTTGGTGATTGGCGTTATTCTTGGTGGGCTGTTTGATGAGACGTTCCGTAGGGCGCTGTTCCTGTCCGATGGCAGCTTGGGCGTGTTTGTATCCCGTCCCGGCGCGGCCGTGCTGTTGGCGCTTAATGTCGCGCTGGTAGCTGCGCAAATCCCAATGATCCGTCGCCCTTTCCAACGGCGTGACAGAAAGGACGCCTGATGTACGCGGTCTGTGTGACATTCAAAATCCATTCAGAACAATTGCAGGATTTTCTACCCTTGATGCTCGCCAACGCGAGAACCTCGCGGGAGGAAGAGACTGGATGCCAGATGTTTGACGTTTGCGTTCAAGACGCCGAAGTGTTTCTCTACGAAATTTACGATGATCGGGCCGCGTTTGACCTGCACCTCGCCTCTGCGCATTTCAAAACCTTTGACGCCAGCACCGCGCATATGGTCGCCTCCAAACAGGTGGCGCTTTTTGATGAGGTGATCCGATGATGACAAAGGCAGGCGGGCAAACGGGAACTTGGCAAGTTCATGCGGTGAAATATGCGGATCGAAACGCGCGGGCTCGTGGAGACAGCTTTCTGTTTGATGACAATCATGATGCTACGCATGCGATGGATTACTTCATGTGGCTCCTACGGGATGGCGATAGAACTATTCTGGTCGACACAGGATATGACCACGCAGAGGCTAAGCTTCGAGGACGCCCCATCCGACTTGATCCAAGTAAGGCCCTGGCGCCATTTGGCGTGACACCGGAGCAAATATCCGAAGTGATCGTTACACACCTGCACTATGATCACGCTGGGGGGCTGGCGCTGTTTCCCAATGCACATTTGCACATGCAAGAGGCTGAAATGGCCTTCGCCACTGGACCTTGTATGTGCCACGATGTCCTGCGTGATCCATTCACCGCAGGGCATATCTGTGAGGCAGTCATGCGCCTTTATGGCGGTAAGCTGACTTTTCATAGCGGTGACAGCCAGTTGGCGGACGGACTGAGCTTGCATTGCATCGGAGGGCATTCACGCGGGCTGCAATGCGTGCGTGTGCGCACTCAGGATGGTTGGATGGTATTGGCGTCTGATGCCGCGCACTACTACGAGAACGTGCTTTCGCAAAAGCCCTTCCCAATTGTCGTGGACCTTAAGGATATGATGCAGGGGTTTGAGCGCCTTATCAAACTCGCATCGCGGCCGGAATTGATCATTCCTGGTCACGACCCCCTGGTCCGCAAGATCTTTCCGCAGGATTTGGCATCCCATATTCACCGGCTGGATGTTGGCCCAGAGGCAGACGCTCTGGCAAAGATTTCTTCGGAGTTTGGCAAATGAAACTAGGGCCTGTTGACGTTCAGGATTCCCAAATCATCTGACTTCTGATTCAAGTTTGCAAACAGAGGAGAGCAGCCTTGACCAGAAGAGTCCTAACCAATGCACAGTGGGCAATCATCGAA
>Ga0189290_100315_pt1 | contig 11280 bp, 6 predicted proteins | sample UW140minimetaG_FD_130318 | JGI IMG/M metagenome (GOLD analysis project Ga0189290, IMG submission 130318) | Marine microbial communities from the Costa Rica Dome - UW140 mini metaG | ecosystem: Environmental > Aquatic > Marine > Oceanic > Photic zone | place: Costa Rica: the Eastern Pacific...
CGCCCCGATCCAAGACGCCTACATCCTCGGTCCAGGCGATGCCGTTGTGGTAGAGCTGCTGGATATTCCGGAATATTCCGGAGTTTTTACCATCGGCCCCGACGGTACCCTCTATTTGCCGCGGCTGCGCTCCCTTGTCGTGGAGGGACTCACCGTAGAAGAGCTGCGTTACTTCCTCACCCGGCAATTCAGCGCCTACGTGCGCGACCCCCAGGTGTTCGTGAGCCCGGCCGCCTACCGGCCGATCCGCGTCTACATCGGTGGTGAAGTGGCCCGGCCTGGGTATTACTACCTCTCGGGGAAACAGGGGGTCGTGGGTCTGGAAGAAGCCACAACTTCCACCAACCCTGGCGCCACCAATCTCGCCACAGGGCAAGTGGGAGTTGCTGGGCGGGCAACCACTGCGGGCATCACCAGCAACCCGGCCAACCAAATTGGGCCGCGCATTCTTGGCGTGCAGGTGAATGAAGCCCTGCGCCTGCCCACCGTCTTCGATGCCCTGCGCACCGCCGGTGGCGTCACCCCCTTCTCCAAGCTCAGTGAGGTGTCGGTCACTCGCAAGCGCCCCCTAAGCAGCGGCGGCGGCAAGATGCGCACAAAGCTCAATTTTCTGACCTTAATCACAGAGGGCAACGAGTCGCAAAACATCCGCCTCTTTGATGGCGACACGGTGGTGGTCGCACGATCTCCTGTGGAATTGCGTGAGCAAATCATCAAGGCTGGTCAAACCAATCTCAGCCCTGATTTCGTCCAGGTGTTCGTGACCGGTCGAGTTCGCGCCCCCGGTTCCAAAGTTCTTCCCCAGGGGGCCTCTCTCGATCAAGCCCTCGCGTCCGCTGGCGGTCAGAAGCTGATCCGTGGGCAGGTGGAGTTCATCCGGTTCAACCGCGATGGAACAACCGACCAACGCAAATTCTTCGTGGGTGGTGCTAACCCTGCCGGGTCCTACAAAAATCCAATTTTGATGGCCGGTGATGTGGTGCGCGTCAACGATTCGCCCCTCTCCGCCACCGTCACCGTGCTCAACGAACTCACGGGCCCTGCCGTTGGCGTTTATTCGGTGTACAGCCTGTTCCGCGACTTCCAGTGATGACCACCGCCCCCGCCGAGCAGCCCCTGGCCGCCTCCCCAGCTAGAGACGACGAAATCGATCTACGCCAAGTGGCTGGTGCCCTGGGGCGCCGCTGGCAATGGATTGCTGGTGGTGGTGCCCTCGGCCTCGTTCTCTCCGGGCTCTACCTGCTCACGGCCAAGCCTGTCTATCAAGGTGAGTTCCAAATCGTTCTCAACCAGCAGAACAACCAGTCAGGCGCGGCTGCCCTTCTCAGCCAGAACCCTGCTCTGTCGGCCCTTGCGGGTTTAGGTGGCGGCGGTGCCAATGATTCGATCGCCACCGAGGTGCAGATCCTCAACAGCCCCTCGGTGCTGCGCCCCGTCTTCGATGCCGTAAAGGCACGCAAGCCGCCTGAAGCGGCAAAAGGCATGCGCTTTCAAGACTGGGCCAAGTCAGCGATCACCGCTGAAGAAGAAAAAGGCACTTCGGTGCTCAACGTGGAATTCCGCGACACCAACGAGCAACTGGTACTGCCGATCACCAAAATGATCTCCCAGGCCTACCAGGGCTATTCCAACCGCGGCCGAGCCCGCGAGCTCAGCAATTTGATCGCCTACCTCAACGAGCAGATCAACACGATCAAGCCCCAGGCGGAGGCCAGCGCCCGCGTCGCCCTGGACTACGGCTACGCCAACGGTCTCGGCTTGCTCGATGGCCTGCCCCTCGCCGGCAATGTGTCTGGTGCTGGTGTCTCCAAAGATGGATCCACTAAAGGTGCCACGGTGGGGGGCAGCGGCGGCAGCGTTGAAGCGGCTCGCACAGGCGCGCAGCAGAAGGTGAAGGCGCTGCAGATCCAAATTGAAGAAGCCAGCAAAGCCGGAGCCGGCTCTCTCTATTTCGCCTCCCAACTCGCCTCCCTCACCGACAAGTCGTCGACCTTCGACCAACTCACGTCGGTGGAGACCCGACTGGCGGAGCTCCGCTCCCGCTTCAAAGACAACGACCCGCTGGTGCAGAAGCTGGAACGGGAGCGCAACACCCTGGTGCGCTACATCAACCAACAAACGATTGCTCTGCTCAAGGGCGAGCTCGATCTGGCCCAGGCCAACCTCCAGGCCCTCAACCGCCCCAAAGAGGTGGTGGCGCGCCACCGCGAGCTCACTCAGAAGGCCCTGCGCGATGAAGCCACGTTGGTGACCCTGCAGAACCAGCTCAAGCAATTCGAACTGGAGCAGGCCCGCGCCACCAGCCCCTGGGAGTTGATCTCCACCCCCACATTGCTCGACAAACCCGTCAGCCCCCGCAAGGGCCGCACCCTTGCTCTGGGCTTGCTCGCCGGATTGGTGCTCGGCAGCGGCGGTGCCCTGGTGAGCGATCGCCGCAGCGGCCGCGTGTTCAGCAGCGATGAACTCGGCCGTGACCTCCCCGGCCCTCTGCTGGAGCGGCTGCCCTGCCAAGACGAGATGCCGACGACCGACGCCTGGAGATCGCCGATCCAACTGCTGGCTGATGGTCCTTTGCGCAGCAACGGCTCCGTCGCGCTGATCCCCGTAGGTGAGCTCGATGCAGCGGCTTTGGAGGGCTTTACCGCTGAACTGCGTCGCGCCCTGGGCAGTGCCCGCGAGCTCGTGGTCAGCCGTGATCTGCTCGCCACCCGCAGCGCCTCCACCCAACTGCTGATCACCGCCCCTGGTGCCGCCAAGCGCGAACAGCTGCGTCAATTGCGCGAACAGCTGGCCCTCCAAGGCAGCCCCGTCGCCGGCTGGGTGTTGCTCGACACCGCGCTCGCAGCACCCGACGCAGCCTGAGGAACGCGCGATGGCTCGTCTGCTCATCACCGGCGGTGCCGGCTTCATCGGCAGTCACACCTGTGTGGTGCTGCTCGAGGCTGGCCACGAACTGCTCGTACTCGACGACTTTTCCAACAGCTCACCCGTTGCGCTCGATCGAGTGCAGGAGCTGAGCGGGCGTTCGCTGCAGGGCATTGAAGGCGATGTGCGCGATGCGGCTGTGCTAGAGCAACTGTTTGCCAATGCGGCAAGCGCCGGCGCACCGATCGAGGCGGTGATTCACTTCGCGGGCCTCAAGGCCGTGGTCGAATCGGTCGTCGATCCGCTGCACTACTGGGACGTGAATGTAAGCGGCACACGCGCTTTGCTCTCCGCCATGGAGACCCACGGTTGCCGGTCGTTGGTGTTCAGCAGCACCAGCACCGTCTACGGCGAACCCGACAGTTTTCCTCTCACTGAAACCACCCCCACCGATCCGATTCACCCCTACGCCCAAACCAAGCTGGCGGTGGAGCAAATGCTGTCGGCCCTTGCAAGCACAGGCGACTGGCGTGTGGCATCCCTGCGCTACTTCAATCCCGTAGGCGCCCATCCCTCCGGACGCATCGGCGAAGACCCCCTCGGCATCCCCAACAACCTTTTCCCCTTCATCACCCAGATCGCTGCAGGCCGGCTGGAGAAGCTGAGGGTCTTTGGCGACGACTACCCCACCCCCGATGGCACTGGCATCCGCGATTACCTGCACGTGATGGATCTGGCGGAAGCTCACGCCGCTGCCGTCGATCACCTGCTGCAGTCAGACGCCCCCCTCAGCCTGACGCTAAACCTCGGCACCGGCCAAGGCCTCAGCGTGCTGGATGTGGTGCATGGCTTTGAAGCCGCCACAGGCATCACCATCCCCTACGAAGTGGTGGAGCGCCGCCCCGGCGATGTGCCCAAACTGGAAGCCTGCCCAAAGCAAGCGGCCAACGTTCTTGGTTGGAGTGCCAAACGCTCCCTCGCCGACATGTGCCGCGACGGCTGGGCCTGGCAATCCGCCAATCCCCAGGGCTACCGGGAGGCGCCATGACTGCGTCAGAACTCCCTTCACAGTCCAAGCGCCTGTGGCTGCTAGGCGGCTTGGCTCCCCTTGCCTTTGCAGCGCCATTGCAAGGGCAGGCACAGGCACAAGTGATCTGGGAGCCCGTCACCGAAGAGCAAGCGGATCAGCTGCAGATCCTGGTGCCCGCCGTCGATGGTGGAGCGACAAACGTCCCAACCAGTCCTTTTGAATCGAACGCAACAGCACAGCCAGCTGCACCCCAACCGATCGTGTGGGAGGTGGTACCCGATCCAGAGGCTTCAGATTCCCCGACTACCAATCCATCACGATCAACCGAAGTGGTGTGGGAGCCACTGCCCAGTACCCCATCCGTCGCGGCTGATGGATCCCACAACGGCCCAGCAACCGCCATCGTCTGGGAAGTGCTACTAAACACCATTGCTCCGCTCGCGCCTGAAAACACTGACACCTTCGCTGGGATCGAAGACGTTCAGTCATCAGGCAATTCCACTGTTAGCTCAAGCGAAGAGCCACCAGCTGAGGTGATCGCCCAGGAAGAGGCCATGCCGCCACGTGTGATTCCCGGTCCGCCACCGCCACCGCCTCTTCAAGCGCTCAATCGCTCGATTGCCTTTGGTGATGGATTGGTGGGGCCTGATATTGGTTGGCGTGTCCCCAACGGATTGAGGTGGAGCCGGCGCTGGTTTGGCGATGCAACAGTGCAAGCGATTAACCGGCGCCAAAAAGGAGACGACAACTTCTTCGACTTCGGCCAAGGCGATGGCGAAGGCATCGTGCACGCGAACCTCTTACAAACCGAAAATTGGAGTGTGGGGCTCAACACCTCCTTTCGTAGTTTGCAAAGCAATCCCAACATCGCCGGTGGCAGCACCGGCATCACAGACGGTATTTCGACAGGTTTCCGCGTTGCTCGCGCGATCGGCGACACCGGTGGCATCGCCTTCGGCGCCGAACAGCTGATTCAATGGGATGACAACACTGACACCGGCCGAAACATCTATCTCATGGCCACCAAAGGCTGGTGGCTCGGCAACCAAGGCAAGGACTATCCACTGGTGATTGCGAATGGAGGCCTAGGCACAGGAGCTTTTCAATACGACAATCCCCTGCGCTTCGCTTGCATCAACAACGTCCAAAACAGACCTGAACCCAACTTCCAACGAGACACCGATCTTTGCTGGGGGCCGATCGGAACTGCAGCCTTAGTTTTCAATGAATATTTTGGTATTTTCACCGAATACAACGGCACAGCAACCACATTATCTGCGTCTCTCAATCTCACAGGGGGCATTCCAATACGCCTGACTTGGGGCTTCAGCTTTGCTGGCAGCCAGGAACTCAGAGAAGACTTTGATCAATACAGGTGGACCTTTGGTGCCAGCATCGGTTTCTAGCCAACCTCACCTTGTCTTAGTTGGCGGAGGCCACACCCACGCCCTGCTGCTCAAGCAATGGCTGATGCGGCCGCAGTCGCGACCCAAAATATTGATCACTTTGGTGAGTTCAGGCAGCAGCACGCTCTATTCAGGCTTGATTCCATCACACCTCTCAGGGCAACTCCCCCTAGCAGACACCTCCATCAATGTGCGCAGCCTTGCCGATCGAGCCGGCGTTCATTTCATCCAGGCGGATGCTGAATCCATCGATCTGAGCAGCAAAGTGCTCCAACTCAGCAATCGACCCGCGATTGCCTTTGACATCCTCAGCCTCAACTTAGGCGCTATTTCACCAAGGCAACACTTCAAAACAGCCATCCCCATCAAACCCCTCGGGCCACTACTCAGAGCGCTCAATCAACAGGATCAATCTCTCAACCGCGACCAGACAACCTTTCACGTTGTCGGCGCAGGACTGGCCGCAATTGAGGTGATGTTTGCGCTGCGGCGTCGGTGGCCAAGCCGGCCTCTTTCCTTGCACCGCGGCGATCACCAACTCGACGTGCGCATGGCCAACGCCCTCACGGCCATTGGCGTCACCCTCACTGAGGCACCAGCGCCCGATGACACCAACACCTTGCTTTGCACAGGTGCCGCAGCCCCAGGCTGGCTTCAAGCCATTGGTCTGCGCTGCGATTCACGCGGGCGCGTGCTCACCCACTCCACCCTGCAAGACCTCGATCATCCCTGGCTCTTTGCCTCGGGTGACTGCGCCTCCATTCATAACCAGCCCAGACAGGCTTCAGGGGTGTATGCCGTGCGAGCCGCACCCGTCCTTGCCTCCAATCTGAAGCGCTTCATCGAAGACAAAAAGCTCAGAACCTGGACACCCCAGAAGCGAGCCCTGCAATTGCTGGGCACCCACACTTCGAATCAGCAAGACATCGCCTGGGCCAAGGTCGGCACCACCCTGATAGGCCCCCATCCTTGGCTCTGGCGATGGAAGCAACATCTCGATCGCCGCTTCATCCAAAACTTTCAACAGCTCACCACTCCCGCCAGTGGGATGGATAGCCAAGGCGAGGCGGCAAGCGGCATGGCGTGCCGCGGCTGCGCCGCCAAGCTTGGAGCCTCCCCCCTCAAGCAAGCGCTGCAACTAGCGGGAGTCGCAGGCCTTGGCAGTGAGCCGGCTGATGCTCAAGTCATCGGCAGTAACAGCGAAAAGGCGACACTGCTCACCTCCGTGGATGGCTTTCCAGCGCTCCTCTCCGACCCATGGCTGAATGGCCGGCTGACAACGCTGCATGCCTGCTCCGACCTCTGGGCTAGTGGCGCTGAAGTGTCTGGCGCCCTGGCGCTTCTCACACTTCCGGTCACCGACCAGGCCAGCCAGATTCAGCTGATGAGTCAGACCCTGGCTGGCATTCGTTCTGCCCTCGACGAGCAAGACGCAGTGTTGCTTGGGGGCCACACCATGGAGTCGCGGCAAGCCAGCAACCAACCTGTGGGCCTCGACCTGCAGGTGAGCCTGAGCGTGATCGGAGCCACAGCCCCGCATCAACCAACCTGGCGCAAGGGTCCCATTCGCAGCGGTGACCAACTGTTGCTCAGCCGCCCCCTCGGCACAGGCGTGTTGTTTGCCGCGGCCATGCAAGGACGCTGCCCAGGGCCATGGCTGGATCAAGCCTTGGCACAACTCAGCCAAAGCCAGCATCATCGACTGATTCAGCTGCGGCAGGCGAATGCAGAAGAACCTGGCAGCATCCACGCCTGCACCGACGTCACTGGCTTTGGCCTGCTGGGCCATCTCAACGAAATGGTTGACGCCAGTGACGCCATCCAGGTGGAACTGGCCATCAGCAAGATTCCGGCTTTTGATGGGGTCCGAGAGTTGCTGGCACAGGGCATCAACAGCACCACCGCACCGTCCAACCGGCAGGCCTGGTCAAGCCTGGAGCAAACGGTCACCCTCACCACCGGGAGCCAGTCGTCAGACACCAGCGCCGACCTCACCAACCTGGAACTTCTGATCGACCCTCAAACCTGCGGCCCTCTCCTCGTGAGCTGTTCACCAGCTGCGGCCAATCTGCTGATCAACCAAGGCTGGACAGCCATTGGCACAGCCATGCAGAGATGACGGGCAACGGCAAGACATTCATTCTTGGGGTGGGCGCCCAAAAGTGCGGCACCTCCTGGTTGCACCATCAACTGCAGCAGCACCCCCTGGTTGACATGGGCTTCTGCAAGGAATACCGCGCCCTACGCGATCGACGCTGGCGGGAGCAGCTGCAACAGCAGCTTCAGCATCGATCACTTGATCGACCATCAGCCTCTGAGCAGTTTGGCCACCTGGATGATGCCGCCAAGCACCGGCTGATTCTTCACAACGAAAGAGCCTACTACCGCTATTTCCAGTGGCTGATGAATCACCATCCACAAATCAAGGCCACAGGAGATATGTCCCCCCACTACTCCAATCTCAGCCGACAGACCTTCAAGCGAGCCAAACGACACCTCAACAAGCAAGGATTTACCGTGAAGGTGATATTTCTCATGCGGGATCCTGTTGAAAGAGTGTGGTCACAGGTACGGATGCTGCGTACCAACGGAAAGATGGCCAGCGTCAACCAGTGCAGCTCAGAAGAAGAAGCCCTCGCACTGCATTACCGCCACCCGCGCTTCTCCACCAAAGGCCAATACCACCTCACTCTGCAAGCACTGCGGTCTGCATTTCCTGCAGATGCCCTCCATTGCGGCTTCTATGAATCCCTCTTTGAGCAGGCCAGCCTGATCAAGCTCAGCACGTTCCTTGATCTCGATCTCCACAGCGCCAAGACCAACGAACGGATTAACGCCTCACCAAAAACCAAGCTCATCAGCGAAGCTCTCCAGGCCGAAATCGCATCACATTATCGAGACGTTTACACGGGATGTTTACGCCACTTCGGAGAGGAGATCCTTGAACGATGGCCCAGCAGTCGCTTCATCTTCAACACCTAATCAACGAGCAGAACGCAATACCGCAAGAGGAGGCAACAGACGCGCCATCTGAAGCAACGTCACCGCTGGATAGAGAGGATAGTCATCCAACCTGGCACGCAATAAAGAGCAATAGTCCTCAAACAACTGCCGGCATTGCTCTTCCTCCCCGTCAGACAATTGCGCGCGAAGCAACCGCTCTTCTGCAGCATGATCCATCGACATCAACGGTGAAGCAGGTGTGGGCAGATACCCCTGTTGCAACATCAAATAAGCCAGCAGGCGCAGCCGAATTGGCAGCTCACCCGCACGAATCAATGGCAAAGCCAGCGCCCGGTCGGCACTCTTGGCATCATCAAAGCGATTCTGGAAAGTTTTGAGCAGACAATCGCGGAAGCTACGGCTCCAGTAATGCACCAGCACCAAGCCAAATAGGCCCACGGGCATGGAAGCAAAACGAGGATCGGCATGACCAACCTTGAAGCTGTGGTCAGACGCAATCGCCGTCATCAGCTCCGAGCGCACAATCGGCTTACCGACGTGGCCCCAATAGCCACCGCACTGATGGTCATCAGGCTGAAGCACAGGCCGCATCATCCAGGGGAGATAAAGCTGTGCAGCCTGAGGAAACACACTGAAGAGCTGCGCCACCGACACCCCAGCACGCATCTGCTGCACATATTCATCACAGTCCACAAGCATCGTGAACGGGGCTAAGGCGGCCAGAGGTGCCAGATCCAAGTGCTTCCAGGCATGACCTGGAGTGAGTTGGGAGTCCAAGCGATGCACGTGCAACGCAAGACCCGTTGGCGTCGGCAACACCTGCAGCAACGCTTCATCCGTGGCGTTTTGCACGCAAACATGCACGCGTCCTACCCCCAACTGGTGATAGTGCTCGAGAAAACTGGGCCAGTAGGGCTGCTCGACAGCGCAAAACCGGGTCAACAGCTGCACCCCGGCCAGACAGGCAGAGGCAGATGGCGTCTCGGGCCCAGATCCAGCCGCCAGATTGGAGCGCAACAGTTTGCGAGCGCCGAAACCGTTGCCTCCGTCGGCACCAATGCTGGGATCGATGGGCTGAGGATCCGTGGGAAGCAACAACCGAATCAACCGCGCCAGCACCCTCTGCACCAAACGGCGGAGACGTCTCACTTCAGCCTTCAACAGCTTCAATCGGCGCCAAGCGCGGATCAAGAATTTTGGGCCCCATGCCCGGAAACTTCACCGCGATAGACACCTTTTGGCCACTGCCAAAGGTGTGGGTGACCTCGCCGATACCAAAGCTGGCATGGCTGACCTGATCTCCAACACTCCAGCTCGTGCCAGGAGCAGGGCCGGCCTGGCGGCGACGCACCGCATTGGCTGGAGCACGACTGGGTGTGTCCCGATCCACCCGGGTCAACCGCTCTAACCTCTGCTCCCGCCGGATCGCCGCCCCGCCACTGCGGGGGATGTCCCCCTGCACCAAGGCTTCCGGCAACTCCGAGAGGAACACACTTGGTACCGCCGGCTCACGCATGCCACCCCAGAGCCGCCGCTCACTGGCATGGGAGAGGAACAGCCGCTCCTTGGCCCGTGTGATCCCCACATAACAAAGGCGCCGTTCTTCCTCCAGCGACGCCGGATCATCGAGGGAGCGATAGCTGGGGAAGAGACCCTGCTCCATGCCCACCAGGCACACCACAGGGAACTCCAACCCCTTGCTGCTGTGCAACGTCATCAAGGTGACGCGATCAGCCGCCGTGTCTTTGCTGTCGGCATCGCTGGCCAGTGCCGCCGAGGCCAAAAAGCCCTCCAGGTCGCCTTCCTCGTTTTCCTCCTGGTATTGGAGAGCCGCATTCACCAATTCCTGCAAGTTGCGGCGCCGTTCCTCCGCCTCATCGGAACCATCGGCAATCAACTCGCTCACATAGCCGCTCTTCTCCATCACCTCCTGAATCAACTCGGAGGGGGCCGCATCCTGCAGACGGGTCTGCATCGCGTTGAGCAGATCGCAGAACTGCAGCAGTCCCTTAGCGGAGCGACCGCCAAGGGAACGCACAGCCTCTGGATCACTGACCACATCCCACAGGGGAATCCCCAGTTGAGTCGCCGCATCCGTAAGGCGCTGGATGGTGGTCTTACCAATGCCCCGCTTGGGCACGTTGATCACCCGAAGCAGGCTGACCGTATCGGCAGGGTTGATCAACAGGCGCAGGTAGGCGAGCAGATCCTTGATCTCGCGGCGGTCGTAGAAACGCATGCCGCCCACCACCACGTAGGGAATACGCCAACGCACCAAGGATTCTTCAATCGCCCGCGACTGAGCATTGGTGCGATAGAGCACAGCCATATCCCCCCAGGTGAGCTCGGGGTTGGCCGCTTCCATCATCCGCAACCGGTGCACCACCGCTTCCGCTTCGGCGATTTCGTCGTCGCAGCGGGTCAGAGAGATCAACTCGCCCTCACCACGCGTGGGCCGCAACACCTTGTCGATCCGCTCGCTGTTGTTGGCAATTAGGGCATTAGCTGCCTCGAGGATCGTGGCCGTGGAGCGATAGTTCTCCTCCAGCTTCACCATCGTGCGAGTGGTGTCATCCGGTGCCTGGTCACCGAAATCGTCCTGGAACCCCATCAAGATCGTGAAATCAGCCGCTCGGAAGCTGTAAATGCTCTGGTCGGCGTCCCCCACCACAAACACTGAGCGACCCTGCCAGTTGTCGTAACGCTCTGGGTCCACCCCATCGGTGACCAACAGCTTGATCAACTCGTACTGAGTTCGGTTGGTGTCTTGGTATTCGTCGACCAGCACATGGGCAAAGCGGCGATGCCAATAGCCGCGCACCTGCTCGTTCTGCTGCAAGAGCTGCACCGGCAACAACAGCAGATCGTCGAAATCGAGAGCGTTGTTGGCCGCTAGTGCCTTGCGGTAACGGCGGTAGACATCAGCGGTGAGCTTGCCGCGTTGACCCTCAGCATTGGCCTCGAGCTGATCCGGCAGCCAAGCCTGGTTTTTGGCATTGCTGATCGCCCAGCGCG
>Ga0189290_100316_pt1 | contig 11246 bp, 11 predicted proteins | sample UW140minimetaG_FD_130318 | JGI IMG/M metagenome (GOLD analysis project Ga0189290, IMG submission 130318) | Marine microbial communities from the Costa Rica Dome - UW140 mini metaG | ecosystem: Environmental > Aquatic > Marine > Oceanic > Photic zone | place: Costa Rica: the Eastern Pacific...
AAGGACCAATGCGCCGGGGAAGGCGCGACGTGATAAGGACTATTTTTGTGAAAAAACTGCTTTTGGCGGCCACTGCTGCTCTGGCCCTGCCGGTTATGGCGCAAGCGCATTTCCTGCTTGAGTACACCGAAGACACCATGATCGAGCGTCCCGGCGATGTGCCGGTGAAGCTGATTTTCTGGCACCCTCATGATGCCGGTCACGTGATGACACTGGAAAAGCCGGAAGAGTTCTACGTGATCCACAACGGCGAAAAGACCGATTTGTTGGGTACGCTGGAAGAAACCACTTTTGACGGTCCAGACAACAGTGCCAAAGCGTCCATGGGCTCCGTACCGGTGAAGCGCTCCGGGGACTATGTGCTCGTGACCGTACCTGCGCCGTATTACGAAGAGTCCGAGGACATCTACATTCAACAGATCACCAAAGCTTATCTGAACCGCAATGAACTGCCCACCGATTGGGATCAGCCACAGGGGCTCGCCACCGAAATCCTGCCGCTGAACAAACCTTAAAACGTGATCGCAGGCGGCACATTCACTGGCCGTGTTTTGAGCGAAGGCAAGCCAGTTGCCGGAGCCGAGATCGAGATCGAATACATGGCGGCAGAGCCTGATCTGGCTGGCACCGGCATGAAAGACACCACCGTGTCTCCGCTGCCGGGGGGAGCAATTGTCGCAATTTCCGATGACAACGGATACTTCACCTTTGGTGTGCCAAAAGCCGGGTACTGGGGCTTTGCGGCTCTGGGTTCTGGCCCTGCCACCGAGCATGAAGGCAAAGAGCTGAGTCAGGACGCGGTGATCTGGATTCGCGCTTGGGATCTGGAGTAACCCTACATGCACATCGTTGACGGAGCCTTGTCCAACCCTGTTGTGATCGGCGGCACAGTTGCCGCCGCTGGCGGGATTGCCGTGGGTCTCAAGTCGCTGGACATCGACCGCATCCCCACTGCTGGGGTACTGTCGGCCAGCTTATTTGTTGCCTCGTTGATCCATGTGCCAATTGGTCCGTCTTCGGTGCATCTGATTTTGAATGGTCTGGCCGGGCTTTTGCTTGGCTGGGCCGCCTTTCCGGCCCTGTTTGTCGGGTTGCTTTTGCAAGCGGTATTCTTCGGCTTTGGCGGGCTCACAGTACTGGGTGTGAACACCTTTAATATTGCCATGCCCGCAGTGCTGGCCTGGATGATCTTTGGCCGCTTGATTGGTCGCGGCTCTCCAGCGCAAGGGGCGATCTGGGGCGGTCTTGGCGGGGCTTTTGCCATTGCGGCCACAACCTTGTTTGTGGCTGTGTCCCTTGCGCTGACCGGGGATGAGTTCCTGCCCGCTGCCAAGCTTGTGTTCTTTGCCCATATTCCGGTCATGGTCATCGAAGCCGTGCTCACTGGCTTTGCTGTGCTATTGGCGCGCAAGGTCAAACCGGAGTTGTTTTTGAAAGGATCTTCCGCGTGAAACATCTGATCCTGATAGCATGCCTGATCTGCGCTCCACTGCCTGTGCTGGCGCATAAGGTGATCGCTGGGGTGTTTCCTGCTGGCGACGCTATTGAAGGCGAGCTTGGCTTCTCCAACGGTGATATGGTCGTGGGACAGGAGGTCATTGTGTTTGGCCCAGATGGTGTCGAGCTGGGCCGTACAGTCACCGACGAAGATGGGTTCTTTCTTTACACTCCCACCATCCCCGTGGCGCGCACCTTCACCGCTGACATGGGCGCGGGCCATGTCGCCAAAGTCGTTATGCCCGCCGAAGAGGTTGCCGACATCATGGGCGTGGCCGCGGAGTTTGTAGAGACACCGGTGGCCGCCTCTGACGGACATGTTGAAGGCGCCAATGTGGTCACCGTCGCCTCTTTGTCTGATGAGGAGCGACAGGTCATCGCCAAGGCGGTGCGCGATGAAATCCGCCCGCTGCGCCGCGAGATTGCTGCCTATCGTGAGAAAAACGACATGCAGAGCATCCTGGGGGGCATCGGCTATATCGTTGGTCTGTTTGGCTTTGGGTTCTACCTCGCCGCACGCCGGAAGATGGCCGCCTGATGGCGCACGCGCTTGAACCTAAGGCCAAAACCCTGGCCGAGGCCGGCAGCGATGCGCCTTATGGCGTGATTGGTGATCTCGACCCCCGGGCGCGCGTTGTGTTGGCCTGTGTTTTTGCCATCACCACGGTTGCGTTGACTACCATCCCGGCGCTGGTAGCGGCGCTTGCCACTGCAATCTCTTTGTTGATGTTGTCGGGCCTGCCAATCCGCCGCACGCTCAAGCGTATGGCGATGATGGACAGCTTCATCATCTTCATGTTGGTGCTTTTGCCGTTCACCATGCCGGGCGATCCGATGTTCGCCGTCTTTGGTTTCCCAGCCAGTTGGCAAGGCCTGTGGAAAGCCATTGAGATCGGTCTGACCGCCAACGCGGTAATTCTGACGCTCATGGTGCTGGTTGGTACATTGGAGCCGGTAACACTAGGGCACGCCTTGCACAAGCTGCGCTGCCCCGAAGTGCTGGTGCATCTTTTGATGTTCACCATCCGTTACATCGAAGTACTTCGAGAAGAATACCTGGGACTGCGCGGCGCCATGAAAATCCGCGGCTTCCGACCCGGTACCAATTTGCACACTTACCACAGCTTTGGCTATCTTGTCGGCATGATGCTTGTGCGCGCTATTGAGCGTTCCGAACGCATTTTGGGCGCAATGAAATGCCGGGGCTTTTCAGGCCAGCTGATCTTGCTACAAGAGTTCCGGATGTCCCGCCGAGATCGCCGGTTTGCTGGACTGCTGGGTGGCGTTTGCATCGGTTTGCTGTTTCTGGACTATCTATGACGATCCTCGCGCTTGAAAACATCCACTTTGCTTACCCCGGACAACCTCCGGTGCTGGATGGCGCGTCGGTGCAGCTTGACGCTGGTCAGCGCCTGTCGATCGCAGGTCCCAACGGCGCGGGCAAATCCACCCTGTTTCGCATCGCGCTTGGCCTTCAGCATCCTACCGCCGGCACCGTGACCATCTTTGGAAAAGAACGCAGGATTGAGGCGGACTTTCACGAGGTGCGCCGCCGCATTGGATTGGTGTTTCAGGACCCGGACGATCAGCTCTTTTGCCCTACCGTCGCTGAAGACATCGCTTTTGGGCCGCTCAATCTGGGCCGCACCAAAGGCGAAGCCTTGGCGGTTGTCGATAAGGTGCTCACCGACCTGAACCTGATGCACCTGCGCGATCGCATCACGCATAAGCTTTCCGGTGGCGAAAAGCGCCTCGTGACTCTAGCCACCGTGCTCGCGATGGAGCCGGAAGCGCTCTTGCTGGATGAGCCAACCAACGCGCTCGACACCAAAAACGAAGCCCGTCTGCTGGAAATCCTGCAAAGCCTGCCGCAGGCCATCTTGTTGGTGAGCCACAACCCCGCGTTCCGCGCGGCGCTGGCCCCGGACACGCTGGAACTGCAGGATGGCAAATTGGTGTAGGCAACGCATTTACCGCGCCCGCCGCCGCAACAGCCAAACAAAGAACATGCCGCCCACCAGTCCTGTGACGATGCCAATTGGCATGTCTTCTGGTGCCATGATCGTGCGTGCGATGATGTCGGACCACAAAAGGTAGATTGCGCCAAACAGGGCGGAGGTAGGGATCACGCGGACGTAGTCACCACCAACCAGCATGCGCACGATATGTGGCACCATCAGGCCGACAAAGCCAATCATGCCCGAAAACGCCACCATCACCCCGGTGATCAGCGCACCCACAACAAAGACAATCAGGCGAAACCGCGCCACCGGAATGCCCAGCGTGGAAGCTGTTTCGTCCCCCACCGTCATCGCGTTCAACTTCCGTGCATTGGACCAGATGTAGGCGCCGCAGGCGATGAGAACTGCCAGCGGAAAGACCAAGTGGCTCCACTGCGCCAAGCCCAAGCCCCCCAGCATCCAGAACACCACCGTATGTGTCGCCCGTGGGTCGCCCAAAAAGATCAGTACATTGGCCAGAGACATGACTATGAAGGACACCGCGACACCTGCCAAAATCAACCGGTCCGCGCTGGTGGCCGAGGCAAACTGCGACACGGCCAGCACAAGTAAGGTCGCTGCCAAAGCCCCGCCAAAGGCAAACAGCGGCACGGTGATCAGGCCCCAAAACATGCCGGTATGCATCAGGACCAGAATCGCGCCAAACGCTGCACCGGAGGAAATCCCCAACAAATGTGGATCGGCCAGCGGATTGCGAGTCACCGCCTGCAAGCTGCCACCAACTACCGCCAATCCGGCCCCCACCAGACAGGCCAACAGGGCGCGCGGGAAACGAATATCCCAAACAATCGCTTCGCGCCCCTTGGACCAGTCCTGTTCAATTGTGCCCGGTGCCACCTGATTGATCAGGATGCTCCACACTGTTTGCAGGGGCACAGAGACTGCCCCCACACTGATTGCGACCGAAATCGAGAAAAGCAACAGGAACACCCCTGCGCCGATCACATAAGGAAACCTGCTTTTTGGCTGTCCTGCAGCTCTTCCTGTCATTTATTTCGCCCGGAACGCTTCTGCGAGTGTTTTCACCGCTTTGATGTTGCGCGGACCCGGGGTCGCTTCAACGTATTCCAGTGTCACAAAGCGGTCGTTTTTCACCGCGTCCATCTCGGCAAAGGCGGGGTTGTTCATCATGAAGGCACGCTTTTCTTCGGCGGTCACATTGCCGTAATTCACGATTACGATGACCTCCGGGTTGCGCTCCACAACTGGCTCCCAGCCTACCTTGGCCCAGCTCTTTTCCAGATCGTTCATGATGTTGGTGCCGCCAGCGGCCTCAATCAACGCGTTTGGCATCGCATAGCGCCCAGCGGTGAACGGCGTGTCTTCACCGCTGTCATAGACAAACACGCGTGGTGCGGTGTCCAGCGGAGTCAAGCCATCGGTGAAGGCCGCAAGATCCGCTTTGTAGCCATCGACCAGCGCGTCGGCCTGGTCTTTCACGTCAAAGATCGCGCCGAGGTTTTGGATGTCGTTGTACATGTCATCCATGCTGGCGGCGTCTTTTTCGCCAATGTGGATGCAGCTTTCGGTCAACTCGTACACCTTGATGTCAAACGGCGCGAGCGTCTCTGGTGTGACTTCGCCGCCCACTTTCATGCCGTAGTTCCAACCGGCAAAGAAGAAGTCCGCATCCGCGCCGATCAGCACCTCTTTGGATGGGTACTTTGCGGACAACTCCGGCAGTTCTTCCACACCCGCGCGCATCTCTTCGTCCAGCGTTTTCCAGCCGGAAATGCCGGTGTAGCCCACCATACGGTCCGCCAGGCCCAGCACGAGCATCATCTCGGTCAGGTTCACATCGTTGGAGATCGCCGCTTTGGGTGGCGCGTCAAACGTTACTTCGCGGTTGCAACTTTCGACGGTGGTTTCCGCCAGCGCGGCAGAGGTGGTTAGGGCCAGCAGGGTGCTGACCGCAACGGTTGTCAGGTTGGTTTTCATGGGGAAGGTCCTTTAGTTTGGTAGATGAAAAGTAAGGTGTTGGTTTTGGCTGACGCTCAGCACCTGGCGCTGGGAGGTGACTGAAAACGTGTCCGAGACAAGCTGTTCGCTGAGCACATCATCAGCACTGCCAAAGCCTTGGCAGTGACCGTCTTTCAGAAGCAAAATGGCGTCACATACATCTGCAGCCATATTTAGGTCATGCAGTGAGACCACGATGGTTAGCCCAAGCGAACGGATCAGCGAGAGGATTTCGAGCTGATGGCGAATGTCGAGGTGGTTGGTGGGCTCATCCATCACCAACACCTGCGGCTGCTGCGCCAACGCCCGCGCTACCATCACTCGTTGCCGCTCGCCCCCCGATAGCGTGTCAAAATCGCGCGCAGCCAGCGTGGTCAACTGCATGCGCTCTATAGATTCATCGACAATCCGCGAATCCCGCGCTCCACCAGACGACAGCCCGCTGCGATGAGGCGTGCGGCCCAGTGCCACAATATCGCGTACCGATAAGCCAAACGCCCCCGGCTGTTCCTGAAGTACAGCGGCCACTTTGCACGCGGCCGCCTTGGCAGACATGCCCCAAAGATTTTCGCCATCGACAAAAATGCGGCCAGAGGTGGGTTTCTGATAGTGATAGATCGTGCGCAAAAGCGTGGATTTGCCTGCGCCATTGGGCCCCACCACGCCCAAAACTTGTCCTGCCTCCAGCTCAAAACTCACAGGAAGCAAAAGAAACGGCTTAGTTTTGCCGGGCCGCCAGCTGACCTTTTCGACCACCAAACTTGCGGCGCTCATGACAAACGCTCCGCACTGTCCTCAATTGCCAACATCATCGATGGCACCCGCGCCAATGTGTTTTTGCGCAGCTTGCCGGGGCGATCCACCGACGAGCACCAGCCATCTCCAAGCACCGCATATTGCTGCGCAAAGGACACTAGATCCTCTATATCCTGATCCGGCGTGATGTCGCCAAACAGATAGGTTGCCTTGCGCGTACTGTGATAGGCCACGGTGCAGGGACGCTTGCAGCCCGCCATACAGGCGACGCCGGATATTTCGAACTCTTCCGTGATCGCATCTCCTGCCATATCGATGGCAGCGCGTAGTCGCTTGATCAGCTCATAACCCGGCCGACAATTTTCGCCGACATGTTTGCAGGAAGTGCATATCGAAATTCGGTGGTTGGGGGTGGCCATCTCGCCCTCCGCGATAGCGCGGGGCAAGCACAGTCAGTTTATCAAACGGATCATTCCGTAAAGCCATATTGGCCTCCTGTCCGAACGCCCCGCCCGGGTTGAAGTTATCGTCTTGATGGCAGGTCTCCTGACTTGCGGGTTGTAGCTATCCCGAACCTTCCCAAGCGCATCGCGCTCAGTGGTGTCCTCGGGGTTGCTCGCCGCTCACAGTTGCGGGGGCAGTCACGGATTTAGCCTAAGAGGCTGCACCGTATTCCCTTTTCATCCCGGTCTGACGAAGGTCATTGCGGGAACCATCTATGTCCCCAAGTCGGGTAAAATCTCGATTGTGTCAATTCATTTTTGAACGTCGCTACAGTCTGCGGCATCATGTGTTGTGGTTTTCTGTGGCGGACCCTTCGGTTTGCAGCCAATGCCTATGTGCAACTCTATGGAACCCCCCGCACCAGAACAGGTGATCTTGTCAGTGCGTTGAAGGCTGGAAAACAAAGCTGGAGGTACTTACAATAGACCGCACACGCCGTTCTGCAACATCACGTTTGAGGAAGCCAAGACAATTGTTCACAAGGGCAACTTGCGTCTTTTTCAAGTTTGGTATACATCGGCATACAATACCTGCCCTGTGACTCGCCTCTGCGTTTGAAACAGGGTGTTCATGCTTAAGCCAACCTCAAATCGCTAGGATCATCATGAGCTTGTATACAGATTATCTGAATGAGATTGAGACCCGGAAAACCGAAGGTCTGAATCCAAAGCCAATTGATAGCGGCGCGCTGGTCAGCGAACTGATCGAACAGATCAAAGACACCGACAACGCCCACCGCGAAGACTCTCTGAAGTTCTTCATTTACAACACTTTGCCAGGCACCACGAGCGCTGCTGGCGTGAAAGCAGATTTCCTCAAAGAGATCATTCTTGGCGCGGCTGACGTGGCTGAAATCACTCCAGAATATGCCTTTGAACTGCTGTCGCACATGAAGGGTGGCCCCTCCGTGCGCGTGCTGCTTGATCTGGCGCTAGGTGACGATGCGGCGATCGCGGCGCAGGCGGCTGACGTTTTGAAGACTCAGGTCTTCTTGTATGACGCCGATCAGGTGCGCCTGAAAGAAGCGCTGGATGCAGGCAACACCGTGGCCAAAGACCTGCTGGAAAGCTACGCGCAGGCTGAATTCTTCACCAAATTGCCAGACATCGACGAAGAGATCGAAATCGTGACCTTCATCGCGGGCGAAGGAGACATCTCTACCGACCTGCTGTCCCCCGGTGCCGAGGCGCACTCTCGTGCGGACCGTGAACTGCACGGCAAGTGCATGATCACCGAAGCTGCCCAGAAGCATATCGAAGAGCTAAAACTGCAGCACCCTGGCAAACAGGTGATGCTGATCGCTGAAAAAGGCACCATGGGCGTGGGCTCATCCCGTATGTCCGGCGTGAATAACGTCGCGCTTTGGACCGGCAAACAAGCTAGCCCTTACGTGCCATTTGTGAACTACGCCCCCGTTGTGGCGGGCACCAATGGCATCTCCCCAATCTTCCTGACCACCGTGGGTGTGACCGGCGGTATTGGTCTGGACCTGAAGAACTGGGTGCGCAAAACGGATGAGGACGGTAACCCGATCCTCAACAACGACGGCAACGCAGTGCTGGAGCAAAAGTACTCTGTCGAAACCGGCACTGTCCTGAAGATCAACACCAAAGATAAAAAGCTGCTGAGCGAAGATGGCGAAGAGCTGGTGGATGTGTCCTCGTCCTTCACCCCGCAAAAAGCGGAGTTCATGAAGGCAGGCGGCTCATATGCCATCGTTTTCGGTAAGAAACTTCAGACCTTTGCCGCCAAAGCACTGGGTGTTGAACCAACTCCCGTCTTTGCGGCCTCCAAAGAGATCAGCCACGAAGGCCAGGGCCTGACCGCCGTTGAAAAGATCTTCAACAAAAACGCGGTTGGCACCACTCCGGGCAAGACCCTGCACGCGGGTTCTGACGTGCGTGTTGAGGTCAACATCGTTGGCTCTCAGGACACCACCGGCCTGATGACGATGCAGGAACTGGAAGCCATGGCCGCCACAGTGGTGTCGCCAATTGTGGACGGCGCCTATCAGTCCGGCTGTCACACCGCCTCGGTGTGGGATGTGAAGGCTCAGGCCAACACCCCCCGCCTGATGAAGTTCATGAATGACTTTGGTCTGGTCACCGGCCGTGACCCTAAAGGCGAATACCACGCCATGACCGACGTGATCCACAAGGTGCTCAACGACATCACCGTGGATGACTGGTCTGTTATTATCGGCGGCGACAGCCACACCCGCATGTCCAAAGGCGTGGCCTTCGGGGCGGACTCCGGCACGGTGGCACTGGCGCTGGCAACTGGGGAGGCGTCCATGCCGATCCCAGAGTCGGTGAAAGTGACCTTTAAGGGCAAAATGGCCGAGCACATGGACTTCCGCGACGTGGTTCACGCCACCCAGCAACAGATGCTTGCCCAACACGGCGACAACGTCTTCCAGGGCCGCGTCATCGAGGTGCACATCGGCACGCTTTTGGCTGACCAAGCCTTCACCTTCACCGACTGGACCGCAGAGATGAAGGCAAAAGCCTCTGTCTGTATCTCCAACGATGAAACGCTGGTGGGCTCGCTGGAGCTGGCAAAATCGCGCATCCAGATCATGATCGACAAAGGCATGGAGCATGAAAATGGCATGCTGCAAAACCTGATCGACATCGCCGACAAACGCATCGCCGAAATCAAATCCGGCGACAAGCCTGCGCTGACGCCTGATGACAACGCCAAATACTTCGCCGAAGTGGTGGTGGATCTGGATGAAATCGTGGAACCGATGATTGCAGACCCGGATGTGAACAACGCGGATGTATCCAAGCGCTACACCCACGACACCATCCGTCCTGTGTCCTACTACAACGCAGAAAAGCACATCGATCTGGGCTTTGTTGGCTCCTGTATGGTGCACAAAGGTGACATCAAAATCGTCGCACAGATGCTGAAGAACCTTGAGGCTGCCAACGGCAAGGTCGAATTCAAGGCTCCACTGGTTGTGGCCGCGCCGACCTACAACATCATCGATGAGCTCAAAGAAGAGGGTGACTGGGAGATACTGCAGCGCTACTCCGGCTTTGAGTTTGATGATCTTTTCCCGAAGGAAAAGGCGCGCACCGAGTATGAGAACATTCTCTACCTTGAGCGTCCGGGCTGTAACCTCTGCATGGGCAACCAGGAGAAAGCCGCCAAGGGGGACACGGTTCTGGCCACCTCAACCCGCCTGTTCCAGGGCCGTGTTGTGGCCGACAGCGCCACCAAGAAAGGCGAAAGCCTCTTGGCCTCCACCCCGCTTGTGGTGCTCTCCGCCATTCTCGGCCGCACGCCCACGCTGGAGGAGTACAAGGCCGCTGTGGAAGGCATTGATCTGACCAAATTTGCACCGCCGCTGGCGCCCGCAAACACCAAGTCTGCGCACTTCTAAAGCCAAGCGGCGTTTCGGTGCCGCATCGCAAAAACATCAAACCCCGGCGCAAAACTGCGTCGGGGTTTCTTGTGGAGGACGAAAAACCTACTTCAGACCCGCGATTTTGTGTTTTGTAAAGTCTTCAGGATGCTGTTTCGATTGCTCAAGAAAAACGAAAGCCCGACAGCAATAAGAGACACAAACAGGGCAGAGAAGATCACATCTGACAGAAAGTGACGGCCAAACACAACGCGCAGGAAGGCGCCGGAGACGGCAAAGCTCAAAGCCAGGCCAAACACCGTGTGTCGCAAAATGGGTGACCGGACAAATCGGGTCAGCACATAGGTGGAGATAGCAAAGGCGGTTGCGCCTGCCGCTTCTCCAGACACAAAAGAGCAATTGGCCGCACATTGCTCTGCAATTTCAAATGGTGGCGAAAACAAGAGATCGCCACCAAACGCCACCGTTTGATCCGGGCGCGCGCGTCCCCAATAAGCCTTTAGGATGCTATGCACCAATAAGCCCGGGCCAAAAACATAAACCCCAACAATGAAAACCCAGACGCTACCGGGAACTGTAAATAACTTGAGCTGTTTCAGCGCTGCGAAGGCCCCGATCAGAGCCAGCACTGCCATAGCTGTGTAAGAGTGGTAGCCGATCGCTCGCAGCTGATTCAGTCTGTCCAGTGTTGCCAAATAAAACCCATGTTCCGGGGTCCAAAACAATGATGACACCCAAAGGTCAATGAACGGCACAGATGCAAACAGCGCCTGAAAGGCTGCTGTCAGCAAAAGCAACCAGAGCAACACCCGAAGGCGTGTCCGTCGCGTTTTTAAATACCAACTGCGCCGCGCATGGTTGGAGTAAATATCGCTTTGGGTGAGTTGCGTTGACGTCATCAAGTCCATCCTGTTCTGGCTCCCCGCGCGCCTGCTGCGTGCGTGAAAGCAGTGGTTGTTCACTGGGGCTGCCGCCGCTGAGCCAGAGGTCTTGGGACGCAAATAAAATGCGCTGAGGAAGCTCAGGGGGCAGTGAAGAGAGGACTGGCTGTTGATTGTCACTGAGAACTGACCCGGTATTTTCACCGAGATTTGACCCACCTTCAGTTATGCGTCGTTGTTTATGACGCGGTCAAT
>Ga0189290_100317_pt1 | contig 11127 bp, 9 predicted proteins | sample UW140minimetaG_FD_130318 | JGI IMG/M metagenome (GOLD analysis project Ga0189290, IMG submission 130318) | Marine microbial communities from the Costa Rica Dome - UW140 mini metaG | ecosystem: Environmental > Aquatic > Marine > Oceanic > Photic zone | place: Costa Rica: the Eastern Pacific...
AAGCCCCCCACAACCTGCCGCTCCCGCACGGTTAGGGACACCGGAGGCCCGTCATGTATCGCGGCAAAGCTCATCACCAGTTGCGCCAAGGGATCGTCCGGCGTCAACGTCTGCGCCCGAAACCGACACCACACCTGGCCGCCATCCCGACGCCGGACCATGCGCTCGTCACTGTAAGGATGGTCGTTCATCAGCGGTGCCAAGCCGATGTCGCGTACCTGTTCAAACTCCTCGTTGGAGGCATAAAGCAGGCGAAAGGATTGCCCGACTAGCTCCTCTTTCCCGTAGCCCAGCATCTCGGCAAAGCCGGTGTTGCAGCCACGGATTATCCGGTGTTGCGTCATCACGATGCCAACCGGTGCCGCATCAAAAGCAAGCTGTTCCCAGTTCATATCTCTTCCCTCAACAAACCGTAATCCTACGGTGTTGATACCGTAATGCCCAACGGTCCATGCTGACGCAAGTTTAGATTGCACACACGGCGCCAACTCAAAGGCGTCCGCTGCGAAAACCAAAATTGAGGTTCTGCCATGCCCTTTGACACCGATCGCCTGATGGCCCGTATCGACTCTATGTCCGAGGATTTGATCCAACTGACCCAGGACTTGGTCAGAATCCCCTCCCTCAACCCTCCCGGCGAACTCTACCGCGATGTTTGTGACTACCTGGACAAACGTCTGACCCGTCATGGCTTTGACACGCAAATGCTGCGCGCCCATGGCACGCCCGGCGATTGCGACAAATATCCGGCGTGGAACATCGTTGCCCGCAAAGAAGGCAGCCACCCCGGTGAGTGCATCCACTTCAATAGCCACGTCGATGTGGTCGAAGTGGGACAAGGCTGGACCTTCGATCCCTTTGGCGGCGAAGTCTCCGACGGCAAAATCTATGGGCGCGGCACCTGCGACATGAAAGGCGGCTTGGCCACCTCCATCATCGCGGCAGAGGCCTTTATCGCCGAATTCCCGGATTTCCACGGCGCCATCGAAATCTCCGGCTCCGCGGGCGAAGAGTCCGGTGGCTATGGCGGTGTTGGCTTCTTGGCCCACCAAGGCTTCTTCTCGCCCCAACGCGTCCAACACGTCATCATCCCCGAACCGCTTCACAAAGACCGCATCTGCTTGGGCCATCGCGGCGGCTGGTGGGCAGAGATTGAAACTATGGGTGAAATCGCCCACGGCTGCATGCCTTTTCTGGGCGACTGCGCAGTTCGCCATATGGGCGCAGTTATGGATCGGTTTGAAAAAGACCTCTTCCCAGCCATGGCCGCCCGTCACACCGAAATGCCCGTCGTGCCTGCAAGCGCGCGGTCCTCGACCATGAACATCAACTCCATTCACGGCGGTCAGCCTGAGTACCCCGAAGGCTCCGACGCGTTGCCTACCCATTGCGTGCCGGACAGCTGTCGTATCGTCATTGACCGCCGCTATTTGGCGGAAGAGAGCTATGAAGACGTCAAAGGCGAGGTCACTGCGATCCTTGATGACCTCGTAAGAACCCGCGACAGCTTCAGCTACAATCTGCGTGAGTTAAACCACGTGCCACCATCCATGACTGACCGGCAAGCCCCCATCGTGACCACGGTGCACCGAGCGATCACCGAAGTTCTTGGGACAACACCAGAATATGTGGCAAGCCCTGGCACTTACGACCAAAAACATGTTGATCGCATCGGAAAGCTCAGGAACTGTATCGCCTATGGACCCGGGCTTCTGGAGATGGCGCACAAACCGGACGAATACGTCGGAATTCAAGATATGATCGATGGCGCCAAAGTCATGGCACACAGCCTGTCACAGCTCCTATTGCCCAACGACGCAGACTAAATCTGGCACAACGCCCAAGAACAACAAAAAGCAAACAGTTAAGGGAGACAGACAATGACATTTTTCACGTCAAGACTGGCCAGCGCCAGCGCCGCTGCACTGATTGCAGGGACACTGGCCGCACATGCTGCAAAAACCGACATCACCGTCGCCATGCAACTGGAGCCGCCACATCTAGACCCAACCTCGGCTGCCGCTGGGGCCATCGACAGCGTGCTCTACGCCAACGTTTTTGAAGGTCTCACCCGCTTTGCCTCTCACGGGTCCGTCACGCCGGGCCTGGCCAAAAGCTGGGAGATTTCCGAGGACGGGCTGACCTATACCTTCATGCTGAACGATGGCGTGACTTTTCATGACGGCTCCGCCATGGACGGCGAGGACGTGAAGTTTTCGCTGGATCGCGCCCGAGCCGAAGAAAGCGCCAACGCGCAGAAAGCCCTGTTTGAGGGCATCACCGATGTGACTGTGGTTGACCCATTGACTGTTAAGGTCACACTCGATGGCCCGAACGGCGACTTTCTGTTCAACATGGCCTGGGGCGATGCCGTGATTGTCGCGCCGGAAAGCATTGATGACATCAAGACGACGCCCATCGGTACCGGCGCGTTCAAATTTGCCGACTGGGTGCAGGGCGACAAAATTACGCTCACGCGCAACGACGCCTATTGGGGGACGCCTGCGACGCTTACAGACGTGACCTTCAAGTTCATTTCCGACCCCACGGCGGCCATGGCCGCAATGATGGCCGAAGACATTGATGTGTTTGCCGGTTTCCCGACCCCGGAGGCACTGCCACAGTTTGAGTCCGATCCTCGTTTCCAAGTGCTCGTTGGCAACTCTGAAGGCGAGACCATCCTGTCGACCAACAACAAAATGCCGCCACTGGACGACGTAAAGGTGCGCAAGGCCATTGCCCATGCAATCGATCGTCAGGCGATCATTGATGGCGCGATGTTTGGCCTTGGCACCCCAATTGGTACCCATTTTGCCCCACATCACCCGGACTATGTCGATCTGACCGGCAACTCGGCGTATGACCCCGAACTGTCCAAGAAACTGCTGGCGGAAGCGGGCTATCCGGATGGCTTCACACTACCACGTTGAAACTGCCCCCGCCTTCCTACGCCCGTCGTGGTGGCGAGATCATCGCAGCGCAACTGCGCGCTGTCGGCATCAACACCGAAATCTCCAACTTGGAATGGGCGCAGTGGCTGGAACAGGTGTTCCGCGGCAAGGACTTTGGCCTGACCATCGTCAGCCACACCGAACCCAATGACATCGGCATCTACGCCCGCCCGGATTATTACTTCCAGTACGACAATCCGCAGTTCCAGCAAATCATGGACACATTGAACAAAGCCACCATCCCGGCAGAGCGTTCCGCTCTGCGCAAAGTGGCTCAGACCATGATCGCCGAGGACTATGTCAACGGCTACCTGTTCCAGCTGGCCTACCCCACCGTGGCCAAGGCCAGTGTACAAGGCCTCTGGCTCAACGCCCCAACCCAAGCCACCGACCTGACCGCAGTGAGCTGGTCAGAATAACACCCCCCGCGCTGGGGCCACATGCTGTGGCTCCGGCGCAAATCATACCGAAAGCCGCAGCCATGATTGACCATATCCCCGCAGGCGCCCTGCCCAGCCGCAAGGCCCCGCCAGAATACTTCACCGGCAACGTGCGCATGGATCTGATCACCGAAAGCCGCCCGCCCTCTCAAGTCTTCGCCGCGCGCGTCACTTTTGAGCCCGGCGCACGCACCGCGTGGCACACCCATCCCGTGGGCCAAATCCTGCATGTGCTGTCCGGCGTCGGCCTGATAGCCCTGCGCGGCGAAGTCCCCCGCACCATCCGTCCCGGCGACAGCATCTGGATTGAACCCGGCGTCGAGCATTGGCACGGCGCAACACCAAACACCGCCATGTCTCACATGGCCATCCAACAGGTCGAAGACGGCTCCGGCGCCACTTGGCTCGAACACGTCTCCGACGATGACTACCTCAAAACCCCAACCTGACGGCCCATGCTCCGCTACACTCTCAAACGCGCCCTGTCTCTGGGCCTTAGCCTGGCGGTTGCCTCGCTGGTGATCTTCTTCGTGATCGAAGTGGTGCCCGGCGATCCCGCCAGTTTCATGTTGGGTCTCAACGCCCAACCGGACACCATCGCCGCCCTGCGCAGTGAACTGGGGCTGGATGTCTCCAAACTTGAACGCTACCTCGCGTGGGTTGGCGGCATGTTGCAAGGCGACTTTGGCACCTCCTACACCTACCGCACACCCGTGACCGAGATGATCGGAGACCGCATCTGGGTGTCCCTGCCGCTGGCGCTCTACGCACTCACGCTCTCCACCTTGATCGCCTTTCCCGCAGGCATCTACGCCGCCTCCCGCCGGGGAAAACCCGGCGACATGGCGGTCATGGGCGCAACGCAATTGGGCGTCGCCGTACCCAACTTCTGGTTCGCGATGATGCTGGTGCTGATCTTTGCCATCAACCTGCGCTGGTTCTCCGCCGGTGGCTTTGCAGGTTGGGACAAGGGCGTCGCCGCAGCCATGAAATCCCTCACCCTGCCTGCCATCTCGCTGGCCCTGCCGCAATCCGCCATCCTTGCCCGCGTCATGCGCTCCGCCCTTCTGGATGTGCTGGGCGAAGACTTTATGCGCACCGCCCGGGCCAAAGGCCTCACCCGCCGCCAGGCCCTGATGCGCCACGGCTTACGCAACGCCCTGATCCCGGTGCTGACCATCATCGGCATGCAGTTCTCCTTCCTGCTCGTCGGCGCCATCATCATCGAACAGGTCTTCTTCCTGCCCGGACTCGGCCGCCTGATTTTCCAGTCCATCTCCGCCCGTGATCTGATCGTGGTGGAAAGCGTGGTCATGCTCTTGGTCTTTCTGGTGATCCTCGTGACCTTCCTTGTGGATCTCGCTTATGCCGCCATCGACCCCCGTCTGAGGTCGCGCACATGAGCCTCTCCCGCAACATACTACTAGGTGGTCTGCTCTGCCTCTGCGTGGTCGCGGCCGCCCTGATCAGCTTTCTGTGGACGCCTTATGACATTACCGTCATGGACATCCCCAACAAGCTGCAAGACCCCAACGCCGCCCACTGGTTTGGCACCGATCACTTTGGCCGCGACATCTTTTCGATGATTATGGTCGGCGCTCGCACCTCGCTCGCTGTTGCGCTGGTGGCCGTCGGCATTGGAATGGGCCTTGGCGTGCCTTTGGGCCTGTGGGCCGCCGCCAATTCCGGCAGCTGGCTCGACGAGTTGATCATGCGCGGCAACGATCTGATCTTTGCCTTCCCATCGCTGGTCATTGCCATCCTGATCACCGCCATCCTCGGCCCCGGTGCGGTAAACGCGATCCTCGCCATTGGCATTTTCAACATCCCGGTCTTCGCCCGCCTCACTCGCGCCGGCGCGCTCCCTCTGTGGCAACGCGACTTCATCCTCGCCGCGCGGGTGGCTGGCAAATCTCACGCCCGCATCTCGGCGGAACACATCCTGCCCAACGTCGCCAATCTATTGATCGTGCAAGGCACCATCCAGTTCTCCCTCGGCATCCTCGCCGAGGCAGGCCTCAGCTACGTTGGTCTCGGCGCGCAGCCGCCCACGCCATCCTGGGGCCGCATGCTGGCCGATGCGCAAACTATGGTCTCCTTCGCGCCCCATCTCGCGCTGATCCCCGGCCTTGCCATCATCGCCTCCGTCTTGGGCCTCAACCTATTGGGCGACGGCTTGCGCGATCACTTGGACCCCAAAATCCGGGTGATGCGTACATGAGCCTGCTCTCCGTCCAAAACCTGTCCCTCTCCATCGGCCCTGTGCCAATCCTGAAAAACGTGACCTTCTCCATCGCCCCCGGCGAAATCGTGGCCGTCACCGGCGAAAGCGGCTCTGGCAAATCAATGACAGCGCTTGCCGCGATGCAGCTGCTGCCCGACAGCGCCCGCACCAGCGGCCACATCATGCTGCGCGACGAAGACCTCACCGCACAGTCGGAAAAATCGCTCTGCGCCATGCGTGGCAACTGCATCGGCATGGTGTTTCAGGAACCGATGACCGCGCTCAACCCGCTGCACACCATTGGCCAACAAGTGGCCGAAACCATCCACATGCACGCCGTCATGCCCAAAGCGGAAGCAGAAGCCCAAGCTGCTGCGATGCTGACCCGTGTTGGTCTGCCACAAGACCGCTTCCCGCTGACGCGTTACCCACACGAACTCTCCGGCGGACAGCGTCAACGCGTGGTGATCGCCATGGCCATCGCCCGCCGTCCGCGCCTGTTGATTGCAGACGAACCCACCACAGCGCTCGACGTCACCACACAGGCCAAGATCCTCGACTTGCTGAAAGACCTCGTCGAAGAGTACGACATGGGACTTCTCATGATCACCCATGACCTCGCCGTGGTGGCCGACATGGCGGATCGCATTGTCGTCATGCGCAAAGGCGAAGTGGTCGAACAGGGCGACACCAAACATCTGCTTGCCAACATGCAGCATCCCTACACCAAAGCCCTGTTTGAGGCCTCCGGTCATCAGGTGGATTTGCCCAGCGCCAAAGACGGCACCCCCGCCATCCTGTCCGTACAAAACGCCGTGCGGGACTACGCCCTGCCGCGCACCCAACTCTTTGCCCCTCGCGCCTACCACCGCGCGGTGAAAGGTGTCAGCTTTGACCTTCACCACGGCGAACGGGTCGGGCTGGTGGGCGAGTCCGGCTGTGGAAAATCGACCCTAACACGGGCCATCTTAGGCCTTGAGCCACTGCAAGACGGCAAAATCACTGCCTTTAACGCGCCGGTTGGCCCCGACATGCCCGCTGCCTCCCGCATCAAAACACAGGTGGTGTTCCAAGACCCCTACAGCAGCTTTAACCCGCGCCATCGCGTGGCCCGCATCCTGACCGAACCGTTCCATCTGGTCGACACAACTCCGGCAGGCGACGCGCTTAATCAGGTCATCTCAGATGTGCTCACCGACGTTGGCTTGCAGCCCTCAGACGCGCAGAAATACATCCACGAATTCTCCGGCGGTCAGCGCCAGCGCATCGCCATCGCCCGCGCTCTCATCACCAAGCCCGAGTTGATCATCTTTGACGAAGCCGTCTCCGCGCTAGACGTCTCCATCCGTGCGCAAATCCTCGACCTGATCGCCGAGCTCTCCCGCCGCCATAACCTGGCCTACCTGTTCATTTCCCACGATCTTTCCGTCGTGCGCTCCGTGACCGACCGCGTACTGGTCATGCAAAACGGCGAAATTGTTGAGCAAGGCGAGACCGAAACGGTCTTCAACACGCCACAGCACCCCTACACCCAAACCCTGATCAACGCCGCGCCGGTCCTGCCGGATATGGCCGCGCTGACCTCCCAAACCGAGACACCAAATGACTCTGCCTGACCTATTTTTTGACCCGTCCAAATGCCTGATTGGCGGCCACTGGCAACCCGCCGCCTCCGGTGACACGCTCGCACTGACCAACCCGTCGGACGGCTCACATCTTGCCATCATCGCACGGGGCACATCGGCAGACATCGACGCCGCTGTCGCTGCCGCCCATGCTGCTCGCGCGGGAGACTGGAGTCGCGCCACCGCCGTGGAGCGCGGCCGCATTCTCACCCGCATCGGGCAACTGGTGCTGGAGCACACCGACACACTGGCAGAACTCGAAGCTTTGGATGTCGGCAAACCCCTGACCCAGGCCCGCAATGACGTGATCGCGCTGGCCCGCTACATGGAATTCTACGGCGGCGCGGCCGACAAGGTGCATGGCGAAACCATCCCCTATATGGATGGCTACACCGTCTACACCTTGCGCGAGCCTTTTGGCGTGACCGGCCACATTGTGCCGTGGAACTATCCCATGCAGATCATCGGACGTTCCGTTGGCGCGGCACTCGCCATGGGAAACGCCTGTGTTCTGAAACCCGCGGAAGAAGCCTGTTTGACCGCGCTGGCCTTTGCAGTCCTCGCGCAACAGGCGGGCCTTCCCGCCGGTGCCCTCAACGTGGTGCCCGGCCTAGGCGCCGAAGCCGGAGCCGCGCTCGCGGGTCATTCCGACATTCAACACATCTCTTTCACCGGCTCCGTGAACACCGGCCGTCTCGTGCAAACTGCCGCTGCGCAAAACGTTGTGCCGGTCACGCTGGAACTTGGCGGCAAAAGTCCGCAACTGGTGTTTGCAGACGCCGACCTCGACGCCGCGCTTCCGTTTCTCGTGAACGCAGGCATCCAGAACGCTGGCCAAACCTGCTCCGCCTCCTCACGCATCCTTGTGGAGCGCTCAGTTTATGACGAAGTCACCAGCCGCATGGCCGCCGCCTACGCTGACATGCGCGTCGCGCCCGCACTTGAAGACGCCACACTTGGCCCGCTGATCTCTGACCGTCAGAAAGAAATCGTCTCCGGCTTCCTTGCCAAAGGCACAGACCTGCAAACTGCTGCCCAAGGCCAAATCGTCACCGACGCACCGGGCCACTACGTTGCACCCACGCTATTCGCAGACGTGCCTCCGGACCACACGCTGGCCCAGGATGAAGTCTTCGGCCCGGTCCAAGCGCTCATCCCATTTGACAGCGAAGACGAAGCGCTCGCCATCGCCAACGGCACCAAATACGGGCTCGTCGCTTCCGTGTGGTCACAAAATGGCGCACGCCAAATGCGCCTCGCCAAATCACTCAAGGCTGGTCAGGTCTTCCTCAACAATTACGGCGCCGGCGGTGGTGTCGAATTGCCCTTTGGTGGCACCGGCCACTCCGGCCACGGCCGTGAAAAAGGCTTTGAGGCCCTGTTCCACTTCAGCCAACTCAAAACCGTCGCCGCCCTGCACGGCTAACATTCACTGTCTACCAATATCCCCGCCGGAGGCTTCCGCGGGCGCAAATAAGGACCACTGCAATGCGTCTTCAAAACAAAACAGCCATCGTCACCGGCGGCGCTCAGGGCTTCGGCGCGGGCATCGTTGACAAATTCCTCGCCGAAGGCGCCAAAGTGTTCGTCGCGGACATCAACGGCGACATGGCCACTACCAAAGCCACCGAACACGAAAATGCCACCCCCTGCACCGTTGATGTTGCCAATGCCGCCAGCGTGCAAGCCATGATCGAAACCACACTCTCCGCATGGGGCCACATTGACATCATCGTCAACAACGCCGGTGTCACCCACCTGCCCGCGCCAATGGAAACTGTCACCGAGAGTGATTTTGACCGCGTCTTTGCGGTGAACTGCAAATCCATCTACCTGATCGCTCAGGCTCTGGTGCCGCACATGAAATCCCGCAACACCGGCGCGATCCTCAACGTCTCCTCCACAGCAGGCCTCTCCCCCCGTCCCAACCTCAACTGGTACAACGCCTCCAAAGGCTGGGTGAACACCGCAACCAAAGCCATGGCGGTGGAACTCGCCCCCCACAGCATCCGCGTCAACGCCATCAACCCAGTCGCTGGTGAAACCCCGCTCTTGGCCTACTTCATGGGCGAAGACACCCCGGAGATCCGCGCCAAATTCCTCTCTTCCATCCCCCTGGGACGCTTCTCCCAACCCGAAGACATGGGCAACGCCGCCGCATTCCTCTGTTCAGATGAAGCCAGCATGATCACTGGCACCCTGATGGAAGTCGACGGTGGGCGCTGCATTTAAAGCTGTTTGCGTTTTATAGGAGCAAGCGGATCGCTTTTCGCGTTCGACCGCATGGGAGAGGCAGCGAACAAGCGATCCAAATCAAACGCAAACTGTTAAAAGCGCCCCCCTCTTAAGCAAGCCTTGCTAAACCGCCCAAAGTTTCAGCACTTCGTGCGATTGCCCCACGGCATCTATCCCCCCTCCCTCTGGCCCTTCGCCGCATCGCAGCGTTAGCTTGGCACGTTACCAGCCAGCGGAGCCCAAAGAGCCGTGACCGCCAAGCTCACCATCTTGATTGTCGAACCCGACAAGACCCGCGCCGATGCCATCATCGACAGCCTGAGTGCCACTGGCGACCACCACATCCGCGTGTTGTCGGAATCCACCGGACTCGCGCGCTCAGTTGCCGAACTCAATCCAGACCTCGTGCTGGTTGATGTCGCCAATCCCAGCCGCGACGCCATCGACGCGCTCACTCTGGCCTCTTCGCCGCTTGAACGCCCTGTCGCCATGTTTGTCGACCGCTCCGACGACGGTCTCACCAAAGCCGCGATCGAAGCAGGCGTGTCGGCCTATGTGGTCGACGGCATGCACCCGGACCGCATAAAACCTATACTCGACGCCGCCATCGCCCGCTTTCACATGTTTTCCCGCATGCGCTCAGAGCTTGAGGCCACCAAACGCGCACTTGAAGAACGCAAAATCATCGACCGCGCCAAAGGCATCCTCATGCGCGCCCGCGACATGAGCGAAGACGAGGCCTATGCCTTGATCCGCAAAACCGCGATGAGCCAGAACAAAAAAATCGCCGACGTCGCTCAGGCGCTTGTCACTGCCTCGGAGTTGCTGTCATGAGAACCCTACCACTCTCCGTGGGCTTCATGCCGCTGGTCGACGCCGCTCCCCTGATCATCGCCCGCGAACTGGGCTTTGCCGAAGAGGAAGGCCTTGCGCTGAACCTGCAAAGCGCACCCAGCTGGTCGACCCTGCGCGACCGGCTCATCTTGGGCCAAATCGAAGCGGCGCATATGCTCTCCCCGGTGCCTGTCGCCATGGCGCTAGGGCTTGGCGGCCTGCCCACCCAACTCGATGCCCTCAGCGTTTTATCCATAAACGGCAACGTGATAGGCATCTCCAACGCATTGGCGGATGAGATCGCCGCACAAGGCGACATGCCCGACTTCCTCGACGCCCAAGCGGCAGGCAAAGCCCTCGCAACCCTCAACAGGCCGTTGCGCATCGGCGTGCCCTTCCCGTTTTCGATGCATGCGGAACTGCTGCATTACTGGCTCTCCGCCTCTGGCCTGAACGTCGCGCAATCGCTCGATCTGCGTACCATTCCGCCACTCCTGATGGCCGACGCCATCGCCGCGGGCGAAGTGGACGCCTTCTGCGTCGGCGAACCTTGGGGCTCGATCACCGTGGAACAAGGCGGCGGGTCGCTCCTGCTGCCCGGTGCCGCCATCTGGCAATTCGCCCCGGAAAAAGTTCTCGCCGTCCGTCGGGATTGGGCCTCCGCCGAAGACGACCTCACAGGTCGCCTGATGCAGGCCGTTTGGAAAGCAGGCCGTTGGTTGGGGCGCGAAGACAAACGCGCCACCGCCTCCGAAATCCTCAGCTGGCCGGAATACCTCGGCGTCTCAACAGAAATTACCGAACGCGCCCTGACCGGC
>Ga0189290_100318_pt1 | contig 11021 bp, 9 predicted proteins | sample UW140minimetaG_FD_130318 | JGI IMG/M metagenome (GOLD analysis project Ga0189290, IMG submission 130318) | Marine microbial communities from the Costa Rica Dome - UW140 mini metaG | ecosystem: Environmental > Aquatic > Marine > Oceanic > Photic zone | place: Costa Rica: the Eastern Pacific...
GGATGCGCCGGATGGTGGCTTCGCCCAAAAGATTGCTGCGGTAGTTCAGAACAAACTTGAAGATGTTGGTCACAACAATGACCGCAAGATAGCCGCCACACATCCAGATCAATGTGCTGACCTCCAAATCTGGGCCAAGGCTGTTGATGATGTCTTTTTGAAACTGGAGCGGCACTGCAGCCAAAGCAGCGACAACAAGCGAAAGCGCCACCAAAAGGATTTGAACCTTGCCAGTGGCGCGCAGAATGCGGGCATAGAAGTGGATCATTTTGTTTTCCCAAAAGGGACCTGAGACCAGGCAATTTCGAAGAAAACTCAATCAGCTACATAGAGAATTGTCTAGCCTTCGTAGCGCCAGCCACCGCGCCGGTCCGACAGTTCCTGCTCCCCAGGCAGAAGCGTGCCCAGCCTGACCTGACCGGCCATGGACGCAGCAGCCACTTGATTTGGTGCGGGTTCCGTCTGGGCAGCGGGTGCCGAATCTTCCGGCGCAGCTTCAGGCGCTTTTGTTTCCGCTTGTGTCACTTGATGTGCAGTCGCAGTAGGTTTGTGCGCGTCATCCTCAGCAGTTTTCTTTGCACCCAATTGCACCACAACAAAAAAGGTTGCAGCGGCAAGGGCTGCGGACAACAGCACGTTCCAACCAAACCCCAAGATTGTGATCAGCAGAACTGCAAAGGCGGCCAACAACGCCGGCGTTGAACTTTTCTTATGTTTCTCTTGTGGCATGTTTGTTCCTCCCCGGTTTGGCAAAACTATAGAGCTCCCCTGCTCTACCGCCTAGAAAAACATAGAACTTGCCCACTGGCCTTTGGTCGCAAACAGCGGAATGCCTGAGGTACCAGCATTTGGATTGCCTGCATTTTATGCATTGCTGAGCCAATTTTCAGAGTCTCTCAACTTCTTCTCGCTAGTCGATAAGGACCAACCAGTGGGAGCTGAAAATTGGATCAATTAGTAAAAGCCGCCTCTGCAGAAGATCTATTTGCGTTGATAGACGCAGCGCCGAAAGACGTTCAGGCTGGCCCGATCGCGGCGTTGATGAAGGACGGCGACATTTCTGACCTGATGCTATCTGTCGTTGCCGATGATTTTGACGCCGTTCGGGAGAATGCAAAGGTCGGCAGCGGCGTTAACTTTCAAGGCGTATTTGGCACCAGTCCTTTGCTGTTGGCCGCAACACTCAAAAAGCCAAATATTTTTAGGCTTCTTGTTGATAATGGTGCGCGCATTGACCTGAACCTGTCTCCAGATGCCTCCGCAGTCACTTGGGCTGCGCGCTATGGCTCCATCGAAACAATGGCATGTGTGATTGAAGCAGCGCTGAAACGTGAAGACCGCTCCCATGCGATTTTCTTTCAGGCTTTAGAAGGTTCTGTGCAGGCTAGTGACCCGGATGCGAGACTGGATCGTTTGGTCGGTTTTGGATTTAATTTTGTCTTACAAAACCCGCAAAAATGGGGCGCCATGCATCTGGCTGCCAGATTGGGCACCCTAGATGTCATAAAGAAGATGGTTCGCTTTGGACTGGACGTCTCAGAACCAGGTGAAAATGGGCGCACGCCGCTTCATGTTGCGGTGGAATCCTCAAACTATGAAACGCTAAACGCACTGATTTCCCATGGGGCTGATCTAAATGCCCCGGACAACCGCGGTGAAACGCCCATTTTCCTGGCTTCCAGCACCGACGGGGGGCGAATGTTCGACAAGTTGGTTGAACTTGGCGCCGATGCAACTGCGCGCCGTAAAGATGGTGGCACCATCTTGCACAAGGCTTCCGCAGAAGGGGATGTTCGACTTTTTGAACGCCTAATCGACAAGGGCATCGATCTTGAGGATCAAGACTCCAAAGGCAACACCGCCTTGCACACTGCTTCTGCCGCCAGCCAACTGGTGGCGATGCGAAAACTCCAGGGCCTCGGCGCGGATCTAGAAGCGCTAAATGCACGCGGCGAGACGCCAATTTTCCTGACCATCAATGCGGACAACCCAGCAGCCTTCAAAGCGCTTGAAACCCTTGGTGCGGACCTGACCAAACACCGAAAATACGGTGCCAGCCTGCTTCATGATGCGGCACGCTGGGGCCGTATGGAAGTGCTGCAAACCCTGCTGGAACGGGGTGTAAACGTCGACAGCAAAAACGAGTTTGATGAAACACCACTGCATTTTGCTGCTAAATTTGGCCATGTCGAGGTGATCAAGAAGTTGCACGAATTTGACGCCAATCTGGAGGCAGAAAACAAGCAGGGCGAAACCCCGATCAACAGCTCAATGGAAGCATTGGGCCGCGTGTCTTTCGCCACTTTGTCGCAGCTTGGCGCCAACACGAAAACGCTCAACCGTTTTGGAGAAGGTCTGATCCATTCGTCCGCACGCTGTTCCGACTTCGGCATCTTTGAAAAGGTGATCGAGGAAGGTGTCGACGTAAATGCCACTTCCGAGATTGGCGAGGGCGCATTCCACTATGCTGCACGCTCTCCACTGGCGCAAAAGAAATTCGAAGTGCTCACGCTGTTGGGCGCGGAAATCGAGGCGGAAGATGACCGTGGTCGCACGGCGATGCACTCCGCTGCGGAAGCCAAAAACATGCCAGGCATCACCGCGCTTTACGATATGGGTCTGAACCCGATCGCCCAAGACAAACAAGGAATCACTCCTTTACACTTGGCCGCCGGATCCAGCCGTTCGGAAGGCACCAAAGCGATCAAAGCGCTTGTTGGCATGGGCGCGGATCCCAACGCCGTTGACGGCAATGGGCGCTCCCCCCTGCATGCGGCTGCCGAGTCCGGTCACGCCAGCAACATCCGCGCGCTGATTAAGTTGGGTGCCAAGATTGATGTGCTTGACCCGGACAAAAACACGCCTTTGCACCTTGCGATCATTGCAGAGAAAAAAGACACCGCTGATGAGCTTTGTAAGCAAGGTGCCAATATGGATGCTCGCAACGCAGATGAGCGCAACCCTCTGCATTTGGCCGGTCAGGCGCAGACTCGTCGCATGGCACTGATCAACCTGCTAATTGACCGAGGCGCGGATATCAACTGGCGCACAGGTCTGGGTGAGACCGTGGCGCATATGATTGCCGAGGACGACGATCTGAAACCGGTGGTTCTGATCCGTCACATGGAAGAGTTGGCGGATCTAGGCGTCGACTTCTACTTCCGCAACCGCAAAGGCCTCGGAGCGCTGCAAATTGCGCAGGAACACATCGAAAGCTTTGGCGAAGAGTGGGAACGCAAGAAGATTGCAGAAATCCGCAAAAAGCGCGGACGCGTCAGCAAGAAGTGATCTGTCAAGATTTAGACAGGGCGGCCTATTGGGCCGCCCTTTTTGTATTCGCTAACCTGGAAGCAGGAACAGAGTGATCGCCGGGAAAGCCACCAGTAAGATAACCCGGACAATATCCGACCCCACGAACCAGATCACAGCGCGATAGGTCTCTACCATCGGGGTGGTGCGGTCCATAGCGTTGATGATGAATAGGTTCATGCCCACAGGTGGCGTGATCAGCCCGACTTCCACCACGATCAGCACCAGAATGCCAAACCAGATCGCCACATGCTCTGCGCTCATGCCAAAATCCAAGCCCAGGATCACCGGGAAGAAAATCGGCACAGTCAGCAGGATCATACTGAGGCTGTCCATTAAGCAGCCAAACACCACATAGAAGGCAAGGATCAGGCAGAGCACCATCCACGGACCCAAGCCAAGACCAATCACCCAATTGGACAACTCCTGTGGCACCTGGCTAAGCGCAAGAAACCCATTGTATATACCTGCACCTAAGACGATGAAGAAGATCATCGCGGTGCTGGTGGCGGTGGAGATGATGCAATCTTTCAGGATTACCCATGTCAGGTTTCCTTTGACCAATGCGATCAGGCCCGTGCCTGCCGCCCCCACAGCCGCGCCTTCGGTTGGCGTGAACCAGCCAAAGTAGATGCCGCCTACCACGGCGCCAAACACCAGTAGCACCGGCCAGACATCCACGAGCGCACGATAGCGCTCCGCCATTGGAACAGCTGGCCGCGTGCCAGCCGCATCGGGATACAGGCGCACATAGATCGAGATGGTCAGCATGTACCCCAAAGCCGCAAGGATGCCTGGAATGAAAGCCGCGAGAAAAAGCTTGGCGATGTTTTGTTCCGTGAGAATGGCGTAGATCACCAAGATCACAGAGGGCGGGATCAGAATGCCCAAGGTGCCGCCCGCCGCCAAGGTCGCGGTGGAAAAGCCGCCGGAGTAGCCATAGCGGCGCATCTCTGGCAGGGCTACGCGGCTCATGGTGGCCGCTGTTGCCAAAGACGAGCCGCAGATCGCACCAAAGCCGGCACAAGCCCCAACCGACGCCATTGCAACGCCGCCCTTTTTGTGACCCAGCCAGCTCTCCCCCGCCTTAAACAACGCTTTGGACATGCCGGATTGGGTTGCGAATTGCCCCATCAGCAAGAACATCGGAATAATGGTCAGAGAATAACTGGAGAAGGTTGTGTAGGTCTCTGACTTTAGTTTCGCCAAAAACATGTTGGGATTGCCCGTGACCATGTAAAGGCCGCCTAATCCACAGAGCATCATCGCAAGCCCGATAGGCGCACGCAGAAAGATCATTACCAACAAGATCGGAAACGACAGATAACCCAGTTCCAAGTTCGTCATTTTGCCGTCTCTCCAATTGCAGTCATGGAGCCGCGCCCTGTCAGGGCCGACCAGATGCGCACGGCGGCGCAGTATACAGACACCAATGAGGCCACACAGGCTGCCGCAAAGCTGGCGGCATAGGTCCACCAAACCGGAAATTGCAGCAAGAAGGTGGTTTCCCCATAAGCGTATTTGCTTTGTAGCCCAGCAAACAAACGCCAGGTGATCAGCACGATTACCGCCGCCAGCACACATTCCCAAAAAGCAATCAGATAGCGGTTGGCGCGTTGCGGCAGGAAATTGGTGAAGACATCCACGGTGGCGTGGGCGCCGTGCAACTGACAGATCGGCAGGAAGGCAAAAATGGCAAAGGCCACTCCGGCTTCTAGCAGCTCAAAGTCCCCATTGACCGAGCCAACGCCCGACATTTGCAGCCACGTTGCGAGGCCATTGGCGACGTTCTCCAAAAACGCGGTATGTGCCAGCGTGCTGATTGAGCGCCCCAAAATGCTGACACATGTAAGTAGAATTAGTGCGGTAAGCACCAAACCGCCAAGAATCGCTGTGCTCTGCGCAATGGCGCGGATCGCCCTATGCATATTGCCTCTCCCCCTGCCCGTCAGACGTTGTTGAAACCAACGTCACTCCAGTTGGGAAACAGTGCTAGGGGGACGACGCGGTCTTTGCCAGCAATTTCACAAAACCCCGCGAAGTTTTTGAGGTTTCATACCAATTCCGGAAACGGGACATAACCGAAACGAACAGCAAAAGCGCAGCTCCGGGGAGGTCTGCGCTTTTGTTTTTTTGGGTAAAAGGCGTCACAACCCTTCGACATTCACGCCCACAGTGATTGTGCCGATAAACTCACCTTCGTGGATGATTGGCGCACTAACCTGACTCAAATAGGTCTGACTGGATTCGTCAAACTCAACCTCTCCGAAATGGATCTCACCTGTGTCATACGGCACCTGCCATTTGGCTTCGTCCCCTTGGAAATAGTCGGAGGTGATATTGCTCTGACCAACGTTTAATCCGCGCCCATCGACGACAAAAATCTCTGAGAAGAGTTGCGGGGATTGACTTTTGTACCCCTTCAACTGTTCGGACAATGCATTATGCCAGACGCCATCGATGAACTGGCGCCCTTCGGAACTACCCGACTGCCACAACGTGTCTAACTCCGCGCCCTGATCATCCGAGTAGCTCGCGGTCTCGGCATTTTGCGCAATGATCGCCGCGACCAGCGTCGGATCTGTGACCCAGCCTGAGATGGTTGAGTCCACAAGGCTGGTTAGCGTGTCACTGTAAGGGTTGCCTGCCGTCGCAGCACCCGCCATCACACAGAGGGCAGCCGTCGTGTTCACCAATCTATTCATCGTTAGTCCTTTCATCTCGCCAGTAGCCAACTGCCTGAGCAGAAGTCTCTCAAAACATCGGTCTTCAATTTGTTTGCCTATCGAAAAGCTTGAGCGGGAAAAAATTACTGGAGTCTAAATTCGAAGCTCACATAGAGAGTGACAAACCTTCAAAGTGCAGAATTGAAAGGCGAAACCACGACAAGGCACGGCCTTACCCATTGACTTAAAATGAAAATATAAAAAATACTCGAAATACATAGCATTTTAGGCAAGCTATTGACGGCCACAATCAGTGAGGGTTTAGCGTCCATACTCAACCCGCATAAGAATTGTTGTGCTGCAAAATCTAGCACATTTGAACTTCAAATTCTGTTGGAAGGGTAGTATCTAAGGCGAGAAGCTGTTTCATATTGCAACTATTTGCTGATTGAGTTTTCCTTCCTCCTGTTGCTCATAACGACACTCTTAGCAAGCAAGCCGCCGCATTGAGGCTTTCTGAAAGCTGACGTTGAACCAATTTGAAGCATTTTTGGGCTGCCACGATCCGATGAGCGGACAATGCCTCAGTTCGCTAAGGCGGCACCATTGTCTGATTTTAGAACCCGCTTTCGGGATTCGACACTTTGATCAGAACTGGTTCTTGATCTCGGGTGTAGGGCTAAATCGTCGGGCGCTTCGCACCGACCTCCTTCATCCATGCTTCTCGGTAACGATAACTGAGAATTATAGTCACCAATCCTACACCGTTTGAGCGGTTTATACACATGATTTGAGAAACCAGAGATCGAGTAGATAACGTCGTGATCAGACCCACCTGAGTGTTTCGATTTGGATGTTAGTACATGAGGGGCCTGGCTTCCATCGGGATGATGGTCTCCGGAGCCGGAGGCCGGTAGCCCAAGGCACTATGTGGTCGCTTGGTATTGCAGTGCTTCTTCCATTGTTCGATTGGGATTTGTGCCTCCTTCAGGCTGTAGAATGCTTAGCCGTCAAGCAGTTCTTCACGCAGCCGGGCGTTGAAAATTTTACGGTACACTCAAGCGTTCTGCCACGGGCATAATCGCTCACCTGATCAGGTGTCGAAAAGAAGCGGATTGGTCGACCCCAACGTGTCAGTCTCAGTATGCAACTTTTAATTCATGCCGCCTTTGATGCGCCAATCAGATGTTCACTTCTCCCTTTCTAACAGACAAGCTGGAAGCTGTCCGGTGGACTTTGAGGTAAGTTGCATCGATTGAGACCGTTTTGCTGCCTATTGCTTCAGTTGCAAACCCTTCCATGAACCTGGCAAACACCCCCACATCACCCCACCGTTTCCAACAATTGTAAAGCGAGACCGCCCTGAACCAGTTGCGAATACTCGAGGGCGTTTTGCCCAACGCTAAGGCAGACTCATTGATGTCGAATGTGAGTACCGCCTTGACCGCCATCGCGGTGGCGCGCTTAAGCGGACTTGACCACTCGTTTGCTTCAACAATCTGTCTATCTGTGTTGGTCACGGTTCATCAAATATGTGGAGCCTTCCTTTAAGCAGACTCCGATTTTGCGTAAAACTGAATTCCTACACTTGTCGTGGATAGCTTGAAATGGAATAACATAACAAAATTGTTTGACCGCTTTATCTGGAGGCATTTCCATGACCCTAAAAACCGCTCTTCTGTGTACCACTATGGTCACCACGGCCTTTCCATTGCTGGCTGAAGAAAAAAGAGAACTGGGGGCCCATGCGCATGGTCACGGTGCGCTGAACATCGCTGTCGACGGCAAGACCCTTGCGATGGAATTGGAGGTACCGGGGTTTGACATCGTGGGCTTTGAACACGCCGCTGAAAGCGATGCGGATAAGATGGCTGTTGAAAAAGGCATGGCGCAGCTTTTGGCCGCTGCAGATTTGCTTGTTTTCTCGGAGGCGGCAGGTTGTACGGTGACTTCTGCGAGTGCTGAGTTGCACGGCGACGACGGCCACGACGAACATGGTCATGAAGAGCATGATGACGATTCGGATCACGACGATCACAAGCACGACCATGATGACCACGAAGACGAAAAGGCCCATGATGATCATGACGACAGCAAGGATGAGCATGGACACGACGATCATGCCCATGAGGAGCACGAGGAGCATGAAGGTGGCGAGAGCCATTCCGAGTTCCACGCGGAATATGAGTTTTCCTGCGCCAATCCAGAAAAGCTGACCCAGGTCGATCTAGCTTATTTTGGCGTTTTCCCCAATGCGGAAGAGCTGGAAGTACAGGTTGTGTCCGATGCCGGTGCCAAAAAGGTTGAAGCTAGTGGCGAGGCGCCTATCGTACCTTTGAACTGACCCTCAAAAGGACGTGCCCTGACCGATGACCGCCGCAGTTGAGATCAAAGATGTGGCATTTGCCTGGCGTGGGCGAACGAAGTTTTCCCTTGCGGTGCCGGCGTTTTCGGTGGCCGCGGGGGAACGGGTTTTTCTGCTAGGCGAAAGCGGCAGTGGAAAATCCACGCTCCTCAGCCTGATCTGTGGGATCAACTTGCCAGACGAGGGCGAAGTTGTGGTAGCGGGCGCGCCCCTTGTCGGGATGAAGCCCGCTGCGCGCGACACATTTCGAGCGGAAAACATAGGCGTGATCTTTCAGATGTTCAATCTGCTGCCCTACGCCTCACCGCTGGAAAATATCTTGCTGCCCCTGTCTTTTGCACCAGTCAGGCGTCGGCGCGTCAAAGATGACACTGCTGAAGCCTTACGCCTTACAACTGCGCTCGGTCTACCGAAAGAGCTAGTTTTGCAAGCGGACACCACCGAATTGAGTATCGGTCAGCAACAACGGGTGGCTGCGGCGCGCGCCTTGATCGGCCGGCCCAAGCTGATCGTGGCGGATGAGCCCACGTCGTCGCTAGATGCCTCCGCGCAAGAGGCATTTTTGTCACTCTTGATAGGACAAGCGGCCGAGGCAGACGCGACACTGATCATGGTCTCACATGACCGCCGGTTGGCGACGCAGTTTGATCGTCAGATTGATTTAGCCGACATCGCGCTGGTCACGCGGGGCGGCTCATAATGCTGCTACGTCTGGCGTTCAAATCCCTAAAAAGCCGGCTGTTGACGGTGAGTTTGACGGTGTTTGCAATTGCCTTGTCAGTGGCGCTGTTTCTGGGCGTCGAAAAAGTGCGTACCGGGGCCAAGGCCAGTTTCGCCGACACCATTTCCGGCACAGACTTGATTGTGGGCGCGCGGTCCGGAGGGGTACAACTTTTGCTCTATTCCGTCTTCCGCGTTGGCAATGCGACCAACAATGTCACATGGCAGAGTTATCAGGACATCGCGGTCCACAAAGACGTCGACTGGATCGTGCCCCTGTCGCTCGGCGACAGTCACAAGGGCTTTCGCGTACTCGGGACCACCACTGCGTTTTTTGACCGCTACAAATACCGCGGCGGGCGGGATGTCACCTTTACCGAGGGGCGGGTCTTTGATGATCTGTTTGACGCGGTTGTCGGGGCCGATGTTGCTGCGGAGCTTGGCTATGCGCCGGACGACGAAATTGTTGTGGCGCATGGCGTGGCCTCCTTCACTGAGCATGACGACAAGCCATTCAAAATCTCTGGTGTGCTACAGAAAACCGGCACGCCAGTGGACCGCACAGTGTTTGTCAGTCTGGAGGCGATTGAGGCCATTCACATCGATTGGCAGGGCGGCGGCCGGTCGCAAAACACTATCAGCGCGGATGAAGTGCGGCAGATGGAGCTCACACCCAAAGCAGTCACGGCGGCTTTGGTTGGCGTGTCCTCGCGGCTTAAGATATTTGGGGTGCAGCGCTGGGTGAATGACTACCCTGAGGAGCCCTTGCTGGCGATCCTGCCCGGCGTAGCGCTTAGCGAATTGTGGAGCCTTATTGGTGTCGCAGAGACGGCTCTTGTTGGCGTGTCGGTCATGGTGATGGTCACGGCGCTCTTGGGTATGGTGGCGATGATCTTCTCTGGCTTGAATGAGCGACGGCGCGAGATAGCGCTGTTACGCGCCATTGGCGCCCGACCCCGAACCATTCTTGGGCTATTGACCCTTGAGGCCGCACTGATGAGTTTGGTGGCGGTCTTGCTGGGGGTGGCGTTGCTTTACACGGGATTGTTTGTTGCGCGATCCTACATTGATGCGGCATTTGGGCTGTATCTGGAGATCACGTGGCCAACGACACGCGAGTATCTTGTGTTGGCCACAGTGGTCGCCGCAGGCACATTGGTGAGCCTGATACCGGCCCTAAGGGCGTATTTCATGTCGCTTGCGGACGGGATGCAGGTGCGCAACTGAGGCTGGCGAAGGAGAGACCTACATGCTGTCACGTCGAGGTTTTTTGAGCGTAAGCGCGGCCGCCTTTGCCGCTGCTAGGGCTGCGCCAGTCTTCGCCCGCGATGTTGTCGAGTTGGATTGGGCGGAACTCATCCCCAAGGGTGATACCGGCACGCTCATAGAGCAACTGCGCGGGATTGGCGTCGTGGAGCACGGCCAGTTGAGCACCGGTTTTGAGCAGGTCGCTGCCAAGGGCGTGACTGAAAGTTTCAACGGCAAAACGGTGCGCTTGCCAGGCTTTATCGTGCCTTTGGATTTCAGCTCAAGCGGCGTCACGGAGTTCATCCTCGCGCCATTCGTGGGCGCATGTATCCACGTGCCACCACCACCAGCGAACCAGCTTGTCTTGGTGACAGCCAGAAAGCCCTATATGATGGGCGACCTTTTTGATCCGGTCGAAGTAACTGGCACATTCGGCACTGCCGCGACCCAGACGGATCTCGCGGAAATCGGCTACACACTGAGTGATGCCAAGGTGCGCGCCTATCCAGGCTAGGCTCCAAAATAGCTGTTTGGCGCGCACTGGGGCCGATCGCCCTAACTCATCCGTTCCAGAAATTTATTTGCGATTGTACTAGGGCCTGTTGACGTTCAGGATTCCCAAATCATCTGACTTCTGATTCAAGTTTGCAAACAGAGGAGAGCAGCCTTGACCAGAAGAGTCCTAACCAATGCACAGTGGGCAATCATCGAAC
>Ga0189290_100320_pt1 | contig 10864 bp, 7 predicted proteins | sample UW140minimetaG_FD_130318 | JGI IMG/M metagenome (GOLD analysis project Ga0189290, IMG submission 130318) | Marine microbial communities from the Costa Rica Dome - UW140 mini metaG | ecosystem: Environmental > Aquatic > Marine > Oceanic > Photic zone | place: Costa Rica: the Eastern Pacific...
CGACATAGACCGGGAAATAGACCTTCGAGCCCCGCGACAGATCCTTGATGTCGCAATTGCCGCCATGCTCGCGCGGCGGCACGGTGCGCGCGCCTTCGGCTGCCGCCTTGGCCTTCGCCTCGCCCGTCAGCTTGCCCATATGGGCCGACTGGGTGTTCGGCAGGGCCGCCAGGGTCGGCACCCGGTCCGGATCGGTGTCGAACAGCGCCTTCTCGCGGGTGTTCCAGTCGTCCAGCATCGCCCGGTCCGGCAGGCAGCCGATCAGGCCCGGATGGATGAGACCGGCATAGCGTACGCCCGGCACGTGGCGCGACTTGGTGAACATGCCCTCGAAATCCCAGATCGACTTCTGGGCCAGCGGGTAGTGCTCGGTCAGGAAGCCGCCGCCATTCTGCTTGGAGAAGAAGCCGTTGAAGCCCCACAGGCTCTCCTCGAAGGCACCGATGTCGAGGATGTCGACGACGAGGAGATCGCCGGGCTCGGCGCCCTTCACCCCGATCGGGCCGGACAGGTAATGCACCTGCTCAAGCTCGACGTCGCGCACGTCGGAAGCGTCGTCGTCGTTCTTGATCTGGCCACCGGTCCAGTCGTGGGTCTCGACCTTGAAGTCGTCGCCCGGATTGACCCAGCAGGCCATCGGAATATCGGGATGCCAGCGATTGTGGACCATCTCGTTGTCATGCGGCGACTGGGTCAAATCGACCTTGATCAGGGTGTCGGTCATGCCGTTGCGCTCCTTCGTTTCGGCTTCGGGAATGGTTGCCGGTCAGACCGACAGATATTTCGCGATACGCGCCTCGTCGGCGCCATCCACCGGCTCGTCATGGACAAGGTCGCCGTTCTCCAGCACCAGCACCCGGTCGGCGATGTCGAGGGCGAAGGACAGGACCTGTTCGGAGACGACGATGGACAGGCCCTTCTCGTCGCGGATGCGCTTCAGCGTGCGACCCATTTCACGGATGATCGATGGCTGGATGCCTTCGGTCGGCTCGTCGAGGAGCAGGACCTTGGGCCGCGAGGCGAGCGCGCGGGCGATCGCCAGCTGCTGCTGCTGGCCGCCGGACAGATTGCCGCCCCGCCGCCCCTTCATTTCCAGAAGCACCGGAAACAGCTCGTAGATGTCCTCCGGCACTTGGCTTTCGCCGGTGACCGTCAGGCCGGTCTCAATGTTCTCGCGCACCGTCATGGTGGAAAAGATCATACGCCCTTGCGGAACGTAGCCAAGACCGCCCTTCACCCGCTGGTGGCTTTTCGCGCCCGACATGTCGGCGCCGTCCACCGTCACCGCGCCCGAGGACTGGGGCACGATCCCCATCAGCGACTTCATCAGCGTCGTCTTGCCCATGCCGTTGCGGCCCATGACGGCGACGATCTCGCCGGGCGCCACGTCGAAGGTCAGACCGTGCAGCACCTCGCTCGAGCCATAGGCGACATGCAAATCGGAAATGTTCAGCATCGGCGTGCTCCTCAGTGCCCGAGATAGACTTCGACGACCTTGGGATCGGCCTTCACATGGGACATGTCGCCCTCCGAGATGACCTTGCCCTGGTGCAGCACGGTGACCCGCGTCGCGATGTCCTCGGCGAACTTCATGTCGTGCTCGATGACGATCACCGAGCGGCCCTTGATGATGCGGTTGAGGAGTTCGGCGGTCTTGACCCGCTCCGACACGCTCATCCCGGCGACGGGCTCGTCGAGCATCAGGAGCTCGGGGTCCTGGATCAGCAGCATGCCGATCTCCAGCCACTGCTTCTGGCCGTGGCTGAGGAACTCGGCACGGTCGTCCAGATGGTCGGCGAGGAAGATCGTCTCGGCGATCTCCGTGACCCGGTCGCGCACCTCCGCGTCGCGTTTGAACGCCAGCGCTCCGAACACCGTGCGCCCCCGCGGAAAGGAGATCTCCAGATTCTCGAAGACCGTCAGGTCGTCGTAGATCGACGGGTTCTGGAATTTCCGCCCGACGCCGGCATGGACGATCTGGTGCTCCTTCATCTTCGTCAGCTCCTGGCCGCGAAAGCGGATCGAGCCGGAGGACGCCTTGGTGCGCCCGCAGATCAGGTCGAGGGCCGTCGTCTTGCCGGCGCCGTTCGGGCCGATGATGACGCGGATCTCGTCGGGATCGACGTAGAAGGAGAGATCGTCCACCGCCTTGAAGCCATCGAAGGAGACGGTGAGACCTTCCACGGCCAGAAGAAACTCTTTGGGTGTCGTCATGGCGCGGGTCCTTATTCGGCGGCGGCGGGAGCGACCGCGGCGTCGGGCGCCCGGCGGTCGGCGAGCGGTGCGGGCGAGCGGCGCAGGAACCGGTCGATCAGCGGCCGCACATGGCTGGTGAAGATGCCGGCCAGGCCGTTCGGGAAGGCCATGACGACGACGATGAACAAGGCGCCCATGGCGAAGAGCCACAGCTCCGGGAAGCTCTCGGAGAAGGAGGTCTTGGCCCAGTTGACCAGAAGCGTGCCGTAGACCGCGCCGATCAGCGACAGGCGGCCGCCGACGGCGCAGAAGATCACCATCTCGATCGACGGCACGATGCCGACGAAGGTTGGCGACATGAAGCCCACCTGCAGGGTGAACATCGCACCGCCGACACCGGCAAGCGCCGCGGCGAAGCAGAACACGAAGGTCTTGAAGGCGGCGACGTCGTAGCCGGAGAAGCGCACCCGGTCCTCCTTGTCGCGCAGCGCGACGAGAATGCGGCCGAGCTTGGAATTGCGCACGAGCATCGACAGGCCGATGGCGCCGAGCAGCAGCAGCGCGTTGACGAAATAGAGGATCGTCTTGGCGTCGTCGGTGCGGATGTCCCAGCCGTGCAGCGTTCGCAGGTCGGTGATGCCGTTGACGCCGCCCGTATAGCCCTGCTGGCCGATGATCAGGATGGTCAGGATCGCGGCGATGGCCTGGGTGATGATGGCGAAATAGACGCCGCCGACCCGCCGGGTGAACATCGCGAAGCCGATGACGAAGGCGAGGATCGCCGGCACCAGCACCACTGCCAGAAGGGTGAAGCCGAAGGAGTGGAACGGCTCCCAGAAGAAAGGCAGCTCGGTCAGCTGGTTCCAGTCCATGAAGTCCGGAATGCCCGGGGTCGACTGGATCGCCGTCGCCTCCGGGGTCGAGGCCTCCAGCTTCAGGAACATGGCCATGCAGTAGCCGCCGAGGCCGAAGAAGATGCCCTGCCCGAGGCTGAGAATGCCGGCCGAGCCCCAGCACAGCACCAGGCCGACGGCGACGAAGGCGTAGGTCAGGTACTTGCCGACGAGGTTGAGGCGGAAGGCGTCGGTCATCGCCGGGATCACGACGATCAGGAGGGCTGCGAGGAGGAGGAAGCCGATCGCCTCGTATCGGCCGTTGGAAGACAGGAACTTCGTCATGGTTTGATCCTCACCGGCGGACTTTGAGGGTGAACAGGCCCTGCGGTCGCAGCATCAGGATGCCGACGACGGTCAGGAGGGTCAGCACCTTGGCCATCGACCCGGACAGGAAGAATTCCATGGTCGACTGGGCCTGGGAGATGGTGAAGGCCGAGGCGATGGTGCCCAGAAGGCTTGCCGCGCCGCCGAAGACGACGACCAGGAAGGTGTCGACGATGTAGAGCTGGCCGGCGCTCGGCCCGGTCGAGCCGATCATGGTGAAGGCGCTGCCGGCGACGCCGGCGATGCCGCAGCCCAGCCCGAAGGTCATCCGGTCGACCTTTTCGGTGTCGATGCCGACGGCGCCTGCCATGGTGCGGTTCTGGACGACGGCGCGGGTCTGGGCGCCGAGCCGCGAGCGAAACATGATGAGGTAGACGCCGAGCGTGATGAGCAGCGTGATCGCCATGACGATGAGCCCGTTGATCGGGATCTCGATGATGTCGGTCAGAGGCAGCGAGCCCATCATCCAGCTCGGCAGGGTGACGCCCACCTCGCGCGCGCCGAAGATGGTGCGGTAGGTCTGCTGTAGGATCAGCGACAGGCCCCAAGTGGCCAGCAGCGTGTCGAGCGGGCGCTTGTAGAGAAAGCGGATCAGGCTCATCTCGACCGCGACGCCGAGGGCGCCGGAGGCGAAGAACGCCAGCACCACCGCCACGAAGAAGGAGATCGGCACCAGCGCCGGCAGGAAGGCTTCGAAGAAGCCCGCGACCAGATAGGTCATGTAGGCGCCCAGGATCATGAACTCGCCATGGGCCATGTTGATGACGCCCATCTGGCCGAAGATGATCGCGAGGCCGAGGGCCATGAGCACCAGGACGGAGAACAGCACCAGCCCGGCAAAGCCCTGCATGGCGAAGATCGATCCGAGTTCGCTCCAGGAATAGTCGGCAAACATCCGGGGCTCCTTGTTGGGCGGAAGGGGGCTCGGCGCGCGCTCGCGGGAAGCGGAACGTGGCGCGGGCGGGAAGACGGCTGGGTCGGGCAAGGGCCGGGGGATCGGCCGATCGACGGACCGTCCGTTAGGGACGGCCCGCCGGAGCGTTGCGGCTTACTGGTAGCCTTCCGGGAACGGATCGGGCTCCATCAGCTCTTCGGTCTCGTAGACCACCTCGTACTGGCCGTCGGCCTGGGCGTGGCCGATGCGCGTCTTGGACCAGAGGTGATGGTTCTCGTGGATGCGCACATAGCCTTCCGGCGCGGTGGTCAGTTCGATGCCCGGAGACGCCTCGCGAACCGCGTCGATGTCGAAGCTGCCGGCCTTCTCGACTGCGGCCTTCCACAACCAGGGGCCGAGATAGGCGGCCTGGGTCACGTCGCCGATAACGATGTCCTCGCCCCACATGTTCTTGAAGTCGGCGACGAACTTCTGGTTGTTCTCGTTCGGCAGGCTCTCGAAATATTTCATCGCGGCGTAGGCGCCCTCGATGTTCTCGCCGCCGATGCCGCGGATCTCGTCCTCGGTCACCGAGATCGTCAGGAGGACCGGATCCTCCTTGGTCATGTCGATGCCGGCAGCCTTGAGCTGCTTGTAGAAGGCGACGTTGGAGCCGCCGACGACGATGGCGTAGATGACGTCCGGCTTCTTCAGCTTGATCTTGTTGATGACCGAGTTGAACTGGGTGTGGCCGAGCGGGTAATAGTCCTCGCCGACGACCTTCAGGCCGAGCTTCTCGATGTGCTTGCGCGCGATCTTGTTGGAGGTGCGCGGCCAGATATAGTCCGAGCCGAGCAGATAGAAGCTCTTGGCGTCCTTGTTCTTCGCCACCCAGTCGATGCCGGACAGGATTTGCTGGGTCGCTTCCTGACCCGTGTAGATCACATTGGGCGACTCCTCGAGACCCTCGTAGAAGGTCGGATAGTAGAGCATGCCGTTATACTGCTCGAAGACCGGCAGAACCGCCTTGCGCGATGCCGAGGTCCAGCAGCCGAACACCGCCGCGACCTTGTCCTCGACGAGCAGCTTCTTGGCCTTCTCGGCGAAGGTCGGCCAGTCGGAGGCACCGTCTTCCTGGGTGTATTCGATCTTGCGGCCGAGGACGCCGCCCATGGCGTTGATCTGCTCGATGGCGAGCTTTTCGGCCTGGACGGACCCGGTCTCCGAGATCGCCATGGTGCCGGTGACCGAATGCAGGATGCCCACCTTCACGGTGTCCTCGGTGACCGCGAGGCCGGTGGTGTTCACCTCCTCGGTCGGCGGCGTCTGGGCGAAGGCGGCGCCCGCACCGGTCACGGCAAGCGTCAACGCTGCCGCGGTCCCCAGCAGAAGCTGGCGTCGCAGCCTGGAGCGCAGGCCATCACCTCTGGTCGCGTCTGTCATCTGAAACCCCGTCTTTGGATGAATGAGCCCGGCGGTCCAGACTGACCACTCGGTTGACAGGGCGATCATCGCGACGAATGCTGCAGAGCAACAATACGCAGATTGACGTATTCCGGTGCTGACCGTCAGGCCCCATCATCCCGCCATGCGGACGGGCCTTTGCGACAGGACGGACGGCCGATTCCTGCGTGCTCGAACGGGGACCGCGGGCCGGCGGTCGCCGTCATCCATCGACCACGCCACACGGCGCGGCGGCAATGTGAGGACGCGAATGCAGGACGGCTGTTTGTGCCTCTTCCGGGATGCGGCGTGAACGATCCCCGCAGCGCGCCCCAGCGCATCCTCCGGGTGCGCCGCAGCTACAACCAGTTCGTCGCCGACGAGACGCTGGAAGACTACGCCCTCCGCTTCACCGCCAAGAGCGCCCGACGCTTCACGCCGATGCAGATCGCCATGACGGCGCTGGGCGGCATCTCGTTCCTGGCACTGGAAGCTATCGGCGGCACGGTGACGCTCAGCTACGGCGTCGCCAACGCCCTGCCCGCCATCGCCTGCGTCGCCATCCTGATCTTCCTCGCCGGCCTGCCGATCTCGTTCTACGCGGCCAAATACGGCGTCGACATCGACCTCCTGACCCGCGGTGCCGGCTTCGGCTATCTCGGCTCGACGGTGACCTCGCTGATCTATGCGAGCTTCACCTTCATCTTCCTCGCCATCGAGGCGGCGATCATGGCGATGGCCCTGAAGATGACCATCGGCCTGCCGCTATGGGCCGGCTACATCGTCTGCGCGGTTGCCGTCATCCCCATCGTGACCCACGGCATCGCGCTGATCAGCCGCTTCCAGACGATCACCCAGCCGATCTGGGTGCTGCTCAACGTCGCTCCCTTCGTCGCCCTCGCGCTGGCCGGCGGCCTGCCCGACGCCGAATGGGCGGCCTATACCGGCACCCGCGGCGATGGCAGCTTCGACATCCTGCTGTTCGGCGGCGCGACGGCGATCCTCTTCGCGCTGACCGCGCAGCTCGGAGAACAGGTCGACTTCCTGCGCTTCATGCCGCGGCGCCGGGCCGGCCGGAGCGCCGCATGGTGGACGGCGCTGATCGCCGGCGGCCCGGGCTGGATCATCGTCGGCACGCTGAAGATCCTCGCCGGCTCGATGCTGGCGGTCTTCGTGGTCGGACAGGGCCTGTCGATCGCCGAGGCCCATCATCCCACCGTGATGTATCTGACCGCCTATGAGGCGATCATCCCGGACGCGACCGCGGCGCTGTGGATCACCGGCCTGTTCGTCGTTATCGCGCAGATGAAGATCAACGTCACCAACGCCTATGCCGGCTCGATCGCCTGGTCGAACTTCTTCTCCCGGCTCACCCACAGCCATCCGGGCCGCGTCGTCTGGGTAATCTTCAACGTTGCCATCGCCGTCCTGTTGATGGAGATGGGCATCCTGCAGGCGCTGGAGGAAATCCTGGCGCTCTACGCGATCCTCGCGGTCGCCTGGGTCGCGCCCCTCGTCGCCGATCTCGTGGTCAACAAGCCGCTCGGCCTGTCGCCGGCCCATATCGAGTTCAAGCGGGCGCATCTCTACGACATCAATCCGGTCGGCTTCGGCGCCATGGGCACCGGCATTGTCCTCGGCGCCCTCGCCCATGTGGGCCTGTTCGGCGAGCTTCTGGCCGCCCTGTCGGTGTTCGTCACGCTGATCGCCGCCTTCGTCGCGGCCCCGGCCATCGCCTATGCCACCGATGGCCGCTATTATCTGGCCCGCAGGGCGCGCGACGACTGGGCCGGACTGCCGACACTGGCCTGCTGCATCTGCGAGCACGAATTCGAGCGCGAGGACATGGCGTCCTGTCCGGCCTATGCCGGGCCGATCTGCTCGCTTTGCTGCACGCTCGACGCGCGCTGCAACGACCTGTGCAAGACCGGCAGCCGGGCCCGCGAACAGATCGTCGACGGGCTGGCGCGCAACGTCTCCACCCGCCTCGCGGCCTTCGCCGATTCCGCCCGCGGCCATTATCTGGCGATCTTCCTGACCCTGATCGGCTTCAGCGCCGCCGCCCTGTCGCTGATCTACCTGCAGGCGACCCTGACCCGCTCGGCCGATCCGTCCACCGCGGCCATGGTGCTGGCACAGGTCTTCGTTATCCTGATCATCTTCATCGGCATCGCTTCCTGGGTCTTCGTCCTCGCCCATGAAAGCCGCCGCGTCGCGCTCGAGGAGACCCGGCACCAGACCGGGCTTCTGACCCGCGAGATCGAGGCGCATCGCATCACCGACGCCGAGCTGCAGCGAGCCAAGGAAAAGGCCGAGGCCGCGAGCCTCGCCAAGACGCGCTTCGTCGTCGGCATGAGCCACGAATTGCGCACCCCGCTCAATTCGCTGCTCGGCTTCGCCCAGATCCTCGACAAGGATACGGCCATCCCCGAAAAGCGCCGCGAGGGCGTGAAGGTGATCCGCCGCAGCGGCGAGCATCTGGCTGGGCTGATCGACGGCCTGCTCGATATCTCCCGCATCGAGGCCGGCAAGCTGCAGATCTACCGCGACGAATTCGCCCTCGGCCCGCTCCTGTCGCAGATCGTCGAGATGTTCCGGCTGCAGGCCGGCAATGCCGGCATCGGCTTCGTCTACAGGGTCGAGGGAGCCCTGCCGGACATCGTGCGTGGCGACGCCAAGCGCACCCGGCAGATCCTGATCAATCTCCTGTCGAATGCGATCAAGTTCACCCGCGAGGGTCAGGTGACCCTGACGGTGCGCTATCGCAGCCAGATCGCCGAATTCGCCATTTCCGACACCGGACCGGGGATCGCCGAGGAACATGTCGAACGCGTCTTCGAGCCCTTCGAGCGCATCGAGGAAGGCGCCGCACGGCCGGTGCCCGGCATGGGGCTCGGCCTGACCATCACCAAGCTGCTCGCCGAGATCCTGGGCGGCGACGTCCGCCTGGCCTCGACGCTCGGTGTCGGCAGCACCTTCACGGTCCGCCTGATGCTGGCGACCGTCGTCGCCCCGGTCGGGGTAGTGGCCCAGCGCCGGGAGGTCACCGGCTATCGCGGCGAACGCCGGACCGTGCTGGTCGTCGACGACGAGCCGGTGCATCGGCAGCTGGTGGAGGAGATCCTGACACCGATCGGCTTTACCGTCCTCACAGCCGATGGCGGCGAGACCGGCCTGCGCATGGCCCGGCTCGCCGAGCCCGACCTCGTCATTCTCGACGTCAGCATGCCCGGCCAGAGCGGTTGGGAAGTCGCCGAGCGCATCGCCGCGGACGGGATCGCGAGCCGGATCGTCATGCTGTCGGCCGATGCCCGGCCCCAGTCGATCACCGAACCGATCGCGGACTGGGTGTCCAAGCCGCTGGTGATCGACACCCTGCTCGACACCATCGCCCGCACTTTGTGCCTCGAATGGCTGCATGACGAAGAACCCGCAGACGGCGCGCTGGTCGCACCGGCCACGGTGTCCGGCGAAAGCGAGGGTCTCGACGACCTCTCAGCCCTTTCGGAGATCGACCGCACCGACCTGCAGGCGCTGGTGGAAATCGGCCATGTGCGGGGGATCAACGCCAAACTGGAGGAGATCGTCCGCCGCGACCCGGGCGCCGCAGCCGGCGTCGCCAAGCTCCGCTTCGCCGTCGAGCGCATGGATTTCGATGCCGTCGAGGCGATCCTGGCGGGGGACGGGCGATGACGGCGGAACGCGACAGCCACCGCACCACCGTCCTCGTGGTCGACGATTCGCCCGGCACGATCAGCCTGTTGCGCACGGCGCTGGAGGACGAGGGCATGACCGTGCTCGTGGCCGCCAGCGGGTCGCGGGCGCTTGCCATCGCCCGCCGGGCAATCCCCGACATCATCCTGATGGATGCCGTCATGCCCGGTACCGACGGATTCGAGACCACACGCCAGATCAAGGCCGACAGCCGTCTGACCGACATTCCGGTGATCTTCATGACCGGCCTCAGCGAGACCGAGCATGTGCTCGAGGCCTTCGAGGCCGGCGGTGTCGACTACGTCACCAAGCCCGTCGTCATCGAGCAGGTCTTCGCCCGCATGCGCGTTCATCAGGCAAATGCCCGCAAGACCCGCTCGGCCCGTCTCGCCCTCGACAGCGCCGGCCGGCATCTCTTCGCCATCGATGCGTCGGGCGAGGTTCTCTGGACGACACCATGGGCCCGGCACCACATTCTGGAGGCCGCTGAGGGGCCGATTCCCGCGGGCGTCCTGAAGACCATCCTCGCCAGCCTGCGCGAGGGCCGCGCGACTGCCACGGAGACTGGTACCGGGCTGAGCTTCGCCTTTCTCGGCGAGGCGGGGGACGGCGAATTCCTGCTGCGGGTCTCGCAGGTCGCCAGCGACGCAACCCTGATCGCATCCCTCAACGCGAAACTGCCGATCTCGCCGCGCGAGGCCGAGGTGCTGCTGTGGCTGTCGCGCGGCAAGTCCAACCAAGACATCGCCGACATCCTCAAATTGAGCGTTCGGACGGTGAACAAGCATCTGGAGACGATCTTCCGCAAGCTCGGCGTCGAGAACCGCTCGGCCGCAACGGCGATCGCCATGGAGCAGATCCGCGAACTCGTCTGATCGTCCGTCGGCAAGAGCGCGGCCGGTTCCCCAGACGCCCCATTCCTTCACCCCGAATCCCAGCAAGATTCCGGCAGATCCTGCATCCGGCGCGGTCCCGGCGGGAACTTCTGCGCCCGCAACTCCTTCGCCCCAAAAGGCAACGGCAAGGTGGCGAGCGGGACGCCGCAGGAAGGACGATGGAGCATGAGCAACGCCGCAGCGAACGACCGCAATCCGTCGGCCGTCCTCTACCGGATGGTCATGGAGGAACATGTCTGTCCCTACGGGCTGAAATCGAAGGACCTTCTCGAGCGCGAAGGTTTCGCGGTCGACGACAACTGGCTGACGACCCGCGAGGAGACCGACGCCTTCAAGGCAAAGCATGGCGTCGAGACGACGCCGCAGACCTTCATCGGCTCCGATCGCGTCGGCGGCTACACCGACCTGCGCGAACATTTCGGCAAGTCGGTCCAGTCTGAGGACGAGACCACCTACCAGCCGGTGATCGCCATCTTCTCGGTCGCCCTGCTGATGGCGCTGGCGGTCTCTTTCGCCGCCTA
>Ga0189290_100321_pt1 | contig 10796 bp, 10 predicted proteins | sample UW140minimetaG_FD_130318 | JGI IMG/M metagenome (GOLD analysis project Ga0189290, IMG submission 130318) | Marine microbial communities from the Costa Rica Dome - UW140 mini metaG | ecosystem: Environmental > Aquatic > Marine > Oceanic > Photic zone | place: Costa Rica: the Eastern Pacific...
CGAACTGGCTGCTACGCCGCGAGATGATCGCCCGACTGGAATACCTGCCCAACGTCGATCTACGCATGGGCTGTGGCACCACCACACTCTTCACCCGCACAAATGAAGCCCGTGTTGGCCTCTCCGATGGCAGTCAAACCCGCGCCCGTCTGGTGATTGCCGCCGATGGCCGCAACTCCCCGATGCGCGAAGCCGCGGGCATCGGCACCAAGACCACCCGCTACGGTCAAAAAGCTCTGGCACTCGCGGTGACCCATCCGATCCCGCACGCCAACGTCTCCACCGAAATTCACCGCTCCGGCGGGCCTTTCACGCTGGTGCCACTACCAGATCACAACGGCATGCCATCTTCCGCGCTGGTCTGGATGGAGCGTGGTCCGCGCGCGCAAGAACTCTTCGCCATGGAAAAGGCTGATTTTGAGGCAGAAATGACAGAGCGCAGCTGCGCCCTCTTTGGCCCGCTGACTCTGGCATCCAACCGCACCATCTGGCCTATCATCTCGCAATCTGTTGACCGGCTCTACAGCCAGCGCCTCGCGCTGGTCGCCGAGGCCGCTCACGTCGTTCCCCCAATTGGTGCACAGGGTCTCAACATGAGTTTGGGTGACATGCGCGTCCTACTGGAACTAGCCAAGGCCGACCCCGCTGATTTGGGCAGTGAACGTATGCTGGAACGCTACCACCGCAAACGTTTCACCGAGGTCAAACTGCGCGTCAAAGGCATCGACTTACTTAACCGCGCGTCCATGGCCGAGTCCCAACCGCTGCGCAACGCCCGTGCGCTTGGTCTGAACGCGCTCTATTCACTCTCACCAGTGCGCAAGACCCTGATGCAAATGGGCCTAGGCGTGCGCTAACAAATGCGCACCCTCCAAACGTTTGCCACTAACCATTGGCAGCTGCTGTGCTTAACAATGCTGATCACGCTCCTTTGGAACACCAATGTGCTGTTGCCGCTGCGCATCCTCACGGTATTCCTACATGAGCTGTCCCATGCCCTTGCCGCGATCGTCACTGGCGGCAAAGTCCTCAGCCTCTCGATCAGTCCAAACGAAGGCGGTCTCGTCACCACGCGTGGTGGCAGCCCGTTCTGGATCACCTCCGCCGGATACCTTGGTTCTCTATTGATCGGCGCCTTACTTTTTGTTCTGGCGCTGCGGACCATTTGGGACCGGGCCATCCTCGCGATGTTTGGCATACTCACGCTCTTGGTGGCCGCATTCTATGTCCGAGACCTCTTTGCCTTTGGCTTCACGCTCGCAACGGGTGCAGCCATGCTATTGTCCAGCCGCTTCCTCAGCGTCGAGATCAACGACATGATCCTGCGCACCATCGGCGTTAGCAGCATGATCTACGCACCTCTCGACATTTTTGACGACACCATCCGTCGCGCCCACTTGCGGTCTGACGCCCGCATTCTGGCCGAACAGGTTGGCGGCTCGACTATGCTCTGGGGTGGGCTCTGGTTGCTGATCAGCGTTGCGGTGATCGCCATAACCTTACGCTACGGATTGCCGCAAAACAGCAACATCACTCTGCCCCGCCAAGGAAAGACTTAGACTGCAAGCGGCTATTTCCGCAAAGCAACCACCTGAATGAAGCGGAGACAGCGCCAAAAACGCCACCTCCGCAATACTGTCGTAATACCGACGCCATACAGGCGTCGAATTAGCTGCCGCTACTGCCCCAAAGCCTGCCCCAGATCCGCGATCAAATCGTGGGCATTTTCCACCCCAACAGAGATCCGCAACAGCGTTTCCGGAATACCAGTGTGTGGCTCAATTGTGTGGCGATGTTCCACGAGGCTTTCAACCCCACCCAGCGATGTGGCACGGTGAAAAAGCTGCAACTTTCCAGCCACTTGCAGCGCTTTTTCTTTGTCGCCTTTAACAAGGAACGACATCAAAAAACCCGCCCCACCCGGCATCTGTGCCTTCGCCAATTCATGTTGCGGATGACTTTCCAAGCCGGGAAACAGCACGCTATCCACCTTTGGATGATCTTCCAGAAAGCGCGCTATTTTCATGGCGTTATCCACCATGCGTTCCACCCTCAACGCCATCGTGCGCATCCCACGCAACAACAGCCAAGCCTCAAAAGGTCCGATCACAGCCCCCGCGCTTGCACGGCCCACTTCGATCTCTTCCCAGACCGGCGTAACCTCCTTGGTCACCAAAACACCACCCAGTACATCCGAATGCCCGTTGATCACTTTAGTAGTGGAGTGCATCACGATATCTGCACCCAGTTTCAACGGGTTGGTCAGGATCGCTGAGCCCGCAGTACTGTCCACTGCCAAGAGCGCGCCACAGCTTTCTGCCGCTTGTTTGGCCGCCGCGACATTGGTCACCTTCAGCCATGGATTGGACGGCGTCTCCACCCAAACCACATTGGCTGGTCCTTTTGCGCAAACTTCGGCTAAAGCCTCAGTGTCACTTGCGTCCACTTCGTCGATAACAATCTGACGACGCTCACAAAACTCCCGGATCCACTTGGTGGTGTTCCAGTAAATCCCGCTTTGTACAATAACCCGGCCTCCGGTTGGCACGGTCCGGAACAACGCCGCAATTGCCGCCATGCCAGAGGGAAACAACAGCGCTGCTGCGCCACCTTCCAACTGCGCCAAAACCGCCTCGGCCTGTCGCGCCACATCATTGTGCGGCCGCGCATAAATGTTGTTTTCGTTCAGAGGGTTGTAATTCTCATCCCGCGCAAAGGTAGTCGCCGGCTGGATCGGCGGCACCACACCTCCGCTTTGCGGATCAATCGCCCCGCCAGCCTGTGCCAACAATGTCTCCGGCAACATCTCTTTCAAATCCATCATCTTCCCCTTCGCGTCTTTGCGCGCACAAGACCGCAGCCTCACGGAACTTGCAACCCCAGCGCTCGCCCGTGTAGGAGGTCTTCATGACCCGCGTGATACTCTTCAACAAACCCTTCGATGTGCTGTCGCAATTCACCGACAAAGGCTTGGAGGGCAGCAAACGCCGCACCCTGTCGGATTTCATTGACGCGCCAAAAGTCTATCCAGCTGGCCGTCTGGACCGCGACAGCGAAGGCTTGATGGTGCTCACAGACGACGGCAAATTACAGGCCCGCGTTACTGATCCGCGTCATAAAATGGCTAAAACCTATTGGGTGCAGGTCGAAGGCACGCCTGACAACGCAGCGCTGGCAGCCTTACGCAAAGGCGTGAAGCTGAAAGACGGCCTGACCAAGCCCTCCAAGGTGCAAGTCATTGATGAACCAAAAGATCTTTGGCCGCGCACCCCGCCAATCCGCGTGCGGAAATCGATCCTGGACACTTGGATATCCCTCACAATTCGCGAAGGCCGCAACCGTCAAGTGCGCCGCATGACCGCCGCCGTTGGTCACCCCACCTTGCGACTTATTCGGGCACAGATTGGGGATTGGCACTTGGAGGGATTGGAAAGTGGCGCTTGGCGAGACGTCTAGCGCATCAATCGCTTTTCCTGTGGATAATCGCAACATATAGTAGACAGCAACAAACCCGCGCCGTAAGTGCCGCGGGACTGAAACTCGGGCAGGGACAACGGGCATGGCACATATCATTGTGGTCGGAAACGAGAAGGGCGGCGCAGGCAAATCTACCCTGTCGATGCACATCGCTACGGCACTAGCACGCATGGGCCACAAGGTCGGCGGCATTGACCTCGACCTGCGGCAAAAAAGCTTTGGCAGCTATGTCGCCAACCGTCGGAAGTTTCTGCAGAAAAACAACCTCGACCTGCCAAGCCCGGACTACCACGACCTGCCGGAAGTGGATCAAGACGCACTGCAGCCGGGCGAAAACATCTATGATCACCGTCTCTCTGCCGCTGTCTCAATGCTGGAGCCAAACAACGACTTTATCCTGATCGACTGCCCTGGTTCGCACACCCGTCTGAGCCAGGTAGCGCACTCTTTGGCCGACACATTGGTTACCCCGCTGAACGACAGTTTCGTTGACTTCGACCTGCTCGCCAAAGTTGACGCGGACGGCGAAAAAATCATCGGCCCATCGGTCTATTCCGAGATGGTCTGGAACGCACGGCAACTGCGAGCGCAAGCTGGGCTTAAGCCCATCGACTGGATCGTAATGCGCAACCGGATGGGCGCGCAACAGATGGTCAACAAAGAGAAAATGGGAAAAGCGCTCGACCGCCTTGCCAAGCGCATCGGCTTTCGCGTGGCACCTGGCTTCAACGAACGTGTCGTCTTCCGCGAACTTTTCCCCCGCGGCCTGACCCTGCTTGACTTGCGCGACATTGGCGTGAAGCAACTCAACATCTCCAACGTGGCCGCCCGTCAGGAATTGCGCGAACTTGTAAAAGCGCTGAACCTGCCTGGGGTCTCTGCCGACTTTTAATCCATGACCGTGCGCGGCCAAGAAACGCAGCCCCCCGCGCGCCGGACGCGTCTGATGACCATGGCCGCCTTGGTTGTGGCCGAATTGCTGCTGGTGATCCTGACCTATCAGGTCATGGCCTCCATCGAGTGTCGTCAAACCGAGATCGAAGCCGCCTGCCGCGCCCTGCGTTCTATGACCGCACGCGGCTTGGCCGTCATGACCGTGATGGCGCTCTATTTCTGGCTACGCCCCGCCGCCTACCGCGCTTTGTCAGCCCGTGCTATCGCATCGCCCGGCCACCAAGTCTGGATGCTGCTCCACTTTGCAGGCCTCGCGCTGATCTTCCTGCCACTGCCGCTTTTCGGTGCCTCCGAAATATCCCGCGCCTTCACGCCTACCCTTTTATTGCTGACCTCCGGAGGACTTCTCACTGCACTTGGCGCGGTGTTCTGGGTCACGCCTCTGACCGCCTGGCGTGACTGGATGCGCAACGACAGCTACCTGTTACCGTTGGCCTTGTTTATTGGCTTTCTCGTCCCCGATCTCGCCGACCTAATGCGCCCTCTTTGGGAGTGGAGCACCCTCAGCAGCCTGACGTTCTTTCTGGTGTTCCTAGTGCTGACCCTCACTGGCTTTGACGTAGGCGTGCACCCGCCCACTTATGAAATCGGCGTTGAGGGCTTCTGGGTTCAGATCGCCAGCCAATGCTCCGGCGTCGAAGGCATCGCGCTGATCACCATCTTCATGGGCTTTTACGCCGCTCTCCTGCGCCCAGACCTGCGCCAAAAACGCTTCTGGCTCATCCTCTTCCCGCTCGCCGTACTCGCCAGCTGGCTGTTCAACATCCTGCGGATCGCCATCCTGATCATCATTGGTGCCCGCGTCTCGCCGGAGCACGCCCTCAATGGCTTCCACTCTTATGCGGGCTGGCTGATGTTCACCGCACTGGCTTTGTTGATTGTGGTGATCGCCCACCGCGCCCAATGGCTGCACCGAAACCCATTGCCCAAGAACACTTACGCAGCAATCCGCCACGACTCCCTGGCAGCCAAGATTGTGCCGTTCATCGTGATGATGTTGTCCGGTGTGTTTGTCTCCGCCTTCTGGCCGAACCCCACCGCAGGCTATCCAGTGCGCGCCATGCTCATGGCATTGGCAATTCTGATCTTCCTACCTGCTATCCGCGACCTTTGGCGCCGACCATCTTCTGAAAGCCTCGCAATCGGCCTCGCAATCGGCATCCTCTGGATTGTCACCGCACCAAGCCAGGACCTGCCCGCCGCCGATACGCCATCACTTCTCTGGATCACATCCCGCCTGCTTGGCACCATCCTACTTGTGCCTATGATCGAAGAGCTATTCTTCCGTGGCTACCTTCTGCGCCGCCTGCACAGAGACACACTGGTCTGGACCATCCTGGCCGTCTCCATCTCCAGCCTGCTCTTTGGCCTGATGCATGACCGCTTTCTGGCAGGCACCTTGGCCGGCGTGGCCTTCGGCCTGCTCTACCTGCGCCGCGCACACACCTCAGACGCCATCGCGGCACATATCGTGGCCAATGCGACCATCGCTTTGGCGGCCCTGCTGACAGCAAAATGGGCGCTCATCTGAGCGCCCATCTGATTGTCCTCAGCCTGTTGAGACTGGCCTAGTTTTGTTTGTTACGACGGCGACGCAGTTCCCATACCAACGCCAGTGATGCCAGCACGGCGGCCACAGCCAACAGGCCAGCCCCCGCATCAATTTCTGGAACCGCATTGGATCCACCGCCAGTGCTTCCCCCGCCAGTGTTGCCACCGCCAGTGTTGCCGCCCCACCAGTACCACCACCAGCCGCTCCAGCCGCTGTAGTTCTGCGCCATTGCTGCAGGTGCGCTTACCGTCAAAGCCGATACAGCCAAAACAGCCGATTTTGCGTTCTTAAAAAGTCCCATTAGATGACTCCGGACCTACCCGTTTGTGTTAGCCTAAAACGCCATATCTGCTCTCGTCGACTCAAGCAATTTGGTGCATTTGCCTAACATTTGATAGTTCAAACACATCTACTGTGTCGCTCTAAGGAACAATAACCCTAAGCACAAATCCACTGTCTACAAAACCATAGGCCCTCGATTCCGAATCACCTTTGGATAGTGGTGCCTGATGACGACCGCCCTGCCAGCCTGAGCAATATCCCCTTTAACGTTTGCAGCTCTGCATCGTTCAACTGTATCGAAAAACTACTCTCATAATCCTGCGCCACCTCGCGCAAATCCAAATACACCTTCTCTCCAGTCGGGGTGAGTTCTAGCCACTCCACTCGCCGGTCTTCCTCACTGCGCGCCCGTTTTACCAAACGCCGATCCGCCAATCGCTGCACGGCGCGGCTAACCTTGGTCTTATGAACTTTGCCTTTGGCACCAATTTCGGTCGCCGTCAGCCGCCCAAAAATTCCAAGGTGAAACAAAACCCGCCACTCGCTGCGCAACAGGCCGTAACGATCCTTATAGATCTTTTGGAACCCTAGGCTGGCCTCCTCTGCCGCCTGATTGAGCAGGTAAGGCAAAAACGCCTGTAGATCGAAGTCATCGGATTTTGTCATTTTTTGCGCGTCCTCCTGCTTGTTAGTTACAAAATCAACTATTACCAACGCAACCAAATTCGAAACTCAGGAGCGCGACATGACCAAACACACAGTTCCGACCCGCATGCAGAAGGCCCCGTCCATGGCTGGCCCGCATGAGGGCTACATGCCCGGCTTTGGCAACGATTACGAAACTGCAGTCCTGCCAGGCGCCCTGCCCCAAGGCATGAACAGCCCGCAAAAATGTAACTACGGCCTTTATGGCGAACAGCTGTCTGGCACCGCCTTCACCGCCGAAAACGTCGAGCGCACCTGGTGCTACCGCCTGCGCCCGTCAGTAAAACACAATGGCCGCTACGAGAAAATCGACGTGCCCTATTGGGCGTCCGCGCCCAACGTTGATCCAGACCTCGGTAGCCTCGGCCAATACCGCTGGGATCCTGTGCCGCACACCGAAAAGGCGCTCACTTGGATCACCGGCATGCGCACCATGACGACTGCAGGCGACGTGAACACCCAGGTCGGCATGGCCAGCCACATCTACCTCGTGAATACGTCAATGGAGGATGAGTACTTCTTTTCAGCCGATTCCGAGCTACTAGTGGTGCCTCAAGAAGGTGTTCTACGTTTCTCAACCGAGCTGGGCGTCATTGACCTGGAACCCAAAGAAATCGCCATCCTGCCTCGGGGGCTGGTCTACCGCGTCAAAGTGCTCGAAGGTCCAGCGCGTGGTTTTGTGTGTGAAAACTATGGCCAAAAGTTTGAGTTGCCCGGTCGCGGCCCAATTGGCGCCAACTGCATGGCCAACCCACGTGACTTCAAGGCGCCTGTGGCGGCTTATGAAGACCGCGAAGTGCCATCTACTGTGACCGTGAAATGGTGCGGCCAGTTCCATCGCACCAACATCGACCAATCCCCACTGGACGTGGTCGCCTGGCATGGCAACTACGCGCCGGTAAAATACGACCTGCGCACCTATTGCCCGGTTGGCGCCATCCTGTTTGACCACCCGGACCCCTCGATCTTTACAGTCCTGACCGCTCCGTCGGGCCAACCCGGCACGGCCAACATAGACTTTGTGCTGTTCCGCGAGCGCTGGATGGTGGCAGAGGACACCTTCCGCCCGCCGTGGTACCACAAAAACATTATGTCCGAGCTGATGGGCAACATCTACGGCCAGTATGACGCCAAACCGCAGGGCTTTGTCCCCGGCGGCATGAGCCTGCACAACATGATGATGCCCCATGGCCCGGACAAAAACGCTTTCGAAGGCGCGTCCAACGCCAACCTCGGCCCTGATAAGCTCGACAACACCATGTCGTTTATGTTTGAAACCCGCTTCCCGCAGCACCTCACCAAATTTGCTGCCAACGAAGCCCCGGTGCAGGACGACTACATCGACTGCTGGGTGGACATCGAAAAGAAATTCGACGGCACCCCGGGCAAGAAGTAAGCTCACGTGATTGGGGGCTTTGCCCCCGCCACAGCACACTGTGGCTCCCCCAGGATGTTTCCGGACTGAGAAAAGCTTGAGGGCGTCAGACGAAAATCAGGAAGACCCATGCGCGCGAACAAAGTCACCCTTCTGGGCACCAAAGGCGGCCCTGCCATTCGGCCCGGCACCCGTATGCCAACCTCCATTCTGGTTGAAATGGATGGGCTGACCATCCTTGTAGACGCGGGTCTTGGAGTGAGCCGCGGGCTTTGTGACGCCGGTGTTGCCCTGACCGATTTGGACGCCATCCTAATCACCCATCTGCATTCCGACCATTATCTCGAACTTGGCCCGTTGCTGCACACGGCCTGGACAGCCGGATTGAACAAACCCATCCCAATTTACGGTCCCGAAGGACTGGACCACTATTGGGCAGGTTTCCTGAACGCCATGTCTTTTGATGTGGAGCTGCGCCTGCGCGACGAGGGCCGCCCGGCACTGGAGCCCCTGGCGCAAATCCACGTTCTGGAGCCGGGCCAGATGGGCCTTGGTCCTCTGAAAGTCACCACCCTGCGCAACGCACACCCGCCGATCACCGACAGCTATGCATTGCGTTTTGATGGCGCACAGCACAGCGTGGTGCTCTCAGGAGACACCGCGCCAATTGCCGAAATGATCGACCTTGCCAAAGGCGCCGACATTCTGGTGCATGAGGCAATGTTGTCAGCAGGCATCGACGCGCTCTGTGCCCGCGTGGGCAACGGCGACGACCGTCTGCGCATCCATCTGGAGCACAGCCACACCCCCGCCGCCGAAGCGGGCCGCATCGCCACCGAGGCCGGCGTCAAACAGCTTGCTCTCAACCACCTCGTCCCCTGTGACGACCCGAACTTCACCGAGACCCACTGGCAGGAAGAAACCTCCCGTACCTGGTCCGGCCCTCTTTTCATCGGCACCGACGGGATGTCCCTCCCGCTCGACTGACCGCCCAAAAAGGAAACGCGCATGTCTTTGATAAAATCCTGGGTCCCAAGCGCCAACGACGCTGCCTGCCCCTTCCCGCTGAACAACCTGCCGTATGGCGTTTTCTCCGTCGGTGATGGTGAACTGCGCTGCGGCACCGCCATTGGTGACCGCATCATCGACCTGACGGGACTGGAGGAGGCAGGCACCCTGCGCGCCGATCCCGAGGCAGACGTATTAGATGCCCCATACTGGAACGACTTTATGGAATTGGGGCCGCAGGTCTGGGCGAAGTATCGCGCCAACTTGCAAGCCATGTTGGCCGAAGATGCCGCAGAAGAGACCCAAGAAGCCCTGATCTACGATTCCCTGCCCATCGCAGACGCCACGCTGCATATGCCGATGGCAGTGAGCGAGTACACGGACTTCTACGCCGGTCGTCATCACGCCACAAATGTGGGCACCATGTTCCGCGGCGCCGAAAACGCCCTGCCATCCAACTGGCTGCACATCCCCATTGGCTACAACGGCCGCGCGTCTTCTGTGGTGGTATCTGGCACCGATGTCCGCCGTCCTTGGGGTCAACTCAAATCCCCTGATCACGACACCCCCGCCTTTCTGCCCTGCCGTCGGTTTGATATCGAGTTGGAAATGGGCGCGATTGTTGGCCAGTTCTCCGACCACCCGGTAACCGTGCAAGAAGCTGACGACATGATCTTTGGGTATGTATTACTCAACGACTGGTCTGCACGAGACATTCAGGCATGGGAATACCAACCGCTTGGCCCGTTCCAGGCCAAAGCCACCGCCACCTCGATCTCCCCGTGGATCGTGACAAAGGCGGCGCTGGAGCCGTTCCGCACTGATACGCCCGCGCGTGAATTTGAGCTGCTCGACCACCTAAAAGACGTCGGCCCGATGCTCTATGACATCGACCTGTCGGTGACACTGGCCCCTGAAGGCAAAGACGCCACCGAGATTGCCCGCACCAACTACAACCAGATGTACTACTCCGCCGCTCAGCAACTGGCGCATCACAGCACTTCTGGCTGCCCAATGAACGCAGGCGATCTGCTGGGGTCCGGCACCATCTCCGGCCCCACAAAACCCGAACGCGGTAGCCTTTTGGAGCTCAGCTGGGGCGGAAAAGAGCCGCTGACCCTTGATAGTGGAGAGACCCGTACCTTCATTGAAGATGGAGACACGCTCACCCTCCATGGCGCCGCCAAAGGGGACGGGTACACAATCGGATTTGGCGACTGTACCGGCACGCTTTTGCCTGCGCTTTCGGACCCTTTCGAAAGGTAGTTACCATGCCCGCGTCCCCCCGCTACGTAGGATTTATCGCACAAAGTCTGGACGGCTACATCGCCACCCCGGACGGCGAGGTGGGCTGGCTTGATCCCTTCAACGCCGCGCTCGCCGAATGCAGCTGCGAGGACGCCGGGGGCTACAACGCCTTCATCGACGAAGTGGATGCGGTTC
>Ga0189290_100322_pt1 | contig 10790 bp, 8 predicted proteins | sample UW140minimetaG_FD_130318 | JGI IMG/M metagenome (GOLD analysis project Ga0189290, IMG submission 130318) | Marine microbial communities from the Costa Rica Dome - UW140 mini metaG | ecosystem: Environmental > Aquatic > Marine > Oceanic > Photic zone | place: Costa Rica: the Eastern Pacific...
CAGCAAAGAAAATAGGAAAGGAGACCCAAGCATTGACCGCGTCATAAACAACGACGCATAACTGAAGGTGGGTCAAATCTCGGTGAAAATACCGGGTCAGTTCTCAGTGACAATCAACAAGTTCTTTCCCTAACTTTCCCAATTGGGAGAAAAATAGAAAAGTTTAGGATTAGGGCTACACCACCTACACCTCGTCCGCCACCTCCCTTGGCAACGCCGTTGAAAAATGGGGGAAATTCAATCCGCAGCTGGATACGAACGAAAACCACAGGAAAATAATGACAAAAACTTCTGGCGCCAATCTCTTCAAAGAACCCACCAAATGGCCTCTCATGCCGCCCTGGTGGCTCCTCTCATCCCCTCAGGCTGCAGCCCCTACTCAATGTGTCGTCAGCAACCCTCCACGGCTGGCGTGTGCGCGGAGAGGGCCCTGAGCCTGTGCCGCCGATGTATCTTCGCAAGACCCAAGGCGACCCGATCTATTACCGCTACAGCGACGTGAGGGCTTGGGCAGCAACGCGGATCGGGCTCGAGTATTCGTTCAAGGATCAGTGTTACGATTTCTTTGAGCGGGTGTTTCCCACGATAAACGAAGTCATGAAAACGCCTCGTGGTGCAGCCAAAGTATTTGACGACCTTTTTACGAAGGAACGCTCGAAAGTTAGCTCGGCTAAGGATCCCACGTATTTGGCATTGGCGGATGTCGAGGCGATGGATATTTACTATTCGCGGCAACCAAAGTGGGCAAAAATTCCTCTGCCAGTTCCTCAAGCGTAGTGCAAAAAATCGGACCAAATCGAAGCATGCAGCCACCACCTGCGACATCGCGTTGCGGACAAGCACTTCACCGCGCCGAGATCTTGAGGCAACCTTCAAGGCTCACGGGATTGAGAGGCTCCTTCCGACGAACCCCATTTGCTTTTCAGAAGTTGCATCTCCCTTTGGGTAAAACAGTAAGTTGGCCAGAGCTTGCTCGCCAAATCAGTTAGGTTAGAAATATTCATGCTTTACCGCTTGCTCAATGTTGAACTATCCGGCACCAACTTCTAAGGGCTCTGAGCCTTTACCGACAGCTAAGCTAGCCTCTCGATTAAATCGTTCAGAAGCTACCATGCCCCAAATGGCGTTAAGTTCGTCAGCGGTCTCACCTCTTTGCGCAAAACGCGAATAATCATTTTGTGCGACGGGTTTTTACGAACGATCTCATCAACAGCTCCGCGCATATCTCGCAGGTACGTTAGCCAATCTGTTTCGTTCAAAGAACTGGACGCAATCGATTCCCCTTGTCCGAAACCGTTTTGGTAGGACTGCTTGCCTAGCAGGACAGTGGCGTAGGTCTCGTCCGAGAACAGAGAATGGTGCCCGACATCGGAGGGGATCGGAAGGCGATGTTTCCAACGTTCAAGATTTGCCGCCAGACTATCGGGGATTTCCAACTGTTCCCGTGCATCGATCCAGTACTGGCTGTCTGTCCGGTTCCCCAAGGCATAGTGCAAGCAGATAAAGTCGCGCACTTCATCATACATTCTGTTGTTGAGAGCGTTGAAATGGTCACGAAGCGATTTACTGCCTGTTTTCTCAGGCCAGTTGGAAGAAAGCCATCTGACACTCTGCTCGATCATGTGAATTGCGGTCGATTCGAGAGGTTCGATAAAGCCGCCGGACAGACCAATCGCCACACAATTGTTCACCCAAGCATTTCTGGATTTACCAACTCGGATCGGAATGACGCGCAGCTTGCTCTCGTCGTGTTGTCGTCCCAAATGGGCTAGGAACTCATGGCCTGCATGTTCATCCGAGACATGGGCGCTTGAGTACACGTATCCCGTACCAATCCTGTTATTCAGTGGAACATTCCAGCTCCATCCGTTTCGCAAAGCCGAAGCCTGAGTGGCTGGGATGATTTTCTTTTCGTCATCATGGGGCACTTGCAGCGCAATGGCCCGATCATTTGCAAGGTAGCGTGAGTAGTCGTCAAACGGCTCTCCCAGAATTTTCGAGATAATCTCGCCGCCAAAACCTGTGCAGTCCAAAACGAAATCTACGTTCTCTTTTACAGAGTTCTCGAGCGCGATAAACTCGACATCACCTGTCTCAGAGCGCTCAACCCCGACGACATTTTCTCGGATGTAACGAATACCGCGTTCGAGGCATTTTTTCTTGAGAAACTGCGCAAACAGACCCGCGTCCAGATGATAAGCGTAGCGCGCGCTGTTGCCGAACTCGGGCACCTCAATTTGTCGAGGCGCTTTGCCGCTTGTGATAATGTCCTGTGAGGCCGTGACCGTTTGGATGTAGTCCAGCCCGTAACCGCCAAATTTAAGATAGTATTCAGCGGCTCTGACATTGTTTATCCGCGCAATCGGACCAAACGGATTGAGAAAATCGATGGGGGTTCCGTGCTGGTCGACGTTCCAGCCATTGAAGAGGACACCCATTTTGAAAGTAGCATTACATTCCTGAAAAAAATCCGCTTCGGATATTCCGCATTCATGCAGCAGCATTGGCATTGTTGGAACAGTGGCCTCTCCGACGCCGACTGTGGGACGGTCCGGGGACTCGACCAGTGTGACGTTTATCCCTTCTGGACCATTGGTGCGCACCCCATGCCTTTGTTCGAGCAGCAAGGCTGACAACCAGCCCGCAGTTCCTCCTCCCACAATACATACGTCTTTGATCGCATCGGACGAAGCAGTTGCCGTGTTATTCATAGGTTAAGTCGTCTCGTCGAAAAGAAGGGGGAGGCTCGGGGCCATCTGCGCATACCGGCCAATCGTAGTTTGAGTTCGTTGCGTATTCGAGGTCATAATCAAGTTTTTCCACCTATAGGGCATTGCTGCAACTTTACTCTCACAAGTGGAATGTAGGCCGTGGCAACGGTGCAATAGAGAGCGCAAATTCGTCACCTAAGACTTGGCTGGGATTGACCAAAACTCTGGGATGAAACATGGATAAAGTGCAGGCCAAAGTACGAGCAAAACCTAGAAGATGTCGAAGAAAATAAACTTTAAACTTTACGATAAAAATCTGGATGTTGCGCCCTTCGAAAGTTATCGCCAGCTTCGCGATCATGCGCCCTGTTATTGGATTCCCGATGCAAACGCATGGATACTTTCCCGCTATGAAGACGTGGTTGCCGCCGCGAAGAACTGGGAGACGTTTTCTTCGCAATCGGGGAACCTGATTGATGAGATTGAAGGCAGGGCTGGGGGTACGCTCGGCACCACAGATCCTCCAAAACATGATCGTTTGCGCCGTCTAGTTCAGTCTGCATTTTCCAGGAAACACATCGCAGATTTCGAACCTGAGGTGATTGCAATATGCGAGAGGACCTTTGGCGATCTTGATGCCTCCGCGCCCTTTGATTTCGTCGAAAAAGTGAGTTCTCCGATCACCGTAGGGTCCATCACGGGACTTTTGGGTTTCGAGACGCCATCGCCCGCAAAGTTGCGCCAAGATGTTGTGATGTCGATTGCAACCGACAAGACAAGGCAAGGTCGTTCACCGGAAATGGATCAGGCCTTTGCCGAAGTGAAATCCTTTGTGGAGGCCAATGTAAGAACGGCGCACAAGGACGGCATGATTGGCCGTTTGCGCGATGCCAGTGAAGACGGCAACGTGTTGTCCGAGCGAGAGGTCACATTGACCGCGGCCATGTTTGTTATTGCCGGGGTCGAGTCCCTTTCGGGTTTGCTGGCTATGGCGATGATCAACCTCGCTCAGAACCCACGGGTGCAAAAGGAACTCAGGCAGTCGCCTGAGTTGGTTGGCGCTTTCATTGAAGAAACGTTGCGGTTCAACGGTTCGGCGCAGCGCTTTGGTCGCGTGGCGACAAAGGACGTCGAATTGCACGGGCAGCGCATTCGCAAGGGCGACAAAGTTATTCTCGCCTACGGTTCCGCCAACCGCGACGAAAGACGTTTCGAACACCCTGACGTCTTTGATCTGCACCGCAATACGAGCGGGCATTTGGGGCTGGGGATAGGCGTGCATTTCTGCATCGGAAACATTCTGGCGCGCTTGATTGCCGGTCATTGCATTTCCGGTTTGCTGGCGCACACGAAAAACCTGACTTTGGCAGAAGCTGACATTTGCTGGCTTTCGTCTTCAAATTTCAGGGCTCCTCGGCAGCTCTTGGTAATAGATGCAGCCACCTCGACGAGAAAGAAAACAATTCCGAATGCATGACGTAGTAGTAATTGGAGCCGGCCCATCGGGATTGGTTGCAACCAAAGAAATGATCGAGCGCGGCTTTGGAGACGTCGTTTGTTTTGAGAAAAGCAAGACAATCGGCGGAACTTTTTCGGAAAGCTACGAAGGGCTGCACCTCACGTCTTCGGCTACGTTCAGTATGTTTTCCGATTTTGATGTGACCCGAGCGGACCACAACAAGCATTGGACTAAGGAAGAAGCCGTCGCCTATTGGACGCGATACGCCGACCATTTCGCTGTGTTGCCCCGCATTCGCTACGATGTCGAAGTGAGCAAACTTGAGCAACTGCCCGATCAGTCTTGGCAGATACATCTCGCAAGTGGTGAAATCGCAACGTCCAAACGGATCGTCTGCTGCACGGGGACAAACACAAGAAAAAGGTTTCCAGACTGGGCGGATCAGGCAACCAACGTCGAAGTTGCCCATTCTCAGGACTATCAGTCGCCGCATTCTTACAAGGCGCAAAATGTGTTGGTGATCGGCGGCGGTGAAAGCGCGTCCGACATTGCTTATGAGATTTCGAAGACAGCAAAACAGGTGACTGTTTCGCTTCGAAACGGCACAGGTTGGGTCACGCCAAGGTCTAGAAACGGAGTGGCCGCTGACAATTCGACCAACCGGTTATTCTGGAAACTGCCTAGGCATCTTGGACCGGTTGTTTCAACGAGCATTCTTGGGTTCGACCAGAGCCAAAGAGACCCTCTGAACACAGCCATTCACAAGCTCAATTCTCTCGTTCCTTCACCGTTGGGCATCTTTGGGTCTTACGGAACCAAGTCGCTGTCGTTGCCGAAAGCCATGGTCGAGAATGGGGCACAGATTGTCCGTGGTGTATCCGAGATAAGAGATGGTGGAAAATCTATCGAGTTTGAGTGCGGTGCGGTCCTTGAAGAGATTGACGCCATCGTCTTTTGCACAGGTTACATCAATCAAGTGCCTTTTCTTGATGGTGAGCACGCCGTCGGATCTCCGCGCGAGTTACATAAACACGTCTTCCACCCCGAAATTGGAAACAGCTTGGCATTTGTTGGTCTGGCCCGCCCCGGTTTTGGCGCGCAATTCCCCATTGTGGAAATACAATCTCGGTGGGTCAGCCATGTATTTGCCAGTGACGTGCAACTGCCGTCCTGCCGGAAAATGAAGGAAGATGCCGCGCGAGATGCAAAGCACTACGAAACCCAATTTGGCGATACCGGCAAGCGCATCACTGCTCTTGTCGATTTCCATCGATACATGGACAACATTGGCGGAATGTTAGGTTGCGTTCCCTCTTTGGGTCGCGTTTTCCTTGGTTCTCCGAAGCTATGGAAACATATCTTGTTCGGCCCCACGCAGGGAACGCAGTTTCGGCTGGCGGGGCTCGGAGCAAAGCCGGAGCTGGCGCGCTCAATACTGCTGTCCCTTCCTGTCAGCCGTGTGAACCACATCGTCAAAATTGCGCTTAAACAGAGGCTACTTATGGCGTTGCCGTTACGAAGATTTACCGCCCTTCGAAGCAAAGGGATAGCATCGCATACAAAGTCTCAGGAGACCTGATCGTGCTCAAACTGATAGGAGCGGGAATGGGTCGCACGGGCACGGAGAGTTTGCGCTCTGCGTTGTTGCATCTTGGGTATTCGCGTTGCCACCATATGTACGAGATAAGTGATGATCACAGCCTGCTTGGCGCGTGGTTTCACATCGCGAAAACGGGACAGCTTCCCGATTGGCATCAGGTTTTCCAAGAATTTGACGCGCAGACCGATTGGCCCGGGGCTGTTTTCTGGCGCGAGTTGTCTGCGGCCTTTCCCGACGCCAAGGTTGTCCTGACCGTTCGTGACTTCGAGGCTTGGCATGAGAGTATTCTGAACACGATTGCGCCCAAGCTGAGAGACCGTCATCTGGTCACTGATGCGCGCGTGCGTGCACGTTTGGAAATGGCGAATACTCTTGTAAACGAGCGTCTGTTTGACGGGCAGATCGAAAATCCGGCCGTCGCCAAACCTGTTTTCTTGCAGCACATCGAAACGGTAAAAGAAACGATCTCGCCCGAGAGGCTGTTGGTGCTCGATGTCGCGGAGGGCTGGGAGCCTTTGTGCCAGTTCTTGGATGTAATTCAGCCGGATGCGCCCTTCCCAAGAAAGAACACCTCATCAGGGTTTTCAGTTAGCGAAGGTCGCAAATAAATGAGCCCGTCCCCGAAAATGAATGTCAGACATCTGCGGCACCAGCACCTAGCGGGCAGGCCCAAGGAAAGAGCGGACTAAAAATGAGCAAATCGATTGCAGACGCAGTTTTCTCAACCACGTCAAATGAACGCAACAGAGTCGTCCTGATTACGGACGAAATGGAAATCACGCTGGGGCAACTACAGGAACTCTCTCACGCTTTTGCCGTCCGAATGCGTGAAAGGGGTGTCGATGGAACATCCACAGTCGCAATAAACTCGTTCGACGTTGTCGTCGTTCTGGCGAGCTTTCTTGCTGCGTCGATTATTGGATGCCGTTGGGTGATCGCTGATCAAAAACTGGCTCAGGAAAAACCTGTCGCGCCAACTCATTTCTTCCGCTCTCCAGAAGCCGCAGGATCGGGGCTCGCGAAGTTCGAAACCTTAGACCCGAGCTGGTCGCCCGTGGCCGTGAAACACGCAGGGATTTTCGCCAACCGTCCTTTTGGCGAAGTGGACAGCCGTGCAGGTTGGATCATCACCAAAACATCCGGAACAACGGGGCGCCCTAAATTCCTTGAGTTGTCACAGGAAAACATGCTTATACGCGCCGAGGCCGTCGATGACGTGTTTACGAAAGACACGGTCTTTGCGACCCTGTTTGAGTGCTTCACATTCCCCTTTATCACGCGCGCGTTGGCCTGCCTTGTGAACCAATCCGTCATGGTCGTAAGCCCGCACATCGAGACATGGAAAACGCAGGGTGTGAACCATGTTTTCGCATCCCCTGCACAGGCGACGTCTTTCTTTTCCGAACAGAACGACATCGGGAAGATGCCGCTTTTGCAACTGGCTGGCGCGAAGCTGACCGATCAGGTCGCGTCCCAAATGCTAGAGTACTTTGACAGAATTGAAGACATCTACGCCTCGACGGAATCCAATCGGACGTATGTGAATATGGTTGAGAAAAACGATGAAGGCCAGATAACGACCGTTGGACGCAAGAGGGACAGCGAAGTCGAGATTATATCGGAGAGCGGTCAAAACTGCGGGCTGTTCGAAGCCGGTACCGTGCGCGTTAGAAACGGCTATCTGGCCGATAGCTATCTAAACAACCCAGAAGCCTCCTCGTGTGCTTTTGCAGAGGGTTGGTTCTACCCGGGTGATCGTGGTTATTGGGGTCAAAACAACGAACTGATTATCTCCGGACGCGTGGATGAGTTGATCAATTTCGGCGGTATCAAGTTCGATCCAACGGTTGCTGATACGCTCTTGAGGTCCGTGGATGGTGTTGCCGATGCGCTGTGCTTTGCCAACCCTAGACCAGATTTCGAGCAGCAATTGATCGCGCTTTTGGTTCTGAAAGAGGGCGCAGACAAAAGCGCCGCAATTACGGATGCGAAGGCGCTCAGCGAGGAAAAGCTTGGGCTGTTGATCGCACCCAAGAAGTATTTTGTTGTGGACAGGCTACCAACCGACAGTTCCGGCAAACATCAACGCAAACTCGCCTATGAATTGGCCAAGGAACGCATCGAAGCAAATGAAACTCTCTAAAACTCTTGGGCAACAGTTTCGCGATGTCTGCCAAGAACAAGCGGATGAAGTGGCGATCTACTCCGAGGCCGACAATCTGACGTTTTCGCAGGTTCACGCGATTGTCGAAGCTTTCACTCTTCAGTTCCAAAGGCACGGCGTCTCGCAGGACTCGGTTGTCATTGTGGATGCCAATGACATTCTGGTGTCGCTCGCGGGGTGTTTGGCAGCGAGCTACATTGGCGCAAGCTTTGCGTTTTCGGGTGAGCGTCTGCGCGCAGATAGGACTGTCAACAAGACACATTTATTTGCGATGGGGCCATCCGAGGCGATGTTGCAGGCCGGATGTATTGCGATCGACGAAAACTGGTCGCCGCACTTGGCATTCAGCAAGGGGCGGCTGGATTTTGACACACTCCCCGAGGTCGACACCTCATTGCCGTGGATGATCACAACAACGAGCGGCTCAACCGGCACAGCGAAAATACTCGCGTTGTCACAGGATGTCGTGTCAACGCGATGTCGCTCTTATTCGGTTGACTTTAAGCCGAGAGAAACGGTTCTCGCATCGCTCTTCAGCGCATCCAGTCGGCCATTTCTACAACGCGCACTTGCTTGTCTAATCAATGGCGGCAGTTTGGTGGAAGGGCAGCAGATTGATTTCTGGCGCCGCTCCAGGGTCACGGTCGTCGTCGCATCGCCTCTACAAGCGATTGATTACATGAGGGACTTTCCAAAAGGTCATAAGTTTCCAGCGCTTCAGGCGGGAGGAGCAAAGCTCAAGCCAGGCACGATTGCTGAGCTGCTCGAGCATTTCGAGGTGGTTTATAACGCCTATGGTTCAAGCGAAACTGGTCGTGCTTTTTTGAACAAATTCTCGCATGATGAGAATGGCGGTGTTGCCTGCGAAGGGGTGGATATTGGCTCGTCCATTGAAATCGTGGACGATCTCGGCAAGGCGGTAGAGATGGGGGAAATCGGACTGGTCCGCATTCGCAACGCTCAAATGGCAGACGGATACATCGGAAACCCGATTGCCTCGGCAGCGGTGTTTCGAAACGGATGGTTTTACTCGGGCGACAAGGCTAAGTGGGGACCATCAAAAGAGCTCGACGTCCAGGGTCGTGACGATGACGTCATCAACTTGGGTGGTATCAAAATCGACGCAAATGAGGTCGAGTTCTTTATTCGCGCGCAGGATGGTGTCGAAGAGGCGGTCGTGTTCGCGAATCCTCGAAAAACAGTAGATCCACGCCTTGTCGCGTTTGTGCGTCTCAAGCCACTCACCCATCAGGACGATGTGCTCTTGAAAGTTGCCAAGGCGTGTACGGCTAAATTCACAGGGTATCGAAGGCCCGAAAAGTTCTTCCCAGTGGATAAATTGCCCATGACAGAGAGCGGAAAAATATCCCGGAAAATGTGTGAACAAATGGTTCTAGACAAGTTTGATGAGGCGTGAGTGATCACGTCTCAGAACACTGGCATGAGAAAACTGTGTAAAAAAAATACACGTTCGCATTTTGTCATCTTCTGAGACAAATTAACTGTTTGATTTCCTGTCACTCTATTAACAGTCTTACTTACTACAAACAGAGGAGAGAATTGAGTATGCTTGCGCAAAAGCTTGGCTCAAAAAGAGGGCTCGCAACTTCCGCTGCCGCTATTGCCGCCGCTGGGAATGCCGCACTGGCAGACAACGACTTTGAAGGTGTCTATGTAGGTCTGAGCTTTCCGGTCTTGGCCGGAGGCACAAACGGTGACGGAAGTACTTCGTCTGACTACGATATTTCGGACATGAGTCCGAAAATTGGCCTTATGGCTGGTTACAATCAGTTGTTTGGGGCGGACGACCGTTGGCTGTTTGGTGGTGAGGTTGCATTTGACCCCAGCGTCTACAAGTCTGACGACTATCAACTCGCCAATAGCCTAACCGCTAAACTGAAACTCGGTCGCGTTTTCGGTTCCGACGAGGGAAGTTTTGGTAAAACGCTGGTATACGGCTTTTTGTCATACGGTACGACAGAGTTTGCCTTCTCGGATGGCACGAACTATTCGTCCAACCGTGGCTCGGGCATCGGTGTTGGTGTGGAAACCAAAATCAACGACCACGTGTCGCTGGGTTTGGAGTACCACTACCAGTCCTTGGAATACAGGAACGAGTACGGCTACAACTACGGGACAGCGAAGCCACAAACGCTTACTTTCCGTACGCTCGTACGTTTCTAAAATGTGAATTTACTCTCCCCCGATCAAAGCTTCGGGGGAGTACCTTTTAGATTAGGTGGCTGGCTTGCCCCACCGGTCGATCAGGTTTGAATATTAGTGCACCGTAGGCGCGCGGCCCATTTTTGCGATGTTTGTCGGCGCTGCATGCCGATGTACCCAACGAGCTGTGTGGCTTGACGGCGTCGTAGTTAATGCGCCATCGCTTGATCAGGATGGGTGCCTCGTGCAACAAAGAAAACAGTTTTCGTTGATCTGCTCTTCACGAAAGCGAGTACAGAAACGTTCGCAGTATCCAATTCTCCAATAAGATCCTGACTCGTTGTGAGCGGCCCTGGAGCCAACGACAGCGATCCAATCGCACACCTTCTGGGCGAGAAGTCTGCTGCACCCAAGTGAACCGTCTCCAATTTTCAAATTTTTCCTGGTGCTGAAGACGGGGCCGTCGAACCAGAGGGCGCATTGCTGCGTCAAAAAAGGTATAGTGGGTCCCCCGATACGTTGGGGGACTGGCCTCGACTCGGTCTCAAAACCGGACACCTGCCGGACACGAGGGCTGAGGCCAAAACGCAAAAAGCGCCCCTTGAGGCGCTAAGTGGTTGTTTTCTGACACTTTGTATTGGTTGCGGGAGTAGGATTTGAACCTACGACCTTCAGGTTATGAGCCTGACGAGC
>Ga0189290_100323_pt1 | contig 10734 bp, 8 predicted proteins | sample UW140minimetaG_FD_130318 | JGI IMG/M metagenome (GOLD analysis project Ga0189290, IMG submission 130318) | Marine microbial communities from the Costa Rica Dome - UW140 mini metaG | ecosystem: Environmental > Aquatic > Marine > Oceanic > Photic zone | place: Costa Rica: the Eastern Pacific...
CTCTGGTAAGCTTGCTGGATACGATGACTCGGCTTCAGAGCCGACCATGAACCGCCGTGGTACGGAACCGTATGCCCGGTGGTGTGAGAGGACGGGGGAGGTAACTCCCCCTCCTACTCGATTTAGTCGCCTCCGCAATTGTGCTTCATCAATGAAAATCCCGGGAATTAACCGGTAACGTCTGAATCAGATGGCTCAAATCCGACAGCCTTCCTGCCATCACGTGAACAATATCGCCTTCTCTTTCCAGAATCCCTTTCACATGTAATAACCGGGCCGTTATCAACGGCTTGCGCTGCCGCCGTGCGGTTTCCAGCCAGACCACCACGTTTACGTTTCCAGTTTCGTCTTCCAGGGTAACGAAGGTGACGCCGGAGGCGGAGCCGGGGCGTTGGCGGCCTGTGACAAGGCCAGCAACCTGAACCGGTCGGCCAGGCTGGATATTCTTGAGTTGTTCCGCGCTGAGACAGAACTTCAGGTGCCCCTGTTCCCGGAGCAGGGCCAGGGGATGGCGCTGCAGGGTCAGGCCCTGGCTGGCGTAGTCGGCCAGTACGTTCTGGCCTTCCGTGGGTTCGGGCAACTGGTAACAGTGTTCTGGCTGGTAATGAGCCGCTGTCTCTTTGGCAAAGAGCTCCGCGGGCTGTTCGTGCTCAAGCAGTTGCCAGTAAGCCTGATGGCGATTAGTGGTAAACGCTGGCATGGCGTTAGCGCCTGCGAGCAGTTCCATGTCGCGTTGGTTCAGGCCGGCCAGGTGACGTAGTTCGGCGGTGGACCGGTAACCTTCAGCCGGGCGATTGTTGTAAAGGCGCTCGGCGCCGCTGGCAGAGAGGCCCTGTATGAGCCTGAGCCCCAGACGCAAATGACGATTAGGCGACTCCAGGGTGTGATTCCATTGGCTGTGGTTTACATCCGGTGGTAGCACGGTGACGTCATGACGACGGGCGTCCTGGACCAGTTGGGACGGTGAATAGAATCCCATGGGTTGGCTGTTGAGCAGGGCGCAGTAGAAAGCGGCTGGGTAGTGGCGTTTAATCCAGGAGGACACATACACCAGCAGCGCAAAACTGGCGGCGTGGGATTCGGGAAAGCCGTAACCGCCGAACCCGCAGATTTGCAGGTATAACCGTTCGGCGAAATCGGCATCGTGGCCCCGTTCCAGCATGCCGTTGATCAACTTGTCCCGAAATGGCGTCAGGTCGCCGTGGGACTTCCAGGCAGCCATCGCACGGCGGAGCTGGTCGGCTTCACCGGCAGAGAAGCCAGCGGCCACCATGGCCAGCTTGATCACCTGCTCCTGGAAGATAGGCACACCCAGGGTGCGCTCCAGAACGTTCCGTACAGCGTCGTTGGGATAGTCCACCGGCTCCAGGCCATGCTTGCGACGCAGATAGGGGTGAACCATGTCACCCTGGATAGGGCCGGGGCGGACGATGGCCACCTCGATCACCAGATCGTAGTACTTTTCCGGTTTCAGACGCGGCAACATGTTGATCTGGGCACGGGATTCCACCTGGAAAACACCGATGCTGTCGCCTTTTTGCAACATGGCATAGGTGGCGGGATCTTCCAGGGGAATATCCTGCATGGAAAAAGGAGCACCCTTTTCCTCACTGATCAGGTCCAAGGCCTTGCGGATGGCCGTGAGCATGCCCAGGGCAAGCACGTCCACTTTCATCAGGCCCAGGCTTTCCAGATCGTCCTTGTCCCACTGTATGACGGTACGGTCCGCCATGGCCGCGTTCTCCACTGGTACCAATTCGGCCAATGGTCCGGCACTGATGACAAAACCACCGACATGCTGGGACAGGTGGCGAGGGAAGCCCAACAGGGTATTCACCAGAGTAAAGAACTGGTCGGCCACTTTCGGGTTGCGGGTGAGGTGTTTGTCGAGAATCTGCTGGCGCCAGTTGCTGGCCTTGTCCCGCCAATCGATGCCTTCCAAAAGCTGTTCCACCATGGCGGGATCAAAACCCAGGGCTTTGCCCACATCCCGGATGGCGCTGCGCGGCCGGTAGCGGATCACCGTGGCGGCCAGGGCTGCGCGTTCCCGGCTGTAACGCCGGTAGATGTACTGGATAACCTCTTCCCGCCGTTCATGCTCGAAATCCACATCAATATCGGGTGGCTCTCCACGATCCTTGGAGATGAAGCGCTCGAACAGCAACTCCACGCGAGCCGGGTTGACCTCGGTGATGCCAAGGCAGTAGCACACGGCAGAGTTGGCAGCCGACCCGCGGCCCTGGCACAGGATGCCTTTGCTGCGTGCGAAGGCGACAATATCCTGGATAGTGAGGAAGTAGTGCTCGTACTTCATCTCTGATATCAGGCTTAGTTCCTTGCGTATCAGCCTCTGAACGCTTTGTGGCGTGCCGTTTGGGTATCGCCGGCGTTCACCGTCTTGGGTCAGTTGTTTCAGGTAGGCCGCCGGTGATGTTCCGCCCGGCACCAGGTCCGGTGGGTATTCGTACTGCAAGCTACCCGGTTCGAAAGTACATTGCTCTGCAATCACCAGGGTTTCCCTGAGCCAGGCTTCCGGAAACAGGCGATCAAGAACCGGTAATGGTCGAAGGTAGCGCTCCCCGTTCTGGAACAGGCAATGGCCGGCGTTCTCCAGGTTGGTGTGGTTGCGCAGGGCCGTGAGCACATCCTGCAACGGTTGCCGCTCGCGGCTGTGCATGTGCACCTCTCCGGTGGCGGCTATCGGACAACGCAGGTGGTCTGCCAGCCAGCGTGCCCGGGCCAGTTGCTGCTCCTCTCCGGATTCAAGAGTGCGGGCTGCGGCTATCCAGAGATTCGGCTCAAACAGGCGCTGAAGCCACTCACCACAGGCCAGGGCCTGGTCTGCATCTGCAACAGTGGGTGAGGGTGGCAGCCACAGGCACACACAATCGTCCAGGGAATGGGTCTCGATATCCCGGAAGAATAACCGGTACTGGCCTTTCTCCGCTTGCCGTCGGCCAGTGGTGATCAACTGGCAAAGCTGACCATAACCCTTACGGGTGCGGGCCAGCAGGATGAAGCGGGGAGTAACCGCTCCGGGTGGGGCATCGTCAAGTTCAAACCAGCTGCCGGTGATCAGCTTTACCGGGCTGTCTTTCAGTGCGGCCCAGGCCCGAGGAATGCCAGCCACTGAGCAGGCATCTGTGATGGCCAGTGCAGAGTAGCCCAGCTCCAGTGCTTGCTCGGCCAGTTCATGGGGATGTGAGGCCCCGGTCAGGAAGGTGAAATTGCTGAAGCAGAAGAGTTCGGCATAGCTGAAGTTGTCCATCAGCCAAACCAGCCATGCACAAACCAGCCATCCCGCACATCCCGGAACACCCAGGCAAGCTGGCCGGTGGACAGCTCGGCAATGTAATAATCCCGGTGAACCCGCTGGCCATCCCACCAACCTCCACTGATCCGTTCCGGGCCCGAAAACCACATGGTCGGAGCTTCGGCCAGCGGTTGTGGCCCTTTGAGTAACCATAAAGGACGACGGGGTAACTGGTCGGGAGAAGGAAGGCGGCTATGATTTTTCCGCTGCACTTCGGAGGCCGACCAGGCCCGTTCGGGCCGGTGATCCGCCTGCGGCGATAACTGCCGTAATGAATGTCCGCCAAGCCGTGCCTGCAGACGGCTGATCAGGGTGTGCCAGGCTTCGTTCAGATCCTGCGTTTCACCCAGAAGATCCTGGCCAGAGGCCGCTTCCCGCCCCAGGAAGCGTTTAACGGACAGCACTAATGAGACCACCGGAGCCCTTAACGGGTGCTGCTCAAACCGTAGGCGGATAAGATTCAGAAATGCTTCGGCCCGATGCTCGGGGCCGGAGGTGCGAACCCGAATGCGGGTAGGCTCCTCATGCCGGTGCTGCAGGACCAGCAGCAGGCTGTCGGTATCCTGCTGTCGCCAGCACAGGTCTTCCTCGAGTTCTGACAGAATGCGCTGCAGGGGGAACAGCAGGCCCTGGGACTGCTCAATCTCCTGCACAAAATCCGCCTGCTGGCGAAAGGTGTGGGGCGGTTGCCAGGGTGTTTGTGGGTCCGCGCGGTTACCTTGGATTTTCTGCACATACGCGAGGGTTTCCGGCGACAGACGGCGGGCCAGTTCACTGGCAGGCAGTGCGAAGACCTCATCCAGGGTGTTCAGGCCGAGCCGTTGCAGACGGGTACAGGTTTTGTCATCGAACTCTGCCGTCAGCAGGGGCATCTGCCCCAGTGTACGCAGGATATGGCCTTTGTCCGCCGTGCACTCGCCCTTGCCGGCCCGGGCAATCAGTCGGGCGGCCAGTGGTGTGTGGCCGATGGCTGTCCAGGCGTTAAGCTGGCGTTCCTCCAGCCCCTGTTCCACCGTTTGCCAGACGGCTGCCAGCCCACCGTAAAGCCGCTGCAGGCTGCCCACTTCCGCCAACAGGCCATTCGGGGGTACCAATACGATATGAGCCGCGTACCGGTATAGCCAGCGCGCCTGGTCTTCCAGTATCCGGGCTTCCTGTTGGTGGTCCGCCCTGAGCATACGCAGCTCCGGAACCAGGCTGATAGCGGTTTTCAGGCGCATGCCAGCGCGTACTCCCTGGGCATAAGCTTCCGGGCAGGCCTGGATAATCTTCTGGCCGGAGCCTTCCACAACAGCCAGCGCCCCCTGGTTTTCGCGGGAGCGGCGAATATGATCCAGCAACAGGTGAGGAAAATGCAGGTACAGCCAGAGCATGATACGCCTTACCCGGTCTTGCCGGCCCAGGGGCCCTGGACCACCCGGGGGGCTTCCCGGAAGGCCAGATCCGCCCGGTGAGACATGGCTACGGAGCAACATTGGCCGGGCCAACTGCCGCGACGTTTCAGAACATTGACCTTGAGCGCCTGTTGACTTCCTGCCGTCAGATCCAGGCGTAGCGCCGCCGGGGAGTTCTGTTCGGCATGACGCCGTTCGCGGAACAGCACGCACACATTGCTGCCGGCCTCCGCAGCCAGTTGCAAGCGCCGTATGTCACGGGCAGCCAGTTTTCCGGGCCAGGCCATCACCAGGCCGGTGACCGGTGAACGCAGGCAGTTTTCCAGTGTCCACAGGAAGTCGCCATCGTCTTCGGTGTTGATCAGTATGACCTGATCCAGATTGACCCCTTCGCGGGCCAGGGCAGGGGCGTAGGGTGTATGGGGAGGGTTCAGCCAGAAGACGGTCTTACCTGCCTGAGAAAGCCGTTGCATCAGGGGGAGCAGCAGGTGCAGCTCACCAATGCCGGGCTCATCCAGCAGGCACTCACTCAACGCCCCACGGGGCCAGCCAACACCGCCGAGCTGGTTGTCCAGCACCTGGTAACCGGTTGGCTCCGTTGGCCGACCAGTGCGGGTATGGTGCTGACCCTGCCACACACGGTCGTCCTGCATCAGCGTATTCAGAATCTCGCTCATGGAAAGTTCTCTATATACTGTTTAAATATACAGTATTCTGAAAAAGACAGGATTTCAAGCAGTGGGTTGATAATGTGGCGGAACGAACCCACGCTTAGTAGTACAGCCATCAACCATGGAGGTTGAAATGAGTGAACTGACGAAACAAAGCTGTGAAGCCTGCAGCGCAGATGCTCCCACAGTCACTGCCGATCAGAAGCAAGCCCTGGGTAAAGATGTACCCGACTGGCAGGAGATTGAGCTGGACGGGGAGGAACAGTTACAGCGAGTGTTCAAGCTCAAGAATTTCGCCCAGGCCCAGGCATTTACCAACAAGGTGGGTGACCTGGCCGAAGAGGAAGGGCACCACCCCGCCATCCTTCTGGAATATGGCAAGGTCACCGTACGCTGGTGGACCCACAAGATAGGCGGCCTGCACAAAAACGATTACATCATGGCGGCGCGCACCGACGCAGCCTACAAAGACATGCAATAATTCACCAAACCCACCGGAAACAGGATGTGTAATGGCTGAAGACCGTACAGATAACCCACTAACCTTTCGGTTAGGCCATGAAGAACTGGTTATACGGCGCCGTTACGAAGTGCTCAGCATCATCAATGATTTCCTGATCGCCATCTGGTTTCTGGTGGGCAGCGTCCTGTTTCTGTTTCCCGAACACGAGAAGGCGGCCATCTGGCTGTTCATTATTGGCAGTTTCCAATTCCTGATTCGCCCCACCATTCGCCTGATCGGGCATATCCACGTACAGCGCATTCCGGAAAGCCGCTGGGAAAGTTAGAAGGTGTCGTCTATCGGGCTGCGAACTCCAAAGCCTCCTTTACGAACCACATGTGTGTAGATTTCAGTGGTGCGCACGTCGGCGTGGCCCAGCAGCTTCTGAATAGTGCGAATATCGTATCCGTTTTCCAGTAGGCGAGTGGCAAAGCTATGGCGAAACGCGTGGCTGTTTGCCTGCTTGTATACTCCCGCCTCACGAATAGCTAACCCGATGGCCCGTTGAACACCGCGATCCAGAAGATGGTGCCGGCGTAAGACGCCGCTACGCGGATCCATGGATAACTTGGCGGCTGGAAACAGATATTGCCAGGCAGGTTCTTTGCCTCCGCTGGGGTATTTTTGATTCAGAGAAAAGGGCATATAGACTTCGCCATGACCGCCGGCCAGGTCTTTCTTGTGCTGAACCAAGCAAGCGTCAATTTGCAGGGTTAATGGCTCTGCCAATGAGTCCGGGAGCAAGGTTGTTCTGTCCTTATTGCCTTTTCCACTGCGCACGATGATTTGCTGCATCCCGAAATCCACATCTTTCACTCTAAGTCTCAAGGCTTCGTTGATTCGCAGGCCGGAGCCATACATCAGGCGCGCAACCAACTGAGGAGCGCCTTCCAGGCCGTTGATAACGGCTTTGGCTTCATCATGGGTAAAAACGGTGGGTAAGCGTCTGGGTTTTCGTGCCATTTCAAACGATAGTTCATCCAGGGGCTGCTCCAGAAACTCGCGGAACAGAAACACGAGGGCATTCAGCGCAGTCCGCTGGGTACTGACACTGTTGTTACGCTGCACCGCAAGGTGCGATAGAAATTGTTCCACCTCTTTTGCCGAACACGCGGAAGGATGCTGCATACCATGAAAACGGATGAAGCGCTTGATCCAGTGGCAGTACGTCTGTTCAGTCTTGTAGGCCATATTTCGGCTACGAATCAGTGTGCGCAGCTGATCCATAAAGCGGGTAGGGTTGTCTGGCAACTTTGGTGGTACATCCAAAATCATCGGCTCAGCCTCCATGCTGTTTATTTATACAGCATTTTAGGCCTACTTTTGGGTTATTTCACGGTGAAAAACGGAGATATACGACAATTGTCGCAAAACTTCGTAAATTTTGTGCCAATGAGCTGACAACTCTATGAAAGATATGGAATAGTCGTTGAGGATCTATTTCAGATAAGCGAACAGGTGTACTGGGTGAAACTTGACAATTGACGCTTATTTTCAGACTGGGCAGTTGTTGAGCATTTTAATTCATTGAAAATAAAGGAAATTATGGTCAGTGACATCTGGGCGCATGGAAATAGGCGCGTTTTTGGTAGATGTCATTTGTCGTTGAATTAGCTGTTAGGCTCAATGATGTTATTCAACCCCCGCAGAATACTGCTCATCGTTTCTGGCTTTCCTGCCACCGCCGTTTGGTTTGCCTGGTATTTTGAGCAGTGGAGTTTGATGGTCACGTGCCTACTATTGGCGGTACCCATCATGATCGGTGATGCAGCGATCAACAGAGGGCCGCGAGTAAGGACGTACGAAATCTCTATTTTGCTACTGTTTTACCTTCCCTTGGTTTTGTACTCATTTGCCAAGCTCTACCAAACAGGTGGGTTGGTTTATAACGGGGCGGTCACTCATGATTTCGGTTCAGCGCTGTATTTCAGCGTCGTAACTTGGACTACTCTCGGTTTTGGGGACTTTCAGCCGGTCGAAGAACTCAGGCTTTGGGCTGCGGGGCAAGCCTTATTCGGCTATATCTTCATGGCTATTTTGGTTGCGTTGTTCCTTCAAATTTTGACGCAAGGGAACAAAAAGCCTAACCAATAGTTGTAGTTCGTTCCGGGCCTCCGGCCCTACACCGGACGCCCATTTCGCTGCGCTACATGGGCGCCGCTAAACAAGCGCGTTAGCTGGTGTGGCTTTGTTCCTTTCGGGTGGTTTGGTGCCATAGGCCTTGGCCGAAAATTGGTAGCAAATCCGGATGGTTCGGTGCCATGCCAAGGCCCGAAAATTTGGCGTATTGTTGGCAGCTCAATCGATCGCAGGTGTCGGTTTAAAAATTGGTGCTGGCCTTGTGGGGCCATCCACGAAAAATCGGAATTGGATCTGCTAATCTGAAGTTCAGGTTCGTTCACCGCGTCGCTGTCGGTGGTTTCAATTACGGAGCATCAGCGGACGCTGGTGCAAGGGCAGCGGAGCAGGCCGTCATATTGGTTACCAGGGATTGGGCTTCATCAAAACCCCCAGCTAACCAGTGCATCAAATTCGTTCCGGCCCGATGGGCCTCCACCGGACGGCTTTTTCTCCGCTTCGCTGCGTAAAAGCCGCCGTTTATGCAGGCGTTAAAGGCCTTGCTCCGGTGTTCTTTGGTTTGGTATTTGGCCGCGGTTTGGCAGGTTGCCGGCAGGCAGAAAACAGCCCTAAGTCTGGCAACGGCTTTGCCTGGTAAATTGGTGTCCAGGTCGCGGGGCAATCCGGCGCAATCATCGGATATTTTCCGCGCATTCGGTGTTCTGGTTCCTGGCGCCATGGGTCAAGTTGGTACACAGTATCGGGAGTAGGCATTCAACATTGGGTGCCAATTCAAAAGCCAAGGGTAAACAGGCCCTTAACAAGTCGCAGCAGTACGCGGCCTACGGCCGCCGGACGCCCTTTCCATGGCTCCTTCGTCGCCATTACAAGGTCGCCGCTGTGCTCAGCGTTACATATCGAGGGGAGTAGGCACCTTTGTTCAGTTTTAAAAATAGCGTGCCAACGGATTTGGATATCCTGGAGTACATATACAAGCATTACTACAGCGTGTTCATCGACTTCGATAAGGATAGCCCGAATCGAGATGCCAAAATTTATGTACCCATTGATTGTCGGAGAATCGCCGACCATTTTGGGGTAGACCGAGACATCATCTTTGGCCGGCTGTACTATCATTTAGAGCAAAAGTACGCGTATTCGGCGGGTGGCGCCAAAGTGCATTTCTTCGCCAATCGCCTCAATGAAGATATAAAGTGCGTCAATTTCCCATACATGGCCTCTGTTTTAGCTGACCTTCAAGACCGACAGCGGAAGTACAGTTGGTCGCTGAAACTATCAATCTTCGCTATCGCTATATCCGCAGTTTCGGCAGGGTTCACCGTCTACCAAGGCCTAGATTCGTCGCCTAGGGAGCCCGCAAGTGAGGTGCAAAAAGCAAAGGACATGTAACAAGTGCATCAAATTCGTTCCGGCCCGATGGGCCTCCACCGGACGCCCTAGTCGGGCGCCGTTTATGCAGGCGTTAGCTGGTAGTGCCTTGGTCTTTTTTGGTGGCTGGTTGCCATCGGGCCTTGGCCGCAACTTGGCAGCAAAACCTGCATTAATGGTGTTCTGCCAAGGCCGTCAAAGTTCGTCGTCTTGCTGGTAGCTCAGCAGAGCTTGGTGTTGGTATAAAGGTAGGAGTTTAGGTTGCGGGGCTGTCCGCCGAAACCCGGCTCCTTGCTTACCTGCTACTCTGAAGTTCAGGTTCATTCGCCGCTTCGGTGGCGGTGTTTTCAATCAAAGTGCATCAGCGTATGGCGTTGCCAGGGCAGCGGAGCATGCCGTCAATTTGTCAGCCAGGGATTGGTCTTTCTCGTTACCCCCAGCTAACAAGGCAATCAAATTCGTTCCGGCCGTTGGCCTCCACCGGACGCCCTTGTCAGGGCGCCGTTTATTGCTGGCGTTAATTTTCAGGGAGACAATCGTGGCAAAGTCGTACATAGGAGTGATCAAACATTTCCAAGCCGCCCCGGAAAAAGTACAAGGCTATTTCCCTGACTTCGTTTCGCTCGTTGAAGACTACAACTGGGAGGTTTCAGTCAGTTATGTCTTCTCTCGCATAGAGCAAGCGAAACGCATGACAATATACTGTGGGATTACAAAGCTACATTGGGCAGACTCGTCGTTGACTTGGAAGCTTGTGAGTGAGGACTATTTGTCGCGAGCGAGGTTCTATGAACTGTTCAAGGATGTTTTCGGAAAGAAGATCCCTGATTCCATTCGAACGAAATTGGAATCTGCCGAAGATGTTCGAGACAAAATAGCTCACGGTATGTCTTGGTCTGCGGCTGACGCGAGGGTAGCCCTAACCAACGTTGTTGATTTTGCCGATGAATTCAACACATTTGTTAATCGAGAAGCTGGATTTCAACCCTTTGGTGATCTTCGCGGGTACAAGGGGCGTGCAGAGCCCCTGACCAAAGCCACTACCAGGTGGATTCTTCGTGGCATGGGCATTCCGAAGAAGGCAGAAAATTAACAAACGGCTGCACAGCGACCGATTTTCCGCCGCTTCGCGGCTCCAAACCGGCGCGTGAGCCGGGCGTTATGTGTAAGGAAAGCCGAACATGGAAGAGATAGGCGTAGGCATAATTGGCTGGCTACTGAAATTACTCGGTTTAGCTGCAAGATCAATGGTTTGGCTCGTCGTCGCGGCTTGGGAATACCTTATACCTGAATCAGTGACTTTGCAGGCCAGTATACTCCGCAAAGCGCCATCGGCGCTAACGGGAGCCATCACTTGGTCAAAAGCAGGTTGATAATGCCGGAACGTGCAGTCTGACGTCGATCAGC
>Ga0189290_100324_pt1 | contig 10574 bp, 4 predicted proteins | sample UW140minimetaG_FD_130318 | JGI IMG/M metagenome (GOLD analysis project Ga0189290, IMG submission 130318) | Marine microbial communities from the Costa Rica Dome - UW140 mini metaG | ecosystem: Environmental > Aquatic > Marine > Oceanic > Photic zone | place: Costa Rica: the Eastern Pacific...
ACATACTTTACATCTACTTTGTTTGTTAAGTTGTCTTCTTAAAGCTTTTTGTTCATTGAAGTTTTGAGTGTGTTTAGAAATATCGATAGTCATTCCATTAAATGTTTCTATGGGAGTATTACCTCCTTCTAGCGCTCGTCTGTGACGAGTGACGTTAAGAGTAAGCAATAAAGATAAAGACCACATTATACTTAGTTATAGTGTGGTTTTTTATGCAATTAAGAATATGCTTTTTTAGCCTTAGCATCCCTTAAAAAGGCATCTAATAAAGCAAATAGATGGCTTTTATCTTGTTCTGTAAGGAGTTCAAAATCTTCAAGACGTTCTATCATTCTTTTATCAAAAGGTTTAAGCTCTCATTATGATAAAAACTTTAATACATATCTTAATGAGTTAAGAATAAATTATGCCCTATCGAGTTTAAAAAACGATCCTAAATTTAGGTTATATTCCATTAAATCTATTTCAGAAGAATTAGGTTATAAAAGTCAAGATTCTTTTGCCAAGTACTTTAAAAAGCATACAGGATTACTACCTTTCTGCTTTATAAAAAAAACCTATAGAGATTCTTGGTTAAAACACTAATAATCAAGCGTTTTAAATCGTAAAAAGGCATCCTATTTTAAGGAATTTAGGATGCTTTCTATTGTTTTGATTTGCTATTTATTGTTGATTCGCATTAAAAATGATGTATGTACACCGTGTATGTGCAACTGACAAAAAATCTAAAAAATTAACATTAAAAGCAGAAATGAAACAATTAAAACGTATGAACCGAATTATTCCATGTTTAACTTTAATAGGGTTATTATCTTCTTGTAGTGATGAAGATAATCAAACTGACAGTAATTCATTTACAGTTAGTATAATTGGTGTTTGGGAATTGACTTCAGCAGTATCTAATGGGGAAGAACTCATAGAAAACCCAGACTGTTTGGATAGAATTACAATAACTGATACAACTTATGATTATACTGAATATTTTGATTTTAATGATGGAAATGGCTGTATTGTTGTTCCTGGTCAAACCGAAAGTCCTGAACCGTACACTTTGGTTGATAGTAATTTTTCTGTTACTAATGAAGGGGAATTTTTTTCTTATGAAATTATTGAACTGAATTCAACAACACTAAAACTACAAGAAGTGTATGCAGAAGATGGAGAAACTTTCACCGATATAGAAACATACAATAAACTTTAAAAATCATGAAAATAAAAGTGAATTTCACTCTATAAGTTCAATGATTACAAAAGATTAGCTTTTGAAACCATTAGCATATCAATACATTACTTAACCTTTTTATAACTGTTTATGAAGAAAAATCTTGCCATAGCATTACTTTTAATTAACTTTTTCGGTTTTTCTCAATCCGATCAATTTAAGACTCCAGAAATCATACCACCATCACCTACAGTGGCTAATTTGATGAACTTTGAAGAAGTTCCTGTAGATCATTATAGTGGGCAAGCCGATATTTCTATTCCTATTTATGTAAAAGATTTAGGCTTTGGTGTACAATTGCCAGTAGCACTACGTTATAATACACAAGGTATAAAAATAGATTCCCGTTCAGGATGGACTGGAACCTCTTGGAGTTTGGAAGCAGGAGGAGTTATTTCCAGAACCGTTCGTGGTATTGCCGATGAAGAAGCAGCAGGAGGTTTAAATGGTTCAGATATAGGCGTATTCCATAATGATGATTTTTGGAATTACGATGATTTAGAACCAATATATAAAGAAGAGTTTAGATGGAAAGCAGGCAAAGGCGTACATCAGAGATACGATCATCAATCAGATGTTTTTCAATTTAGTGCATTAGGACTTTCAGGTCGATTCATTATTGTAAAAGAGGGTAGCAATTTAACGCCAAAACTGTTAACTAAAAATCAGCAAATACGAATCAGTATAGATTATCATCCTGATACATATACACTTCATAGTTTTACACTAACAGACACCTCAGGTAATACCTATTTGTTTGAAGAAAAGGAAATTATGCAATCTGAATCTCTAACTGCGACTCGATACTTTAATAACAGTGAAAATTTGTTGGGTGAAGGAAATATTAAAGTAACCACAAATGCTTGGCATCTTACAAAAATTACTTCTCCAAATGGAATTAATTTAGCTACATTCTTTTACACCGATATAAGGGAACAATACCTTACCAATGTTTCTAGAACAAGACGTACCATTGTAAATCCGCCATCCAATTGGAATGATATGATGCGTAATAGCTATAATCCAACAGCTATTTTTCCTAGAAAAGAACACACCTATAATACTACTTTTGGAAGAACTAAAAAGTTAACTAAAATTACCTTTAGGGATCAGTCGAGTATTGACTTTGAAATTCTTTCGGGAATCTCACATCCAGAGACTAGTGAAATTTCAGTAGATGCAACTGGCGCTATCTTAGAAGAAATTATTGTAAAAGATGAAAATGGAACGGTACATAAAACAGTGCATTTAGACTATGATATTACCGATAGATTGTGGCTTACAAGTGTTACGGAAACAATCGGGAATAGTAATCTTTCGAATGTATACAATTTAGAGTATAACAATAAAGAAGACTTACTGCCTTTCGATTCTGTATCTGATGATTGGGGTTATACCAGTGGTTGGATGACCCCTACAGGGAATGCATGTGGAGCAACCGCTACGTTTGATAAGGATGCCATACTCACAGGGCTTTTAAAACAAATAACCTACCCAACTGGAGGTGCAAAAGAATTTGTATTTGAAAATAACAGAATTTCTTATCATAAGGTTGAAAGGATATTAGATCCATCTGTTCCTGAAGGAGGCGCTATTTCATTAACTGATTGGGAATTTAAAGAAGGGAATCCTGAAAATTGGGATATTCAGACAATAGATTTCACGGTAAATAATACAATTAATAATTATCCAAATACTGAAACCCCTATTGAATTTGAAACAACTTCAACAGATTTTGGTCTTTCCAATACCTTCACGATACCTAATAACCAACGTATTTCTTTAAGGGTTAGTAACCCAATAGTTACCGGCACACTAGGTGAAGAAGAAACTCCAGAAGATGTACTATTCAATGCACAGGTTCGCCTCGTTCGTATTGATGGTACAGAAACATTTGAATACCCTATTAGATTGGATGATTCTTGTAATGGATTCAACATTCCAGCAGGAACGTATGAAATTCGATTTATATCGTTACATGCTCCCTCAATTACCACGATTCAAGCAGATATTCAAATCAAGTACAAAGATTATATTACGGATATTAAACGTTACATTTATGGAGGAGGAGTGCGTATTAAAAGTGTTCTTTTTAAAGAAATACCTACAACAGATGACCCTTCAACTAAAGTAACTTATTTGTACGATGAAAATGATGGGATTCGTTCGGATTCAGGAGTACGTTCTTCAGGAGCTATTGATGGAACTATGGATGGTTTGAGGAAGAACTATACGCAAAGACAAGAAAAGTTTTTATTTGGTCAAGAAGATATTTGTCATAACTTTAATCAACATATTATTTATTATGCAGTCGAGACAGATGGTATTAATAGTGAATTTACCAAAGGAGGTTATGTTGGTTATAAAAAAGTAAAAGTAGTTCGAGAGGATGTTGAAGAAGGAACATTAGGCTCAAATGGATATACTAATTATACCTATACTTCACCTCAAGATTATGCAAGTCCACCTGAAGTATTTACTTATCCTTATGCTCCAGCACCAAATTTAGATTTTAAGCGAGGGCTTTTGTTATCTAGCGAAGTCTATGATGATAAGGCTAGAAAATTAACATCTTCAACGCATACCTACGAATTTGAAGAAACACTACCAATTTCAACAAATTATAATCTATATGAAACCCCATGTGCCTGGACACAATTCTATGGATATTATAGTTCTTATGAAGATCACGCTCCAGATTATCCTGTTAATCTCTGTGCAGGTCCAGGTGGGTGTAATGCAGATTGTATATCTTTTTACAATGATTGTGGTACCGTACCATATTATTTTAAACTTAATCCTTTAATCTCAGGTTGGGCAAAATTAAAAGAAACTGTAGTAACCGAATACTTTTATGAAGGAGATGAAACTACCACTTCCAACGAAACTAGTTTGAGAGACGTCAATAGTTATGATACTACCAATTTTCAGGTTAATCAAAAAGACACCTACTTTAAAGAAGAAGGTATAGAACAGCATCATCAAACCAAATATTTTTATCCTACAGCACCAAGTTTTTACGGTTCACGTGTAGCAGAACTTCTAAGTCTTAATAAAGTCAATGAAGTGTTGGCGATAGAGCAGTATAAAAATGGAGAAAAAATAAGTACGATTGTAAATACGTATGATGAATTTTCCCCAAATTTGGTTTTACTAAAGAAAGTATCGGCATCTAAAGGAGAAATAGAAGAAACAGGGGGTTTAGTAGATGCATTAGGGAACTTGGAAGAGCGATTGGTTTATCATAGCTATAACTTTTTGGGCTTGCCTATGGAAGTAAGTCAAAAGGACGGTACAAGAATCAGCTATGTTTGGGGATATGACACAAGATATCCAATTGCAAAACTTGAAAACGCGAGTTATAGTGATATGTCCTCTGCACAAATAGCCACTATTATTGCTGCAATGACAGCTTCTAATGCAGATAATGATACAGCAATGGGAAGTCTTGGAAGTGAAGGTGTCTTACGTGATGCCTTACAAGTATTACGAGAAGCTTTTCCTGAGGCAATGGTAACTACACTTACCTACGATCCATTGATTGGAATGACGAGCAGCACAGATGCTAGAAGGTATACAACTTATTATAGTTATAATTCAGAATATAAATTACAATGGTTAAAAGATAATGACCAGCAAATGCTGATGAGTTATAGCTATCATTATAAAACCCAATCTGGAGGAGATAGCAATGCAACCAATACAGAGAATTATGTAAAAACGAATACATACCAAAACAAACCTCAATATGGTTCACTTTTAATTTCAGAATCTATAATAGAAAATATTACCTATTTTGATGGTTTGGGAAGAGCAAAACAAACCATTGCACCTAAAGCAGGTGGTCAAGGGCAAGATATTATAATGCCAATTGTATATGATGGATTGGGAAGACAAACCAAAGAATATTTACCTTTTGCCGATGTTACACAAAGCATCACATCTTCCTCTATTGCGATACGCAATCAGAATAGTTTATTGACCGATATTGATTCTTACTATTCAACAAAATATCCAGAGGATATTAACAATACAAATGTCAATGCTTTTAGTGAAGTATTATTTGAAGCATCTCCATTACAAAGAATTTTAAAACAAGGTGCTCCAGGAGAGGATTGGCTAATTGATACAGCTTCTGATGCAGATCATTCTATAAAAATGGAGTATCAATCCAATATCTTTAGTGATACTGATAATACAAAGGACAACGTACGCTTGTTTGATGTAACGCATCCATCAGATGATACACAAAATATTCAGTTTAACGACATAGGATTTTATGCAACAGGAGAACTCTATAAAATCATTACCAAAGATGAGAATTGGATAAGTGGATACAATCATACCACAGAAGAATTTAAAAATAAATTAGGACAAATGGTGTTAAAGCGCACTTACAATTATGGTGAACGTCACGACACCTACTACGTATATGACGACTTTGGAAACCTTACTTACGTTATACCTCCAAAAGCGAGTGCAGCTACTTCAGGTATTACAAGTACAATTTTAGATGAACTCTGTTATCAATATAAATATGATTCAAGAAACCGCTTAATTGAAAAGAAAATCCCTGGTAAAGACTGGGAATATATTGTCTATGATATTTTAGACAGACCAGTATTGACTCAAGATGCTAATCTAAGAACTACTTCTGGAGGCAACCAATACAAATGGTTATTTACCAAATATGATGCATTTGGCAGAATGGCATATACAGGAATTTATGAAAGTAACGGCACTAGACAGTCAATACAAGAAGCATTCACTAGTGGCATAGAAAACGATACATACCCACTATTTGAAGAACGTGTTACCACAGCAAACACTATAGATGCGACAGAAATATATTATTCTAATCTAGCTTTTCCAACAACAGAGTTTAGAGAACTGCATACAATTAATTATTATGACAATTACGCTTGGGATGTTGGAACTTCAATGGAAACATCGAGTGATTTAAACACATCAACAAATTTAACGATCGATGGAACCGCAATTATAAAAAACGGAAATGGTTGGAACGGTGGCTTTACAACCAACACCTATCTTACAGGTGATGGGTACATTCAGTTTACGGCAACAGCAACAGATAAACGGGTAATGATAGGACTTTCTAGTGAAGCCACAGCGTCAAACCATCACTACAATACTATAGAATATGCTATTTATATCTACAATAACGGACGTGTCTATATTTATAACAATGGTACTTTTATTAGTTCGCCTTTAACTCCATACAATCATGGAGACACTTTTAAAGTAGAACGTGATGGAGATACAATTCTATTTAAACAAAATGATGTAACCTTCTATGCCATGCCAGCAACGAGTGGCGTGCTTATTGGAGATGCTTCTTTTTATGATGACGGCACTAAAGTAGAAAATGTCTTTTTAGGATTCTCTGCCATGGGGGAAGCTTTTACTAATAATGCAAAAGGATTACCTACAGGAGGTAAGATACGAACGCTAGACACAAACGATTGGACAACGTCTGTAAACTATTATGACGAGAAAGCAAGAATAGTACATGCCATTTCTGAAAATGAATATTTACAAACCAAGGATGTGTTGAGTAGTAAACTAGATTTTACAGGAAAAGTTTTACAGACTAGAGCTACTCATACAAAAGGCGAGAATAGTCCAATCATTACTGAAGATTTATTTACTTATGACCATATGGGAAGATTGCTATATCAAACTCAAGAAATTAATGGATTAGGAAAAGAATTGATTGCAAAACAACACTATGATGAGCTAGGACAACTCGTACAGAAACAAGTGGGTGGAAGATTACCCAAAGAAAATGATTTTCAGCATTTGGTTGGAGTTGCGGCATCAGGGTCTTACATAGAAAAAACAGCACCCGACGGTCCATGGGATGCAGGACTGACTACAGTAGATGCTATTGCAGGAGACGGGTATATAGAAGCAAGCCCATTACAAACCAACAAAGCCATCATGTTTGGTCTAAATGACACGAATGATGAAGCTACTACGGTTGGGGCAATGGAATATGCAATATACTTTACTTCTGGAGGTAAAATACGTATCTATGAAAGCGGAAGTACTGATGGATTAGACAAAGAAACTTATGTGCCAGGTGATATGTTTTCGATTGAGCGTAGAGGAAAGCGTGTGGTGTACCTTAAAAACGGACAAGTATTTTATACTTCTGCTCCACTATCAATTATTGTCCCTCTATATGGAGATGTAACGATGTATCATCAAGGAGGAAAATTAAATATGGTACTTGTTGACTTAGAGAAAGAACTACAAGAAGTGGACTTTACCTATAATATAAGAGGGTGGCTTACAGGAATTAATGATGTGACAACTCCATCAAATGATTTATTTAGTTTTAAACTACAGTACAATAAACACGCTGATCCTTTAAAGCAACTTTTTAATGGAAACATAAGCAGTACCTCTTGGAAAACTCAAAATATAGACAATAATTTAAAAACATATAACTACTCGTACGACCATTTAAATAGAATTACAGAAGCCATAGACAATACAGGAAACTATAATTTGGATTTTGTGTCTTACGACAAAAATGGAAACATTACAAATCTTAAACGTTCGGGTCATTTGAATGAAGAAGCTACTAGTTTTGGTGATATGGACGATTTGGTGTATACCTACGATATAGGAAACAAGCTCACTAAAGTAAAAGATTTAAAAAATCCAATCTATGGTTTTAAAGATGATGTGGGTGAAGGTGTTTCAGATACGGTTGATGATTATAGCTATGATGCTAATGGCAATATGATTAGCGATCAAAACAAGGATATTACAAACATTGACTGCAACTATTTAAACTTACCTACACAAATAACCTTTGGAAGTGGAGTACTCATTAATTACAAATATGATGCTACTGGAATAAAACTCGAAAAGAAAGTAAAACAAGGTAAGACGTTAAGTTATACACAATATGCTAATAACTTTGTATATAAAGGGAATATTCTTGAAAACTTAGATATTCAATTTATACAGCAACCTGAAGGGTATATTGAACCATTGATTACTTCTGATAGGCATGGTATTACAACAGTAATAGACACCGATTATGTTTATCAATACAAAGACCATTTAGGGAATATTCGTTTGGCGTATCAAGACGCTAATGATGATGGAGTGATTACGAATGATGAAATTAAGGAAGAAAAACATTATTACCCTTTTGGAATGACCATGCGAGGATTTAATAATGCAGTTTCAGGAACAAGTCATCCGTACGGGTATAATGGTAAAGAAGAAAATTTTGAATTAGGACTGGATTGGGTTGATTATGGAGCTAGGAATTATGAAGTATCTCTAGGTCGTTGGATGAATATTGATCCTTTAGCTAATGATCCTGAAAATTATGAATTCTCAACATATAATTATACCATTAATAATCCTATTTTGTTTATTGACCCAAACGGAATGATATGGGAACGTAGTATTGATAAATATGGTAATATAACTTATACAGCTGGTGATGGGGATAGCGCATGGACTTTATTTCAACAATTCGGGGAACAAGATGGGTTTACAGCTGATATGGCAAATCAAATGATTCAAGATATTTTTGGAGCTAATAGAGTTGTTGATGGGGAAGAGTTTTCCAATATTAACCCTAAGGATACTTTTACTATTTATTCAAATCAAGAAGAAGAAAGTAATATTGATAATGATGATTCTAACAAATCAAATGAATCAAAAGTAATGACACACGCTGTAAAATTGGAATTAAAAATGATGAATATGGATCCAATCTTAAGAGCTATCTATTATGTTACTTTATATGGAGAAGAAAAAAGGTATGCTGAATATCAAGATTATAGAGATAGAGATCCAGAAGCAGCACTAAATTGGAAAAAAGTAGAAGGGGCAATGAAAACTGCTATGGATGGTGTCTGGTCAGGGCCAACAAGTAATAGTAGGTCAAGGAAAAGTATAAGTAAAAGCCCTTCGAGAGTAGGAAAATTAAGTAAGTTTAAACATTCGGAAACTACAATGTCATCTGGTGCTGGTAAAGTTAAGACCAATAATTCTAAAGGTAAAGGAACTTCATTAAGACCAGGACATACTCGGACAGGTAAAACTGTTACTATATCAGGTCAAAATAGAGATGTGATTTCTGGGCCTGAAAATGGTAAATATTATATTAATAGTAATGGAACTCGAGTTTCTTTGAATAGAGATAGTAGTAAAAGGTGGTAGTAAAATTAAAATAAACATTAATAACCAGGTAAAGGTGACACCAGCTGGTGTGTTTTTGTATCGCGGTCCAAATTAAATAGAGATGACCCTCTATAGTTGATAGGAGCTATATAAATTCTTACCCTAATTAAAATTGTGTCTGGTAATAATAACTTTAAAAACAAAACACATGAAAAATTACAAATCCATTTTTACTGCAATAGTAGCATTAGTAATCGTTTCTTGTACTTCAGAAGAAACTTTTGAACAAGAAAAAATAGAAACTTTTAACCGAGAAATAGTAATTGCTAAATCTAAAACATTAGATGATTTACCTCCTTGCAAAACACCCGTATTTACATCACCTATTACAGTCACTTATGATTGTACACCTATATGGGGGGAGTCGAGCGCTAGTAGAATTATTTTAAACTACGGTACAGTTGATGTTTTTGCGCCTATTACTATGGTTGTAGAAATACAAGAATATGTACAGGATTGTGATAGTAATGCTCCAGATGAACCTACTATTCCATATTATGGTGAATTTCATAGCTTTGAATATACTCCTCTTGAATATAATGGAGGTTCTTTAATTATTGGAAATACTTCCATCTATGATAGTTTAGGTCTTGGAATGGACTTATTAACTGAAAGATGTTTTGCTTGGCGAATAGGATTCTACAGATTCATAGATGGAGAAAAATGTGGTGGGTTTAAAGGATGGCATTTTGAAACTTTTAAAACACACTGTGATTGATATTCTAAAAAATTAAATAATGATGAAATCTAATTTTTATAAACTATTGTTCGTATTACTATTAGTTGGTAGTGTAGTAAAATAGGTCGTAGATTAGATTATGACTTTAAAATATTGAGAGCCAGTAATTAGATTAAAAAATAATTACTGGTTTTCTACGTTCTTTGATGTGTTGAGTAAAACGAAAGTATGTTAGAATCTTTAAAATAAGGATTTTTCAAATCGTCGCGTAGTAAATTAGGTCATAGCAAAAACATATTGTCCAAGTTGTAATAATATTTTGAATATCCGTAATATATCATAATTTATAAAAAAGCATTATTTTAGAGTAAAAATAAGGTGATGAATATTTTTAGTTTTACAGCGAATTTTGGAGACGAGCAAGCTTGTATCTATCAT
>Ga0189290_100326_pt1 | contig 10436 bp, 11 predicted proteins | sample UW140minimetaG_FD_130318 | JGI IMG/M metagenome (GOLD analysis project Ga0189290, IMG submission 130318) | Marine microbial communities from the Costa Rica Dome - UW140 mini metaG | ecosystem: Environmental > Aquatic > Marine > Oceanic > Photic zone | place: Costa Rica: the Eastern Pacific...
ATCCGCGAAGGTGGCCGCACCGTTGGTTCCGGTGTTGTGTCCAAAATCGTTGAGTAATTGCGCCTAGCGTAATTCGGACGACAGACTACGGAAAGGCCGCCCAAGGGGCGGCCTTTTTGTTTGTGGGAGACTCAAGAAAGCGTGACTGGATTGCTGAAAGGGACGTGGTACTTGTATTCCGGTTTTGCATAGAAAGGATCGTGTATGGTCTCCCTTATCCTTTGGGTATTGGCGTTTTATTTTGTGGGTTTGATGCTACCGGGGCCGTTTCTGCTCGCTAAAATTGGGGTAAAAAATTATGCTGGCGCGCGTGATAATTTGCCCGAACCAGACATGGTTCAAGCCCGGGCGCGACGTGCGCAAGAAAACTTCAAGGAAAGCCTGCCGATTTTCCTGGCATTGGCGATGTTGGCGTTGATTGTGCCAGCCGTGGCCATGGCGCAGGCGGTTCTAGGAGCGCAAGTGTTTCTGATTGCGCGGCTTGTCTACCTGCCGGTGTATATGTCTGGAGTGGCATGGCTGCGTCCGATCATTTGGTCGGTTAGCATCATTGGCCTCTTTATGATGGCGCTGGCATTGATTTGAAGTTGACGTCTACAGTCAGAACTTTTCACTTGCTTTGCCAAGTGCCGCATCCGCAGCGTCGGTGATTTCGTCTAGGGAGCATTCAAGGCTGAGGCGCAGGGCTTCGGTTTGTTCCTCGGTGGGTTTGCGTGGGACCTCGTCGGTCCATTCCTGACAAGTGATGATCCCGCGCGAGAACGGCAGGGGCAGCATCTGCTTGTCCCACGTCGGCAGGCGCAGCACGCGTTTTTGGGCAAAGGCCAGCGTGAACACGCGGGCACCGGTGGAGCGCGCCCAAATCAGCGGCACGGTGGAGGCCACGCGGGCGGGACCTCGCGGGCCATCGGGAACGACGCCAAGCGAGCAGCCCTCGCGGTAGCGTGTGAGCACTTCGCGTGAGAGGGTCACGTGGCGCTGGTGGCTGGACATGGGAATGGTTTCCCAGCCAAGGCGCACGAGGATTTGCCCTGCGAGCCGTCCTGCGCGGGCGGCTGAGGTCAGGGAGACCACACGGGTGCCTTTTGGGGCGTTGACCATATAGGGGCCGAGAATCAGCCGCTGGTGCCAGACCGTGGTGATCACAGCCTCGTCGCGTGCCAAACAGGCGTCGAGCTCTTCACAGCCGGTGCGCTCAAACCGGGAGGTCTTGAAAGCGAATCGCACGTAGGCGGCAAACATGCCCTCTACCGCGCGGTTCACACGCGGGCTATTGGCGATATTTTTGCGCAAACGATTGAGCGATTGCTTCAGCGACATGGGGTCAAAACCTCTTGAGTGCGCACCTCTCATACAGGGGCAATTCAAAGCTGACCAGTCTTGCGATTTTTGCGCGTTTTACCCCTTGCCACCGGCGCGGCGGTGCCTTACGAAACACCCCACGTTAGGGGTATAGCTCAGTTGGTAGAGCGACGGTCTCCAAAACCGTAGGTCCCGGGTTCGAGCCCTGGTGCCCCTGCCATTTCTCAAGATTTGACTGCATCTTAAAGCCCCATTGGGGCTCTTGTGTTGTGTGGGCGCGTGGCGGAACGACTAGGAGTTTTTGCCCCAATCGGCATCCTGCATTTCACGCAAGCGGGAGGCAGTGCGTTCAAACTCAAAGATGCCTTCACCCTCAAGGTAAAGCATCTCCGGCTCGGCTGCGGCAGAGCAGATAAGACGCACTTTGGCCTCGTACAGTGCGTCGATCAGGGTTACGAAACGCTTGGCTTCGTTGAAGTTGTTGCGACTGAGCGTGGGGATGTCTTCAAGGATCAGCACCTTCACCGCGTTGGCGATGGCGAGGTAGTCGCCGGGCCCAAGCATCTTGCCGCAGAGGTCAAAGAAACTCGCGCGGCCAATACCGTTTCGGTAGGCGGGCAAAGTGACCTCTCGGCCCTTCACGGTGAGCACGAGGGGCTCCGCTGCACCGCCGGTGAGGTCGTCCCAGATGGCGCGGATTTGCGCGCGTGCTTCAGAGCCAGCCTGCACAAAATAGACCTGGTTTCCGACGAGGCGATTTTGGCGGTAATCCGTTGGGCTAACCATCTCCCAGCTGCGCATCTTTTCCTTGATCAAGGCGATAAAGGGCAGGAAAAGCTGGCGGTTGAGGCCGTTTTTATACAGATCATCCGGCACGCGGTTGGAGGTGGTGACAATCACCACGCCGGCCTCAAACAGTTGCTCAAACAGGCGCCCGACAATCATTGCATCGGTGATGTCGGTGATCTGCATTTCGTCAAAGGCCAGTACACGCACGCTGTCGGCCACAGCTTTGGCGACGGGTTGCACGGTGTCTTCAACCCCTTCGGCGCGGGCCTTATGCATGGCCTCGTGGATTTCCTGCATGAAGGCGTGGAAGTGCACGCGGCGTACGGGCACCTCGAGGCTGTCCACAAACAGGTCCATTAGCATGGATTTGCCACGTCCGACCCCGCCCCAAAGGTAGAGGCCCTGAACCGGCTCTGGCGTGGATTTGCGGAACCATTTTTTAGGGGCGGGTTTGGCGACCGCAGCGCGGATGCGTTCAAATTCTGGCAGGACCGCGACTTGGGCGTCGTCGGCGTGCAGGGTTCCGTCTGCCACTCGGGCGGCGTAGATTTCGGGCAAGCTATCCATAGAAACCCCTTAGCCAATTGAGGACGGGAGGAAAAGGGCCACGCCGGACCCTATGACAGACTGTTATGAGGGGGTGAACAAATGCTGAATTGACCTTAGGTGCTTCATTTGTTCAGAATCCACCTGCGCAAACAGGAGCAAGACGATGAGTGCCAGGACCCCTTTGATGACTCCAGTTTTGATGGTGGGCTGTATCATCATCCTTGTGAGCTTTGCCATTCGGGCGAGCTTTGGGGTTTTTCAGATTCCAATTGCCGAAGAGTTTGGCTGGCTGCGCAGTGAGTTCTCGCTGGCGATTGCGATTCAGAACCTGGCATGGGGCATTGGGCAGCCTATTTTTGGTGCGATTGCCGAGAAGGTTGGCGACCGGAAGGCGATCATTCTGGGCGCGTTGACTTATGCGGCGGGGTTGGTTTTGTCGTCCTTCGCTGTGACGCCGGAAGCGCACCAGATGCTTGAAATTCTTGTGGGATTTGGCGTTGCAGGCACCGGCTTTGGTGTGATCCTCGCTGTGGTGGGGCGCGCAAGCTCCGATGAAAACCGTTCCATGTCCTTGGCGATTGCCACGGCGGCGGGGTCGGCCGGTCAGGTGTTTGGTGCGCCTATGGGGGAGTGGATGTTGTCGTTCATGAGCTGGCAGCAGACTTTCTTGGTGTTTGCAGTGTCGATTTTGGGGGTCTTGCTGCTTTTGCCTGCGATGCGGGCACCGGCGGCGGCGAGCAAAGAAGAGCTGCAGGAGAGCATGGGGGAGATCCTGAAGCGGGCCTTCAAGGATCCGTCTTACACGCTGATCTTCCTGGGCTTCTTCAGCTGTGGTTATCAGCTCGCCTTTGTCACGGCGCATTTTCCGGCGATGATCACCGAGATGTGTGGGCCCATTGCGGCGGGCTCCACTCTGGCAAATATGGGAATCACCTCCACATCCACACTCGGCGCGGTGGCGATTTCTCTGATTGGTCTGGCCAATATTGGCGGCACCTTGCTGGCCGGTTGGGCGGGCAAACACTTCCCGAAAAAGTACCTGCTGGCAGGGATTTACACGGGGCGCACGCTGGCGGCGGCGATCTTTATTCTGATGCCGATCACACCGATGAGCGTGATTGTGTTTTCTGTGGTGATGGGCTCGCTGTGGCTGGCGACTGTGCCGCTGACCTCCGGTCTGGTCGCGCATCTGTATGGGCTGCGCTACATGGGCACGCTTTATGGGATTGTGTTTTTCTCTCACCAGCTTGGCAGCTTCCTTGGCGTGTGGCTGGGTGGTCGGATGTATGACCTTTATGGCGATTATACGATGGTCTGGTGGATCGGTGTTGGTGTGGGCGCGTTCAGTGCGATTGTGCACCTGCCGATCCGGGAAAACCGGACGCCAGAGGCGGTCGCCGCGTAGGGCGTTAACCATCCAAAACCCACGTCGGTATTACGTCGGTATCGCGGCTGTTTTGCGGAGGTGGGGAAATTTTAAGGCCGTTGCGGGTTAGCGCAGCGGCCTTTGCTTTAAATGGCGCTTAGGACTCTGCCGCTTGCCACTGATCCAGAATGTAGCGGCTGGTCATCAGGTCGAGGTGCGCACCGCCACCGTTTTTGAACAGGGTGATCTCGTCGTCTGAGGTGCGGGTGAACTTGTCGAGGCTGTAGTAGTCAGCGCGCACGTCTTCGCGGGTGATCACGCCTTCGGCCAGCGGGATTTTCAACTCCCCAATGTGGTCTAGCGTGGTGTCGTAGCTGTCGACAAAGAGGCTGGCGCGGTTGAGGGCCGCGTTGTCGATTTCGCGCATGTCGGGGCGGTAGGCGCCGATCAGGTCGATGTGCTGGCCCGGTTGCAGCCAGTCGCCGCGCAGGGTGGGTTCGGTGGACATGGTGGCGGAGGTCACGATGTGTGCCTCACCCACGGCCTGTTCGAGATTGGTGGCGACTTTGAGACCGTCAATTTCGGTGGCTATTTTTTCGGCGTTGGCCTGTGTGCGGTTCCAGATGGTGAACTCTGCGTCGGGGAAGACGGCAGCATAGGCGGCGTGCAGGTTGCGACCCACGGTGCCTGCGCCGACGATCAGGATTTTGGAGCTGTCCGGGCGCGCAAGGCGGCGCGCGGCCAGAAGGCTATCCCCGGCGGTTTTCCATTTGGTCACGAGGTGGAAGTCGATCAGCGCGGACAAGATGCCATGGGCGTCGTCAAACAGGGTCACAGCGCCGTGGATCATTGGCACGTCCTGAGACGGGTTGTCCGGGAAGACGGTGGCGGATTTCACGGCTATGCCGAGACCATCGATCCATGCTTGGCGTTGCAGCAGGGTGTCTTTGCCGCGGTAGAGGAAACTGTCGGAGATTTCCGCTTTGGGCAGGCTGTGCCCAGCGGCAAGCGCGTCGGTCAACCCAAGCCAGTTGATGTTTTTCTCGCCCTCTTCAAAGGAGATGATGGTGGTCATTTGGCTTCCTCCTCGGTTAGCAGGCCTTCGGATACCAGACGGTCTGCCCAACCTTGTGGGTGTTCAAACAGATGGGTCTGCCAGCCGCGTGCGGCGGCGGTGGCGATGTTGTCGGCGCGGTCATCGGTGAACAACAGGCGGTTTGGCGCGATGCCGCAATCAGCCTCAACATGGGCGTAGATTGCGGGGTCGGGTTTGATCAGTTTTAGGCGGCCGGAGACATATTCGCGGTGAAAGCGATTGAGAAACGGGTAGACCGCTTGCGACAGAGGGAAGTTGTCGTGGCCAAAGTTGGTCAGGGTGAAGACGGTCACGCCTTTGTCCACCAGCGCATCGAGCAAACGCACGGAATGCGGAATGGCCGGGGCAGCGAGGTCGTTCCAATTGTCGTTCCACATGCGAAGCTCGGCCTCATATTCGGGATACTGCGGCACGAGGCTTTCGATCATGCCGGGCAGCGAGGCGCCCGCGTCGATCTGTTCATGATGATGGTGGATGTTGGTGTCGGCAAAGAAGGCTTTGCGGCGGGCTTCGCCGACGGTGCGGTCGTAGAAGTTTTCCGGCTGCCATTGGATCAGCACATTGCCAATGTCAAAAATCACGGCTTCAATTTGCGACATAACTTGCCCCTGAAAGAATGGTTTGCGCCGACCTTAGTGGGCGCAGTGTGGGGCGCAAGTGGGGAATGTGTTGGGTTGGGGCTAGCGGCGCACGCGGGGGCGGTCCGGCACAGGGGCAGTGCCCGTTTTTGCTTCGCGCCAGAAGACAAACAGCCCTGCGCCAATGATGAGCGCCATGCCAATCCAGGTGGTGGGCGCGGGCCATTCGTCAAAGATCACGATGCCAAAGAGCACGCCCATGGGCATGGCGGCATACTCCAGTGGGGCGATCAGGCTGGCCTCAGACACGCGATAGGCCTGCGAGATGAAGAAGCCGCCAAAGGCGATGGAGCAGCCCAGCAGAAACAGGATCGGCCAGTCGGCGGTGGCGGGCCAGTGCCAGGCACGCAGCAGGAAGCTGATCATCTCGCCGCCCGCGTTTTCATAGGCGCCATGGCCGAGCAGCAGGCCGACGCTCGCAGAGACCACGATGAAGACGATCTGAATGAACACGGCCATTGTGGCCGCGCTGTCGGTGGTGCCAATCTTGCGGGTCAGTACGTGAAGCAGCGCGTAGGCGACGGCTGCGACAACTGGCAGCAGCAGCGCCAGATTGAAGTCGGCTGCACCGGGGCGGATCATGATCAACACGCCGACCATGCCAGCGGCAACGGCGGCCTTGCGGCGTGGGCCGATGACTTCACCCAACAGAAGTGCGCCGAAAAGTGTGATCAGCAGGGGCGAGATAAAGAACACGGCCATTGCATCCGCCAGCGGCAAGACGGCGAGGCCGAGAAAGAAGCTGGTATTGGCAAAGACCACACAGAGGCCGCGCAGCATATGCATGCCAAGGCGCTTGGTGCGCAGGGCGGAAAATCCGCCTTGAAACGGCACAATCACAATCAGCAAAATGGCCAATCCAATCAGCGAGCGGGTCAGCACAATTTGGTGCAGGGCGTAGTCGCCGGAGAGGAATTTGATCGCCGCGTCGTTGATCGAGAAAAAGAACGTCGCGATCAGGGCGGAGAGCGGGCCAAGAGGCAGAGAGGTGCGGGGCTGAGACATGGCCGCAGAAGGACGGGATTCGCGCAGGAGGTCTAGGCCAAAAACGACTTCGGGGGAAAAGGCGTTGATTTGATTGCGTTTAAAGATGTTGACGGAATTGACTAGATACATAACCATTGCGTTATGAAACTAAGTGGTTATGAAAATCCTGACTTGAACGCGGTCTTTGCGGCTTTGGCCGATCCAACACGGCGCGCCATTCTCGCCCGGTTGTGTGAAGGCGAGGCCAATGTGCGCGATCTGGCGGAACCGTTTGAGATGAGCCAACCGGCGGTGTCCAAACATCTGAAGGTGCTGGAAGCCTCTGGGCTGATTGAACGCGGACAGGTCGGGCAGAGTCGGCCGGCCTACTTGAAGGCCGCGCCCATGAAGGAGGCGGTGGACTGGATGGAGCAATTCAGCCGCTTTTGGTCTGGCAGTTTTGATCAGCTGGATGCGCTTCTTGAGACATTGAAATCTAGTGAAAAGGACCATTTGAAAGATGAGTGATTTGCCGATGTATATGTACAAGCGCAGGTTTGAGAGCACTTTGGGCCAGATCTGGCAGGCGTTTAGTGATCCGAAGCTGTTGTCGGTCTGGTATGGTCCGGGGGTGGAAACGGTGATCCACGAGTTTGATCTGCGCCCCGGTGGGCGGTGGCTCAACGAAATGAAATGGGGCGGGAAATCGGACTACAGCCGCATGGAGTTTCAGGAGGTGTCCGAGGGCGACAAAATTGTCTGGATGCATCACAGCACCGATGCGGATTGGCAGCAGGCGCCCAATCTTATGATGCCAAATTGGCCGCAAAAGCTTTTGACCACGGTGACATTCAGCGAGGAAAATGGGCAGGGGCAAGTGAAACTGGAGCAGGTGCCAGTGGATGCGACGGAAGACGAAATCGCTTGTTTTGCACAGATGATGGGCAATATGGACAGCGGTTGGGGCAAAGGCTTCGATATCCTGCAAACCCTGCTCTAAGACGGCAAACCGCTATTTTCTTTGCCAAAAACGCCTGTCTCAGCTTACGCTGGGGCAGGCGTTGCGGTGCTTGGGGCTGCTTTTGCGCAAAGGGGATGACATGAGGCACACGGTTTTTGCAGCCTGTTTTGGGGGCCTAGTGAGCGGTGCGGGGATGGCGTTTGCGGAGGATGCGGGTGCGTTCTGGCAACCGGCGCGTGAGAAATTCAATCAGATGTCGGATGAGGCTTGCGAGGGCAATGGTCGCGCGTTTCGGGAGCTGATGCAGGCGGCCATTATGGAAGAGCATCCGGTGGCGCAGAATGATCTGGCCTGGGTGTTTGCCACAGAACGGTGCCAGTATTTTGCCGATGACATCGAGGCGGTTGCGGACCTGCAAAGACAGGCAGCGGATGCGGGCTATCCGGTGGCGCAGAACAACGTTGGCGTGAAATATATGGAAGGCGATGGGGTGGAGCGGAACCCTGATCTGGCCATCGACTATTTTGAGGCGGCAATGCGAGCCGGGTATGGCGAAGCGGCGGCGATGTTGGGCATCTATTTCGCCGAGGGAATTCATGTTGTGCAAAACATCGCACGAGCGGATCTGTTGCTGGAGGATGCTTATGCGCTGGGTGCGGATCAGGACATGATGGACCGGCTGGCCGCGGCTTTGGAGAAGGCAGCGCCGTCACCTCAGTACACATCCTCTAAACGATGGGAGTATCACGATGGCGAAGCCGGTTATGATCTCGTGCAAAACGGCGCATTGTCGTCTCGTGTATTTGTGGGCCGGGACCAAGAAACAGGCGATTATTACTATGGTCTGCTGAGGGTTTCCGAAGATCCTATGCTGCATTTCATGGGGGCCTCGGTGAAACATGCCAATGGTCAAGAAACTGAGTTGGACGGTGGTCCATGCTATGGAGATGGCTGTTTTGTCGACTACGAAGGTGAAGATGGCCCTTCCAGTGGTCAAATCCGCATTCCAATTTCGGTGCGTAATGAGGCGGCAATGTTGGAAGCTTTCAGCTCTGCTGAAACTGTGCAGTTTCGCTATCAAACCTATGACAGTTTAGAAGAAAATGCGTTTAAGCGTATGACGCTGCCTCTGAAAGGGTCTCGTAAAGCAATTGACGAACTCAAGCGTCGGGCACCGGCACCGGTGCGCACAAGTGGCACCATAGGATCACGTCCGCAGGTGTCTCCGCCAAGCGCCAACGTTAGCGATACAGGTGCTCAGCCTGAGCCGAACTACACGTCAGGTGTGTCTTATTATCAGGAAAACACCAAGGATGGGGACCAGTTTTGCCAAGCTGTAGAAACGGCCGATTTTCCACAGCATTTCTTCAGCGAAATTGATGAAACTTCCCGGCGGCTTTGGCTGGAAAGTCCAGACGGCACACTGAAGCCGGCAGATCTAGATTTTCTCGGGACGGCCACAACCGTGTGGATGTGGGGCGGGCCAGTCCGACGTTCGGGCAAGCCTTGGGTGCTGTATAAAAACGGAGCGGCCAAGCGGCTGAATTACACGGCACGAGACGGCGTGTTTGATGTGTACGAAGACTTTTCCGGCAGCTGGCAGCGCGATGGTGGGCGTGGCGTGGTGCTGCGCATGAAGTCAAAATGGAAGCACAGCACAAGCGGATACGACTATATTGAATGCACTGGCGGAACCTTGACGACACGGAGGGCTTCGGGCTGGCGCGACGGAGCGAACGCCAATTGGCAGACGTGTGGGATGATGTGGAGCTGCGCTGAGTGGAGCGACAAGTACCAAGAAAAAAAGCAGACGACTGAGCTTCATGGTCTGGTTGAGTGGGCACCTGGAGATGTTGCGAGCAAAGAACTGGAGTGGAGCCAGCCGCGCCCCTGATTGGATGCGGAGCGGCTGGCGCTCTTAACGTTTGGCGGCGCGCAATTCACGTTCGAGCGCATCCAGAAACCGGGACCGGTCGGCTTTGGTGAAGCCTTTGCCGCCACCTTGCCGGAACGGGTCCGCGGCGCGCAGATCAGCCATGAGGTCGCGGGTGGCCAGAACGTTGCCGATGTTGGCGGCCGTCAAAGCTTCGCCGTTGTGTTTGAGCACGCGCGCGCCGGCCTCGACACATTTGGCCGCCAGTGGGATGTCGCCGGTGATGACCACATCGCCCGTCTTGGCACGGTCGGCGATCCACATGTCGGCCACATCGGGACCTTCAGGCACAATCACGTTTTCCACCAGTGGGTTTTGTGACGGGCGCAGCCCGCCGTTGGAGACCACGTAGATTTTCGCGTTGTGGCGGGTGCCAACGCGTTCGACCTCGGCTTTCACCGGGCAGGCGTCGGCATCCACATAGATGGCAGTCATTGAGATTGGTTCCGTCTAGTCTGCGTATAAAGCTTCTGCATGGAAGGCGATGTGCTCTTCCATGAAGGTGGCGACAAAGAAATAGCTGTGATCATAGCCTTTTTGCAGACGCAGCGTGGCCTCTTGGCGGCGGGCATTGGCGGCTTGGGCCAGTGCTTCGGGCTGGAGCAGGTCAATAAACTGATCGTTGGTGCCGGTGTCGACCAGCACGGGACCGTCAAAGCCGTTTTCTTTCATCATCAGGGTGGCGTCGTGCGCGCGCCAGGTGGACTCGTCGGTGCCCAAATAGGCGGTGAGCTGTTTGCGGCCCCACTCAGACGCGGTTGGATTGGTGATCGGGGCAAAGGCCGACACGGACCGGAAACGACCGGGCAGGGACATCGCCATGGTCAGCGCGCCAT